>Ga0114966_10001701_pt1 | contig 20104 bp, 19 predicted proteins | sample M_130207_XF_Meta_FD_87029 | JGI IMG/M metagenome (GOLD analysis project Ga0114966, IMG submission 87029) | Freshwater microbial communities from Lake Montjoie, Canada to study carbon cycling - M_130207_XF_MetaG | ecosystem: Environmental > Aquatic > Freshwater > Lake | place: Lake Montjoie...
CCCCCCTTGTCTGCAGGGCGATCCTGCAGTTCCTCCAGGAACGCGTCCACCGACGAAATGTCTGCAAAGCGGTACCAGCGCTCGGTGTTGAGTCGCAACTCGCCGGCGGTCTGCGGTCCGCGCAGCATCAGCAGGCCCAATAGCACCGCCGACTGCTCCGGAACCCCGACGCCGCGCTGGAAGTTGTGCTCGAAACGAGCGCTCCTGCCGCTGGTGTTGTCGCGCACCAGCCCCAGCGTCTTGAGCGCGTCGATGGCGGTCGCGATCTGGCCCTCGTCGATTTCCATGACCGGTTCGCGGCTGCTCTTTTGGTTGCAACCCAGCAGCAGCGCATTGAGCGTCAGCGGGTAGCTGTCGGCCACCGTGCGCGCCTTTTCCATCAGGGTGGCGAGGACGCGGGCTTCGATAGGGGTCAAGGTCATAATTTGGGCTGGCATGAAAAACATCGTCATTCTGATATCCGGCGGCGGCTCGAATATGGCGGCCATTGTCAGGCAGGCGCGCGATGCGCGTTGGCACGCGCGCTATGGCGCGCAGGTGGTCGCGGTCATCAGCAACCGGGCGCAGGCCGCAGGGCTGCTGCTGGCGCGGCAGCAGGGGTTGACAACCGCAGTGGTCGATCACCGGGGCTTTGACACACGCGAGGACTTTGACGCCGCTCTGGCGCAGGCCATCGACCGCCATGACGCGCCGGGACAGCCGGCGCTGGTGGTGCTGGCGGGCTTCATGCGCATCCTGACGCCGGCTTTCGTCGCCCGCTACGCTGGCCGACTGCTCAACATCCATCCGTCGCTGTTGCCGGCATTCCCGGGCTTGCACACGCACCAGCGGGCGCTGGACGCGGGCTGCCGCTTCGCCGGCGCCACCGTCCATCAGGTGACCGGTGAACTGGACCACGGCCCGATCCTGGCGCAGGCGGTCGTTCCGATCATGCCGGGTGATACGGCCGACACGCTGGCTCAGCGGGTGCTGACGCAGGAGCACCGAATCTACCCGGCGGCCATCGCTGCCTGGTTGGCGCAGCAGCCCGGCTAGCGGCGCGGCGCTGTCATGCGCCCACCCAGGCGAAGCGGGGCTGCCGGACCCCGTCGACGACGACCTCTTGGGCGAACATCGCTGCCGGCCGCACCCACAGCCCCTGCTCTCCGTATAGCGCGCGGTACAGCGTCATCGGCTCGAGGGTTTCGCTGTGGCGAACCGTTCCCAGCACCTCATAGGGCAGGCCTTTGTAGTGGCGGTAGTGGCCCTTGCGGGTCTCGATCAGCGGCGGCAGTGAGGAGGGTGGCATGGGACAATCGTAGACCATGCATCCAAAAGCCCTGCTAGACGCCTGTTCCGAACTGGTGCGGCTGACCCTGAAGTTCGATCATCCCGCCGACGCCGTCGTTTCGCGCTTCTTCCGCGACCACCGCGGCCTGGGACCGCGCGAACGCGCGACACTGGCCGAGACGGTCTATACGGTGTTGCGCAAGAAGCTCCTGTTTGACCACTGCGCGCCTTCGGGCAGCGGCCCCAAGGAGCGCCGACTGGCGATTCTGGGCTTTTACGGGCCGGGAGACTTTTTGCGTAGCGCATTGAGCGAGCAGGAAAAGAACTGGCTTGACCAGTGCGAGAAGATCCATGTGGCCGACCTGATGGAGCGCCATCGACACAATCTGCCGGATTGGCTGGTGCAGCCGCTCAAGGAGCAGGCCGGCGATGGATTCTGGCCGTTGGTCGAGAGCCTGAACAAGGGCGCGGGGCTTGACCTGCGGGTGAACGCGCTCAACGCCAAGCGCGCCGACGTCCAAAAAGAACTGGCGCAGGCCGGCATCAAGGCGCTGGCGACGCCTTACTCGCCGTGGGGCCTGCGCATTGCCGGCAAGCCGGCCGTGAACAAGCTCGACGCATTCACCCGCGGCGCCTTCGAGGTGCAGGACGAGGGTTCGCAACTGCTCGCCATGCTGCTTGACGCCAAGCGCGGGGAAATGGTGGTCGATTTTTGCGCTGGCGCCGGCGGCAAGACGCTGGCCATCGGAGCGACCATGCGCAGCACCGGGCGACTGTATGCGTTTGACACCTCGGCCCATCGACTCGCCGCTCTCAAGCCGCGCCTGGCGCGCAGTGGCCTGTCCAACGTGCACCCGGCGGCGATCGCGCATGAGCGCGACGAGCGCATCAAGCGCTTGGCGGGCAAAATCGACCGGGTGCTGGTGGACGCGCCCTGTTCGGGGCTCGGCACATTGCGCCGCAACCCGGACTTGAAATGGCGCCAGGACATGCAGGCGGTCGCGGAAATGGCGATCAAGCAGTCGGCGATTCTGGCCAGCGCCGCGCGCCTGCTGAAACCCGGCGGCCGCCTGGTCTATGCCACCTGCAGTCCGTTGCCGCAAGAAAATGAAGAGGTGGCAAAGGTTTTTTCGGAAGCAAGCACTGACTATTTTGCTTTGGATCCGGCGCAAATTCTGACCGAACTTAAGCTGAACGACGCGCAGAGCCTGTGTCAGAGGGCCCCGGATGGGGTGAATTACTTGCGGCTTTGGCCCCACTTACACGCAACGGACGGATTTTTCGCGGCAGTTTGGGAGAAAAGATAGGGCTTTCGCCGCCTTTAAGGGCTTTTGAACATTTTCCTGGAGGAATATAGTCAGGCATGGCCTGAAGCCCTACAATCGCTCGGGTATAAAAGGACGGGGGTGGCCCCGATTCCAAGGCCGGCTTCCACGGAGACCCTAAGAATATGCTGCTGCCCGACTGGATTTTGCTCGACGCCCTTGTTGACTGGTTGTCGCACGGGCTGTTGAATCTGAGCTGGTGGCAGGTGCTGCTGTACACGTTGGCCACGACGCATGTGACGATCGCCAGCGTGACGATTTATCTGCATCGCCATCAGGCGCACCGGGCCATGGACCTGCATGCCATCCCGGCGCATTTTTTCCGCCTCTGGTTGTGGCTCGGCACCGGCCAGGTCACCCGGGAGTGGGTTTCGATCCACCGCAAGCACCACGCCAAGTGCGAGACCATCGACGATCCGCACAGCCCGGTAGCACATGGTATCAAGAAGGTTTTTTGGCAGGGTGCCGAACTCTACCGGATCGAGTCGCGCAACCAGGAAACGCTGAGCAAGTACAGCCAGGGCTGCCCCAACGACTGGATAGAGCGCAATGTGTATTCGCGCTTCAGTTGGCAGGGGGTCGGCCTGATGATGATCCTCGACCTCGCGCTGTTTGGCGCGCTGGGTCTCTCGGTGTGGGCGGTGCAGATGGTGTGGATTCCGCTGACTGCGGCGGGCGTGATCAACGGAATCGGTCACTATTGGGGTTATCGCAATTTCGAGGTGGCCGACGCGAGCACGAACATCGTTCCGTGGGGCCTGGTCATTGGCGGCGAGGAGTTGCACAACAACCACCACACGTACCCGACCTCAGCCAAGTTCTCGGTCAAGCCCTACGAATTCGACATCGGCTGGGTTTACATCAGCCTGCTGGAAAAGCTGGGTCTGGCACGGGTGAAGAAGACCCCACCCAAACTGCAACTGGGCAGCGTGCGCCCGCAGGCCGATGAAAAGACGCTTGAGGCGCTGATCGCCAACCGCTACGAGGTCATGGCCGGCTATGCGCATGATCTGCGGCGGGCCTGCAAGGAGGAGATCGCGGCGCTCAAATTGCGCCGCGGCGATGTCAGCGTGCTGGAGGCGGCGATGCGCTGGCTGCACCGGGACGCTGACAAGGTCCCCGCAGCCGCGGTGCCCAAGCTCGCCCTGGCACGGGCCGCGCACCCGGTGTTGGACAAGATGGTGACGATGCGCGAAGAACTGCGTCAACTGTGGCTCAATACATCGTACTCGCGCGAGCAACTGGCCGGCGAGTTGCAGGTATGGTGCCACCGTGCTGAGGAAAGCGGGATTGCAGCACTGCGCGATTTCTTGATGCGGCTGCGCGCAGCACGGTCCTGAAGCAGGTCCTGGCCATCCGGCCCGGCAAAAAAAAGCCCGATCGTATCGGGCTTTTTTCTTGAATCCAATCGCGCTTATTTCAGCTTGATTTCCTTGTAGTCCACATGCTTGCGGGCCTTAGGATCAAATTTCTTGATCAACATCTTTTCGGGCATGGTTTTCTTGTTCTTGCTGGTGGTGTAGAAATGCCCTGTTCCGGCAGTCGATTCCAGCTTGATCTTTTCGCGTGAGCCTTTGGTCGCCATGGTTCTTCCTTAAATTAAGATTGCCCCCGTGCGCGCAGATCTGCCAGCACGGTTTCAATTCCCTTTTTGTCAATCAGACGCAGCGCCGCGCTGGAGACGCGCAGGCGAACCCAGCGGTTTTCGGCTTCTACCCAGAACCGGCGGTACTGCAGGTTCGGCAGGAAACGGCGCTTGGTTCTGTTATTGGCGTGGGAAACGTTGTTCCCGGTCATCGGGCCTTTGCCCGTCACTTCACATACGCGTGCCATTTGGACACTCCATCTAATGCGCAACGAATCGCATTCGCCACGTTGTCGTTAACAGCTTTCGCCGCACCTCGCCTCGTCTTGCCCAGGCGGTATCGAGATTGCACCGGAAAATTTCCGTCGGTGGACTATTCCGGTAAAGCCCGCAATTATAGCGGGAACGAGGCGCGATCGGCGCTGGGACTCAGTTCTGCTCCAGGAAGCGCTGCGCGTCAAGCGCCGCCATGCAGCCGGTCGCGGCGCTGGTGATGGCCTGCCGGTAGACATGGTCCTGCACATCGCCGGCGGCAAACACACCGGGAACGCTGGTCATCGTCGCGAGTCCCTTGAGTCCGGATTGGGTCACGATATAGCCGCCTGCCATTTCCAGTTGTCCGTCGAAAATACCGGTGTTGGGCGCGTGGCCGATGGCGATGAAACAGCCGGTCAGCGCCAGGTCCTCGTGGCGTGCGTCGACGCTACTTTTCAACCGGATGCCGGTCACGCCGCTGGCGTCGCCCAGGACTTCTTCAAGGGTTCTGAATGTCTTGAGTTCGATCTTTCCGGCGGCTACCTTTTCCATCATCTTGTCGACCAGGATGGCCTCGGCCTTGAACTTGTCGCGCCGGTGAACCAGGTAGACCTTGCTCGCGATATTGGACAGGTACAACGCCTCTTCCACCGCCGTGTTGCCGCCGCCGACCACGCAGCAGACTTGGTCGCGGTAGAAGAAGCCATCGCAGGTGGCGCAGCCCGAAACGCCGCGCCCCATGAACGCCGTTTCCGAGGGCAGTCCGAGGTACTTCGCCGACGCGCCGGTGGCGATGATCAGTGCGTCGCAGCTATAGGAAAAACTGTCGCCTTGGAGGGTGAACGGCCGCTTCGACAGATCGACGGCACTGATATGGTCAAACAGGATTTCGGTCTTGAAGCGCTCGGCGTGCGCGAGAAATCGTTGCATCAGCTCAGGTCCCTGCACGCCATCCGCGTCGGCGGGCCAGTTGTCGACATCGGTCGTCGTCATGAGTTGGCCGCCCTGGGCGATGCCGGTGACGAGCATCGGACTGAGGTTGGCGCGTGCGGCGTAGACCGCTGCGGTGTATCCGGCAGGTCCGGAGCCGAGGATCAGGACCCGCGCGTGTTTATGGGTGGTCATTGGAGGGAACTCGGTGTGAAAATGCACGTGAAGGGGAGAAATGTGAAGCCGAATGCGCAGAAGCAATGATCTTTAGCGAAACTAAGGGTCTGGCTGCAGCGCGGTTAGCATTGTAGAAAACGAAAAACGATTATGAAGGGTTCGGGGATGTCGATTTTGACGAATTTTGATCTGATAAGGAGGGTGCCTCTTTTTTCGATGCTCACGCCGGCACAAGGCGAAATGCTGGCCGGTTCGGTCGGCAAGCGGCGCTACAAGCGCGGTGAACATATCGTCGAGCAGGGCAAGAAGTCCGATGCGCTGTTCATCATTTTGGCGGGGCGTGCGCGCGTCGTGGTCACCGACGCCAGGGACCGCGAAGTGATCATCGCGACGCTGCACCCGGGTGATTACGTGGGCGAGATGAGCCTGATAGACCAGGAGCCCCATTCGGCGACGGTGGCGGTGGAAATCCAGACCGACGCTCTGGTGCTCGCGGGTGATGATTTCAACCGTTGCCTGATGGAGAACAGTTCGACCGTCGCTGCGGTGATGAAGGTGCTGGTGCGGCGTCTGCGCGATGCGGATCGGAAGATCGAGTCGCTGGCCCTGCTGAACGTCTACGGACGGGTTGCCAATGTGCTGCTGGACCGCGCGCCACCGAACGCCGACAATGTGCGCACGATCCGCGACAAGATTTCGCGCCAGGACATTGCCAAGATGGTCGGCGCTTCGCGCGAAATGGTCAGCCGGGTGATGAAGGATTTTGAGGAGCAGGGTTTTGTTCAGACCCGCGAAGACGGAAGCCTGTTGATCAAGGAGTTGCAGTTGCAGGCGCGCTAGCCGCCCTTGTCACCATGACCCTGATCACTTGCCAAAGGCGCCACAATGACGCATGACCTATAGCCTTGACACATTGAACGCCGCGTCCCGGCCAAAACCGGGTCCGCAGCCCGCTGGCCTGGCCCGCTTTGCCAGCGAAATGGCGCTGGTGGCGGGAGCGATTGCGCTCGGATATTGGCTCGTGGCTATGCTGAGCTACTCGTCCATGGATCCGGCCTGGTCCACATCGGGTGTCGGCGGCGCGGTGCACAACCGGGGTGGCCGGCTCGGGGCGAGTGTCGCCGACGCGAGCTACTACCTGTTTGGCTTCAGCGTTTGGTGGTGTGGCGTGGCGGGCCTGCGCGCCTGGCTGTCGGGTTTGGCGGCCTGGCTGCGGCAGGAGTCGCCGCGGGAGCCCGCGACTGCGCAGACCGCTGGCGCCAGCGACTGGCTTTCAGGACGCGCCGCGTCCTGGCTGGGGCTGGCGCTGCTGATGATCGCCAGCTGTGTTCTGGAGTGGTCGCGGCTGTACAGCCTGGAGCTGCGGTTGCCAGGCTACAGCGGCGGTATTGTCGGCGCATTGGCCGGGCCGATCAGCGTGCGCTGGTTGGGCTTCACCGGTTCGGGCTTGATCGCCATCGTACTGGGCGTGGCCGGATCGTCGCTGGCGTTTCGTTTTTCCTGGGCCCAGGTCGCCGAGCGCATTGGCTCGGTCGTGCATGCGCGGCTGGAATCGAGCCGCAAGAAGCGCGAATTGGTACAGGATCTGGCGCTCGGCCAGCAGGCAGCCCGAGAGCGCGAAGATGTCCTGAGCGAAGAGCGCTTCGAGGTCGAAGAGCACCATCCGGCGCCGGTCGCGGTCGAGCCTTTGGTGGTCGATTTTCCAAAGAGCGAGCGCGTTGCCAAAGAGCGCCAGAAGCCGTTGTTCGCCGAGATGCCCGACAGCCGCCTGCCGCAGGTCGACCTGCTCGACGGCGCGCAAAGCCGTCAGGACACGGTGTCGCCCGAAACGCTGGACATGACCAGTCGGATGATCGAGAAAAAGCTGAAGGATTTTGGCGTCGAGGTGTGGGTGGTTCTGGCGTCGCCGGGGCCGGTGATCACCCGCTATGAAATCGAGCCGGCGGTAGGTGTCAAGGGGTCGCAGATCGTAGGCTTGGCCAAGGACCTCGCGCGCAGCCTGAGCCTGACGTCGATTCGGGTCGTCGAGACCATACCGGGGAAAAACTATATGGCGCTGGAGTTGCCCAACGCCAAACGCCAATCGATCAAGCTGTCGGAAATCCTGGGCTCCCGGATTTACAACGAAGCCAAGTCCGCCCTGACCATGGGGCTGGGCAAGGACATCGTCGGCAACCCGGTGGTGGTGGACCTGGCAAAGATGCCGCATGTGCTGGTCGCCGGCACGACCGGGTCGGGTAAGTCGGTTGGCATTAACGCCATGATCCTGAGCTTGCTGTACAAGTCCGACGCGCGCGATGTCCGGCTGCTGATGATCGATCCCAAAATGCTCGAAATGTCGGTCTATGAGGGCATTCCGCACCTTTTGGCGCCGGTGGTCACCGACATGCGGCAGGCCGCGCATGGGCTGACCTGGTGCGTCGCCGAGATGGAGCGCCGCTACAAGCTGATGAGCAAGATGGGCGTTCGCAATCTGGGCGGCTACAACACCAAGATCGACGAAGCCAAGGTGCGCGGCGAGTTCGTCTACAACCCCTTCAGTTTGACGCCCGAGGCGCCGGAGCCGCTCGACCGGTTGCCGCATATCGTGGTGGTGATCGATGAACTGGCCGACCTGATGATGGTAGTGGGCAAGAAGATCGAGGAGCTGATTGCGCGCCTTGCGCAAAAGGCCCGCGCCGCGGGCATCCATCTTATTTTGGCGACGCAGCGCCCCAGCGTCGACGTGATTACCGGCCTCATCAAGGCAAATATCCCGACGCGCATCGCGTTCCAGGTCAGCAGCAAGATTGACAGCCGCACGATTCTCGACCAGATGGGCGCCGAGGCGCTGCTCGGGATGGGTGACATGCTCTACATGCCCAGCGGCACCGGCCTGCCGATTCGGGTCCACGGCGCTTTCGTCAGCGACGAGGAGGTGCACCGGGTTGTGAGTTATCTGAAGTCTCAGGGCGAGCCGAATTACATCGAAGGCGTTCTCGAGGGCGGCACCGTCGACGGCGACGGCGAGGTGACGGGCGAGGACGGTGCCGGCGAAAAAGACCCGATGTACGACCAGGCGGTCGAGGTGGTACTGAAGAACCGCCGGGCCAGCATCTCGCTGGTGCAACGCCACCTCAAGATCGGTTACAACCGCGCTGCCCGGCTCGTCGAGGACATGGAAAAGGCCGGCCTGGTGAGTGCGATGAGCGGCAGCGGCCAGCGCGACATACTGGTTCCGGCCAGGGCCGAGTGAACGCCGTGGTGCATGGCCTGGCCGTAGCGCTGGCCTGCGCACTTGCCGCAGGATCGGCAAGTGCCGGCGGCCTGGAAAGCCTGGAGGCCTTCCTCAAGACCGTTTCGAGCGGACGCGCCGAATTCACCCAGGTGGTGACGATGCCAGCGCGCGACGGGCAGGCGGCGCGCACAAAAAGCTCCAGCGGTAGTTTCGAGTTCTCGCGACCCAACCGTTTTCGCTTCAGCTACCGCAAGCCCTTTGAGCAGACCATCGTCGCCGACGGCCAGACGCTGTGGCTGTATGACGCCGACCTCAACCAAGTGACGGCACGCAAGCAGGCGCAGACGCTCGGCGCCACGCCGGCAGCGCTGATCGCTGCGGCGCCCGACCTGCGTGCGCTGCAGGCCGAATTCAGCCTGCAGGCCGCCCCCGCGCAGGAGGGCATGGACTGGGTGCTTGCGACGCCCAAGGCCAAGGAGGGGCAACTGCAAAGTGTCCGTCTGGGCTTTAGCATCGGTGGGCCGGTTGCGGCCTTGTCGGTGCTCGAAATCATCGACAGCTTTGGCCAGCGCTCGGTGCTGCGCTTTGGTCAGGTCGAGGTCAACCCGGCGCTCGCGGCTTCGACCTTTGTATTCAAGCCGCCGCCGGGCGCGGACCTGCTGCGCCAGTGATGCGTTCGAGCGCGCCGCCGCCGCTGCATGTTCCGCTGGCCGAAAGGCTGCGTCCCTCGAGCCTGGGCGAGGTGGTGGGCCAGCAGCATCTGGTGGGCCCGGGCCAGGCGCTGCGCGTCGCATTCGAGTCGCGCCGGCCGCACAGCTGCATCCTGTGGGGTCCTCCGGGTACCGGCAAAACCACGCTGGCGCGCCTGATGGCGGGCGCCTTCGACGCGAGCTTCGTCACCATCAGCGCGGTACTGGGCGGCGTCAAGGACATTCGCGAGGCGGTCGAACAGGCGTCGGTGCTGGCGGGTCAGGGCCGCCAGAGCATCGTGTTTGTCGACGAGGTGCATCGCTTCAACAAGGCGCAGCAGGACGCCTTCTTGCCGCATGTCGAAAGCGGCCTTTTTACCTTCATCGGCGCGACGACCGAGAACCCCTCGTTCGAGGTCAATTCGGCCCTGCTGTCGCGCGCGGCGGTCTATGTGCTGCAGCCGCTGTCGGACACCGATCTGGCCGCCATCGTCGCCCGGGCCCATACGGTCGGCGTGCCGAACCTGGAACCGGCGGCGCAAAACCGCCTGATCGCTTACGCGGACGGCGACGCGCGCCGACTGCTCAACACCCTGGAGACGCTCGCGGTGGCGGCAGCAGCGCAGCGCCTGGCGCTGATCAGCGACAGCTGGTTGTTGCAGGTGCTCGGCGAGCGAATGCGACGCTATGACAAGGCCGGCGACCAGTTTTACGACTCGATCAGCGCGCTGCACAAGTCGGTGCGCGGGTCCGACCCCGACGCCGCGCTGTACTGGTTTGTTCGCATGCTCGACGGCGGCGCCGACCCGCGTTACCTGGCGCGCCGGATGCTGCGAATTGCCAGCGAGGACATTGGTCTGGCCGACCCGCGCGCGCTGCGGCTGTCGCTGGATGCGGCCGAGGTATTTGAGCGCCTGGGAAGCCCCGAGGGGGAGCTCGCGCTGGCGCAGTGTCTGGTCTACCTGGCGATGGCCCCCAAATCGAACGCGGTCTACAAGGCCTTTAACGAGGCCCGCGCGCTGGTGCGGCGCGAGGGCACGCGACCGGTTCCGATGCACCTGCGCAATGCGCCGACGCAGTTGATGAAGGACCTGGATCACGGACGCGGTTACCGTTACGCGCACGACGAGCCTGACGCTTTCGCCGCCGGCGAGAACTACCTGCCCGAGGGCATGGCGGCGCCCGACTGGTACCGTCCGGTCGAGCGCGGCCTGGAAATCCGCATCGCCGAGAAGCTGCGCGAACTCCGGAGTCGCAACAAGGCCGCCGGCTGAGCTATTTTCGCAGGCGTGGGGGACCGCAGGCCGCACTCGCTTGGCGGCGTCAAGGGTAAACACCCGCGCACGGCGTGGCGCGGGCGATGGCCGCTCAGTAGAATCCAAGGCAATACAAGGTCCCCCGGGCCAGACCCGCGAGGGCCCGTATCGGGTGCGACGGTGTCGTCCGATGCGGAATTAGATGCAACAAGGGGGGCTTGGCGCGTGGACATTTTTCTCCAGCAGCTCATCAATGGTCTGGTGCTTGGCAGCGTCTATGCGCTGGTGGCGCTCGGTTACACCATGGTCTACGGGATCATCCAGCTGATCAACTTTGCCCACGGCGAGGTGCTGATGGTCGGCGCGCTGACTGCCTGGACCGTCGCCGGCGGGCTGAGCGACACTTTTCCCGAACTCGCCCCCTGGCTGGTGCTGGTAGCGGCGACGTTGGTCGCGTGCACCGTCTCCGCGGCGCTGAATTTCGCCATCGAGAAAATCGCCTACCGGCCTTTGCGCAATTCGCCGCGGCTCGCGCCGCTGATCACCGCCATCGGCATGTCGCTGCTGTTGCAGACCTTGGCGATGATCGTATGGAAGCCTAACCCCAAGCCCTTTCCCAACCTGCTGCCGGTGACACCCTATGAAATCGCCGGCGCCGTGATCTCGCCGACGGACCTGCTGATCCTTTCGCTGACCGCGATCTTGCTGGTGCTGCTGGTCTGGCTGGTCAACTACACATCGCTCGGGCGTGCGATGCGCGCGACCGCCGAGAATCCGCGCGTCGCGGCGCTGATGGGTGTGAAGCCCGACGTGGTGATATCGGCGACCTTTGTCATCGGCGCCGTGCTGGCCGCCATCGCCGGAATCATGCTGGCGATGAAATACGGGACGGTGCAGCACGCGATGGGTTTCCTGCCAGGGCTAAAGGCATTCACCGCTGCGGTCTTTGGCGGTATCGGCAACCTCTCCGGGGCCGTCGTCGGAGGCATCCTGCTGGGCCTGATCGAGGCGCTGGGCTCAGGCTATATCGGCGCCCTTACCGGCGGCGTACTCGGCAGCCATTATTCGGAGATTTTTGCCTTCATCGTTCTGATCGTGATCCTGACGCTGCGACCGTCGGGCCTGCTGGGCGAACGCGTGGCCGACCGGGCCTGAGGAGTTGCAAGCGATGAAACACCACAAGGTTTTTCTCTGCGTCGCCGCTGGCCTGGGACTGATCCTGCTGCCGATGGGCTTGCAGGTTTTCGGCAACGCCTGGGTGCGCATTGCCGATACCGCCTTGCTTTATGTGCTGCTGGCCATCGGTCTGAACATCGTCGTCGGCTACGCCGGTCTGCTGGACCTCGGCTATGTCGCCTTCTTCGCCGTCGGCGCCTATCTCTATGCCCTGATGGCTTCGCCGCACCTCACGCAGACCTTCCCCGCGATCGCCGCGATATTTCCCAACGGCCTGCACACGCCGCTGTGGCTGATACTTCCGCTGGCGGCCGCAGTGGCCGGGCTGTTTGGCGTCTTGTTGGGTGCGCCGACCCTCAAACTGCGCGGCGACTACCTGGCCATCGTGACGCTGGGCTTTGGCGAGATCATCCGGGTATTCCTGAACAACCTTGACCATCCGGTCAACATCACCAATGGCCCCAAGGGGCTGAGCGGGATTGACCCCTTCAGCTTTTTCGGCGTCAGCATGGGAAAACCTTTCGCCATTGGCGGCTTCGAACTAAGTTCGGTCTCGATGTACTACTACCTGTTTTTGTCGCTGGTGCTGCTGAGTATTTTGATGAGCCACCGGTTGGCCGACTCGCGCGTGGGCCGTGCCTGGATGGCGATTCGCGAAGACGAGATTGCCGCCAAGGCGATGGGCATCCATACGCGCAACCTCAAGCTGCTGGCTTTTGGCATGGGAGCGTCTTTTGGCGGCGTCAGCGGTGCGCTGTTCGCATCGTTCCAGCGCTTTGTGTCGCCCGAGTCCTTCACGCTGATGGAGTCGGTGATGATCGTCGCCATGGTCGTTCTCGGCGGCTTGGGCCATCTGCCGGGCGTGGTGCTGGGCGCGCTGCTGCTGGCGGCGTTGCCCGAAGTGCTGCGCTATGTTGCCAGCCCGCTGCAGGACTTCAGCGGCGGACGGCTCGACGCGTCGATCCTGCGCCAGTTGCTGATCGCGTTGGCGATGATCGTCGTGATGCTGCTGCGCCCGCGTGGGCTGTGGCCCAGCCCTGAGCGCGGCAAGTCGATGGCGAGCAGGCTTTGAGGGCCGGCCCATGACAGACACCATTCTCAGGGTCGCGGGCATCTCCAAGCGCTTTGGTGGGCTGCAGGCGCTCAGCGACGTTGGCATTACCATCGCGCGCGGTCAGGTCTACGGACTGATCGGCCCTAATGGCGCGGGCAAGACCACCTTCTTCAACGTCATTACCGGCTTGTATACCCCGGACAGCGGAAGCTTTGAGCTGGCCGGAAAGCCTTACCAACCCAAGGCGGTGCACGAGGTCGCCAAGGCCGGCATCGCCCGCACGTTTCAGAACATCCGGTTGTTCGCCGAGATGACGGCGCTGGAAAACGTGATGGTCGGTCGCCACATCCGTACCCGCTCGGGCCTGATCGGTGCACTGTTTCGCACGGCGGCGTTCAAGCGCGAAGAGGCGCAGACAGGGCAGCGCGCGCACGAGCTGCTCGACTATGTGGGCATCGGAAAGTTCGCCGACTACAAGGCCCGTACGCTGAGCTACGGAGACCAGCGTCGACTGGAAATAGCGCGCGCGCTGGCGACCGACCCGCAGCTGATTGCGCTCGACGAACCGGCGGCCGGGATGAACGCCACCGAAAAGCAGCAACTCCGGCTGCTGATCGACAAGATCCGCCAGGACCAGCGCACGATCTTGCTGATAGAGCACGACGTGAAGCTGGTGATGGGACTGTGCGACCGCGTCACCGTGCTCGACTACGGGCGCCAGATTGCCGAGGGTGCGCCGGCCGAGGTGCAGCGCAATGACAAGGTGATCGAGGCCTACCTCGGCACAGGAGCCCATTGACATGGCAGGCGCACTACTCAAGGTCAGCGGTCTCAAGGTTTCCTACGGCGGCATACAGGCCGTCAAGGGAATCGATCTGGAGGTGAACGAGGGTGAACTTGTTAGCCTGATCGGCTCTAACGGCGCCGGCAAGACGACGACGATGAAGGCCATTACCGCCACGCTGGAGCTCTGCGGCGGCGATATCGAATACCTTGGCCGCAGCATCCGGGGCCAGGGACCCTGGGATCTGGTGCGCCAGGGACTCGCCATGGTGCCCGAGGGCCGCGGCGTGTTCGCGCGCATGACGATCATGGAAAACCTGCAGATGGGCGCCTATGTGCGCCGCGACACGGCGGCCATCGCGTCCGACGCCGAGCGCGTCTTTTCGATTTTTCCACGGCTGCAGGAGCGGCGCGACCAGCTCGCAGGCACCATGTCCGGCGGCGAACAGCAGATGCTGGCGATGGGGCGCGCGCTCATGAGTCGGCCGCGCGTGCTGCTGATGGACGAGCCATCGATGGGCCTGGCGCCGATCATGGTCGACAAGATATTCGAGGTGGTTCGCGAGGTCTACGCGCAGGGCGTCACCATCCTGCTGGTCGAGCAGAACGCCAGCCGCGCGCTGGGCATTGCCAACCGCGCCTATGTGATGGAGTCCGGCCTGATCACCATGGACGGCGACGCCAAGCAGCTGTTACAGGACCCCAGGGTCCGGGCGGCATACCTCGGCGAGTAGGCGCGCGAACCGCAGTCTGTTGCGGTCTTGTGGCGCCTGTCGCACTCAGCCTGTGGCGCGTGGCAGGTGAGCGGCGATCAGGTGGCCGGCGATCGAGAAACCGGTTGGCGGCACCTTGGGAAATGGGTCGTGCGGGCCGTACCAGTGGGCCTCCGCGATTTCGTTTTCGTCGACGGTGATCTCGCCGCTGACATATTCGGCCGTGAAGGCGATCATCAACGAATGCGGGAAAGGCCACGGCTGGCTGCCGAAGTACGACACGTCGCGCACCTTGAGCCCCACTTCCTCGAACACCTCGCGGTGCACGGCGTCCTCGATCGACTCGCCCGCCTCCAGGAAGCCCGCCAGCGCAGTGAAAAACTGCGTCGGCGAATTGGCGTGGCGCGCCAGCAGCACCGAGTCGCCCCTCTTGATTAGCACCATCATGGCTGGCGATATCCGCGGGTAGGCAACCTCTGCGCAGACGGGGCAACGCAGGCAGCGCTCGCCCGGAACATGCGCGGTCGGCGTCGCGCAGGCGCCGCAGAAGCGGTGCGTGCGCGCCCATTCGGCGATCTGGTAGGCGCGGCCGGCAACCGCCACCAGTTCGTCGGGCAGCGTACCAAAGAGTCCGCGCAGGCGGCGAAAACCATAGCCCTCGGCCGGCGCGCTGCCCTTGGCAAGCCAGGCGGTCTGGCAATAGCTTTCGCCGAGCAGTCCCACCGGGAAGAAATCCTTGTCCTGCAGGCCCAGTTGGTCGAGCTCACGGTGCCCGGGAAGCGCTAGATCGTCCGCGCGCAGCAGCAGCGCATCGCCGCAAAAAACCAGATTCAGCGGCGCTGCGTGCTGCTGCGCTACCAGGAGGGGGACGAAGTTGATGGGCGTTTGGAGCATGGGGATTGCAACAGGGACCCTATTTGGCCCAACTGTCCTTCAGGCTTACAGACAGGTTGAATACCAGCCGGTTCGGCGCATGGTCGACCCGGTCGGCGACGAAATAGCCGTGGCGTTCGAATTGAAATTTGTCGTCGGCGCGCGCGTTCGCCAGCGATGGCTCGACCACAGCGCGCACCACCTTCAGGCTGTCGGGGTTCAGGCTGGCCAGAAAATCACGCCCGCCCGCGTCGGGCTGCGGCTCGGTGAACAGCCGGTCGTAAAGGCGCACTTCTGCTTCCAGACTGTCAGCGACCGATACCCAGGTGACGACCCCCTTGACCTTGACCGCGTCGGATCCCGGTGTTCCGCTCTTGGTGTCGGCGACCAGCGCCGCCTGCACTTGCACCACGGCGCCGGTGGCGTCCTTGGTGCATCCGGTGCACTCGATCACATGGCCATATTTCAGCCGCACCCGGTTGCCTGGAAAAAGACGGAAGAAACCTTTCACGGGCATTTCCTCGAAGTCGCCGCGCTCGATCCACACTTCACGCGCGAGCTTGAAGTGGCGCCTTCCTAGCGCCGGCACATGCGGATGCACTGGCGCGCTGCAGTCGTCGGTGGCAGCGTCACCGCCCATCAACTCCCCCCAGTTTGTGATGACCAGTCTGATCGGGTCCAGCACCGCCATCGCGCGCGGCGCCGAGCCATCGAGCGTCTCGCGCAGGCAGCCTTCGAGCGTGCTGTAGTCGGTCCAGCCGCCTGCTTTGCTGGTTCCGGTGCGCTCGGCCATCAGCCGCAGGCTCTCGGGTGTATAGCCGCGCCGGCGCAACCCGACCAGCGTCGGCATGCGGGGGTCGTCCCAGCCGTCGACCCGGCCCTCCTGCACCAGGGCTGCGAGTTTGCGCTTGCTGGTGATCACATAGCTCATGTTCAGCCGGGCGAACTCGTATTGGCGCGGCGCCGGGGCGTGCAGCAGGCCGCCGTCGACCAGCGCCTGCAGCAGCCAGTCGTACCAGGGCCGCTGGTCCTCGAATTCCAAGGTGCAGATGCTGTGCGTGATCTGCTCGAGCGCATCCTCGACCGGGTGCGCGAACGCGTACATCGGGTAGATGCACCACTTGTTGCCGGTGTTGTGGTGCTCGGCGCGGCGTATCCGGTAGATGGTCGGATCGCGCAGATTGATGTTGGGGCTGGCCATGTCGACCTTCGCGCGCAGCACCATCGAACCGTCCGGGTGCATCGCGTCGCGCATTTCCCGAAAGCGCTGCAGGTTGTGCTCCGGTGTGCGCTCACGAAACGGGCTGTCGACGCCGGGCCTGCCGAAGTCGCCGCGGTTTAGCCGCATGTCGTCGGCGCTTTGTTCGTCGACATAGGCGCGGCCCGAGGTGATCAGGTACTCTGCTGCCCGGTACATGAAGTCGAAGTAGTCGCTGGCGTGAAACAGGTGGCTTTCGCCGTTGGCCTGCCAGTCAAAACCGAGCCAGTGAACCGCGTCGATGATGCCGTCGACGAATTCCTGCTCCTCCTTGTCCGGGTTGGTGTCGTCGAAGCGCAGGTGGCAGACGCCCCCATAGTCGCGCGCCAGGCCGAAGTTCACGCAGATGCTCTTGGCATGGCCTATGTGCAGGTAGCCGTTGGGCTCGGGCGGAAAGCGGGTTCTTATCGTCGCCAGGTCGGGCTTGCCCGCCGCATGGTGCGCGCCGTCGCCGGGGCTGCCTCCCCACCTGCGTCCGGCGTAGGTTCCGGCCGCCAGGTCGGACTCGATCACTTGGCGCAGAAAGTTGCTCGGCTTGAGCGCCTCGGGCGCGTCAGCTTGTGGAGGGACAGGCTTACTCATGCGGCGATTTTATGCGTCCGGACAGTCTGCTCCGAGGGGCTGCGTCGGGCCCGATGCCGGCGGCGATAATCGCTGCTCGACCGACGCGACGAAGAGGCCCTGCGCGCAGGGGTCGCTGCCGAGCAATGGGTTTCAAGGAGCGTACGTGGATTTCGTTGTGCTGGCCAAGGCGGCCGTCATGGGCATCGTTGAGGGGCTCACCGAGTTCCTGCCGATATCCTCTACCGGCCACCTGATCCTGGCGGGCGCCCTGCTCGGCCTCGACGACGCCAAGGGCAAGGTGTTCGACATCGCGATCCAGTCCGGAGCGATTCTGGCAGTGGTAATCGTCTACTGGCAAAAACTGCGTGACACGCTGCTGGCGCTGCCGACGCAGCGCCAGGCGCAGCGCTTCGCGCTCCATGTGCTGGTCGCATTCATGCCGGCAGCCATCCTGGGGCTGTTGTTTGGCAAGGCGATCAAGCAGCACCTATTTACGCCGGTGGTCGTCGCGAGCACCTTCATCCTGGGCGGCTTCATCATCCTGTGGGCCGAAAGGCGCCAGCGCCTGGCAACAGCGCCGCCGCGCATCGACGAGGTCGACGCGATGACGGCGTTGGACGCGTTCAAGGTCGGACTGGCGCAGTGCCTGGCGATGATTCCGGGAACCAGTCGCAGTGGGGCGACCATCATTGGCGGCATGCTGCTGGGTCTGTCGCGCAAGGCGGCGACCGAATTTTCTTTTTACCTGGCGATCCCGACGCTCATCGGCGCCGGTGCCTACAGCTTGTACAAGGAGCGCGACCTGCTGGAACTGTCGGATCTGCCGATGTTCGGCGTGGGGCTGATGCTGTCCTTCGCGAGCGCCTGGCTATGCATACGCTGGCTGCTGCGCTATATCGCGACGCACAGCTTTGCCGGCTTTGCCTGGTACCGCATCGGCTTTGGCGTCGTCGTGCTGGCCACCGCCTGGAGCGGCGACGTCCGCTGGTCGCCTTAGGGCTTCGCTATGGAACGCTTTCGAGGTTGAGCAGCGCCGCTTCAATGGCGGCCGCGCAGGCCAGCGGCCTTTCCATTGGAAACAAGTGGCTGCCGTCGACCATCGTGATGCGCCCGCCGGTGAGCTTTTCGGTCAGCGCCATGCCGACCCGTTTCATTTCCTGCGAATGCAACCCGCCGATGAAAGCTACCGGACACTTCAGCGGATGGCGCCGGATGAGTCGGTCCAGATTGTCGGGCAGCGTGTTGTAGATCGCGGTTTCCACATCGCGGTCGAAACTCAGCACGCGTTGCCCCGCGGTTTGATGCGTACCGAACTCCACATAGTCGCGCAAGACTTGCGGGTCCCAGCGTGCAAAAGCCTTTTTGCCGCGCAAATGCGCAAGGACCGCGTCGCTGTCGGGCCAGCTGGTACGTCGGCGCCGGCTGATTGCACCGGGCGACACTGCGCCGACCATTTGCGCGCCCTTGACCATACCCAGCGCCGTGGCGCGCCAGCCACCGATCAGCGGCGCGTCGACCAGCAGCACGCCGCGCGCGATGCCCGGATGGCGCGCCGCCGCCATCAGGCTCAAAAAGCCGCCCAGCGAGTGGCCGACCAGAAACGCAGGCTCGCCGGCCCGGTCGACCTCGGCCGCCGCGAAGTCCGCCAACTGCTGCACCAGATGCGGCCAGTTGTCGGTTGCCGGGTACTGCGGCGCGTGGCCGAACTTCTCGACCGCCCGCACCTTGAAGCCGCGCGCGCGCAGGTACTTGAAAAGAAGCCGGTAGGTGCCAGCCGGAAAGCTGTTCGCGTGCGAGAAGACGATCAACGCCATCCGAGCCGCCCGTCCTGCGTCGCCTTGCGCAACCCGCAGCCGCTCATCGCGCGTCCTCGCGGGCCAGCTTCTTGAGCGCGTACAGCGCGTCGAGTGCCTCGCGGGGCGTCAGCGTGTCGGGGTCCATCGCCGCGAGGCCGGACTCGAGTGCGCTCGGACCGGTGGACTGTGTGTCTGGCGGCGGAGCAAAAAGGTCGACCTGCGTCTGGCTGATGCTGGCGTTGCGCTCCAGCGCGGCAAGCGTCTGCTGCGCATGGTGGAGCACCGCAGCCGGAACGCCCGCCAGGCGGGCCACCTGGATGCCGTAGCTGCGGCTAGCCGGCCCCGGCGCGATCTCGTGCAAGAACACGATGTCGCGGCCCGACTCGGCCGCGCTCACGTGCACATTGAGCGCCCTGTGGTGTTTGAGCGGGAATTCGGTGAGCTCGAAATAATGGGTAGCGAACAGCGTGAAGGCCTGCGTCCTGTCGTGCAGCTGGGTAGCGATGGCAGACGCCAATGCGAGCCCGTCAAAGGTCGAGGTGCCGCGGCCGATTTCGTCCATCAGGACCAGCGAGTTCGGCGTGGCGCGGTGCAGGATCTGCGCCGCCTCGGTCATCTCGAGCATGAAGGTCGACTGCGCGTTGGCCAGATCGTCGGCGGCGCCGATGCGGGTATGAATGGCGTCGACCGGACCCAGGCGGCAGGCATCGGCCGGCACATAGCTTCCCATCGCCGCGAGCAGGACGATGATCGCGACCTGCCGCATATAGGTCGACTTGCCGCCCATGTTCGGGCCGGTAATGACCTGCATGCGCTGGCGCGCGTCTAGGTTGGTATGGTTGGCGATAAAGGCGCCCGCGCTGGTCTCGGCCAAGCGCGCCTGCACCACCGGATGGCGGCCGGCGCGGATGTCGATGCAGGGCTCGTTGACAAACTGCGGTGCGCACCAAGCCAGCGTCAGCGAGCGCTCGGCCAGCGCGCACAGCGCGTCAAGCGCCGCCAGCGCGCGCGCCACCCGCGTCAGCGCCGCCACATGGGGCTGCAACTGCTCCAGCAACGATTCGTAGAGCCACCTTTCGCGCGCCAGCGCACGTTCCTGCGCGCTCAGCGCTTTGTCCTCGAAAGCTTTGAGCTCGGGTGTGATGAAGCGTTCGGCGTTTTTGAGCGTCTGACGGCGTCGGTAG
>Ga0114966_10001704_pt1 | contig 20089 bp, 18 predicted proteins | sample M_130207_XF_Meta_FD_87029 | JGI IMG/M metagenome (GOLD analysis project Ga0114966, IMG submission 87029) | Freshwater microbial communities from Lake Montjoie, Canada to study carbon cycling - M_130207_XF_MetaG | ecosystem: Environmental > Aquatic > Freshwater > Lake | place: Lake Montjoie...
CATTGATGCAATTGGGCAAAATGCGGATGACTGCTTTTTCACCATGCAAAGTGGGAAGTATCGAAACTCGGCAGTCAATATTGGGCTTAGAAAAATCAGCGCCAATTAAGAGTCGGCCATCTTGTGGAAGGCGTTTTTCAGCAATATCAAGGCGCGCCAGTATCTTAATGCGGGTGATTAATCGCTCATGAAGCTGAATTTCAAATTGCGCTTGCACTTGTAGCAAGCCATCTACCCGAATGCGGACTAAAGTAGCTTGTGTTCCAGCTTCAATATGAATATCACTCGCCCTAGATTCCAGCGCATTAACTGCGATTTCATGCCAGGTGCGAATAATGAGTGAATCATCATGAGTGCTGCTCAATCTTGCTCTTGAGTCACTGAGGGTCGATAGAGTTTGACAGTCTTCACGCCCTGCTCATCAAATTGCACAATCTCCATCACGATGCCTGCAATTCGTAAGCTGACATCATGATCAGGTATTGCTTCAAGCTTCTCTAGGATCAGGCCATTAAGGGTGCGAGGACCATCCAAGGGTAGATTGAGATTCAGCAAACGATTGAGGTCTCTTAGAGATGCGGTACCGCTAGCCAGATAGGTACCATTAACCAACCATTGAGGATCAGTTGAAAGATTAGAAAAAGAGGTTGTGAACTCGCCAATGAGCTCTTCCACTATGTCTTCAAAAGTTACGAGACCAAGGACTTCACCATATTCATTGACGACTAGACTTAAGCGTTGTTGGTTATCTTGAAAGAATTGCATTTGCTGCAAGACTGGCGTTCCACTTGGGATGAAATAAGGTTCATTTAATAAAGATCTAAAGTCTTCATGTTTTAAGTCTGTATCCCCCAATAGTGACAATGCCTTCTTAACAGATAGGATGCCTACAATGCGCTCAGAATCACCGTCGCAGACAGGTAATTTGTTGTGATAGCAGGTTTCTAGCTGTTGAATAACTTCTTCTATCGGACGCGAGAGATCCAGAATTTCAATTTTGGATCTTGGAGTCATCACATCGTCAACCGTAATATTTTCTAGGTTAAAAAGGTTGAGCAAAATATTACGATGATGGTTTGATACAAAGCGGTTGGATTCCAGCACCAAGCTGCGCAATTCTTCTTTACTCATAGTTCTGCTATCTGAGGAGGATTGCAGCCCAGAGATCTTCATTAGGCCAGATACAAAGCTGTTAATAAACCACAGTAAGGGTTTTAGCAAAAAGCTCAACGGCAGAATGAACCAACCCACTCGAGAAGCAATCTTTTCTGGAAAGGCTGCCCCTATGACTTTTGGGGTGATTTCACTAAAAATAATAATCAGCAAAGCAACTACTAATGTTGCGATCGAAAGTACAAGTCCGCTATCACCAAAGATGTGTAGGGCAATTCCCGTCACAAGGATTGGCAGAATCGTATTAATGAGGTTATTGGAAATTAAGAGCACTGATAAAAGCGAATCAATACGTTTTAGTAGGCGCTCTGCTAGGGCAGCCCCTTTATTACCGCTAGTAGCCATGGCGCGAAGGCGATGGCGATTTGATGAAAGCATGCTGGTTTCGGCCATTGAGAAAAAGCCAGAAAGAGCAAGTAAAAAGACGACTAGAGCAATTTGGCTATAAAAAGGCCAATCGTCAAAAAAGGTGTCCATGGGGGCTGCCTGCAAAGTAAGGATGAATCAATATAGCAAAGTGGCATTTCACATGCTATAGATTTAAAAGAAAGTAGTGTCGTCTTCAGTGTTTAATTATGTGAGAATCACTTCTAATGGCCCCTGTTAAAAAACAAGCTTCCTCAGGTAGCGCTCAATATTGCGTCATTGCAGCCCCTTTTGGAAGATTGGGGATTTTGACTGAATTGGTTGATGGCAGTTTAATGTTATCCAGAATTGAGTATCTGCCAAATTCCACTGCCTTAGTAAGTCCTAAAAACCAGCTAGCAAGAGAGGCAGAAAAGCAGTTCAAAGCCTATTTTAAAAACCCACATTATCAGTTTGATCTGCCAATAAAGCCATCAGGCACTGAGCATCAGCAAAGGGTGTGGAGAAGTATTCAGGCCATACCAGCTGGTAAAACCAAAACCTATGGTGAGATTGCAAACAAGATTAAGAGTGGTCCACGTGCAGTGGGAACGGCATGCGGCGCCAATCCTTATCCTTTAATCGCACCGTGTCACCGAGTGGTTTCTGCACAAGGGATTGGTGGTTTTATGAAGGAAAATACACCAGGCTTATATCGCCAAATCAAATTATGGCTTTTAACGCATGAGGGCGCGCTGTAATTTCAGATTTCTTTTCTGAGAGATACAGAAAATACATTAAAAAAGATCTGCATGAGGGCATCGCTTTTCACTGCAAATTTAGTGAAGGTGTAAAAAGCTATCACTGTCTTTCTCGAAAGCTTCACTTCATCTTGGTGGCTAAATTTTTTTCGCTTGGCAATCTTTGAGAGCGTCATTACTGCCAAGCCAAAAGCCAAGAAACAAAAGCGCCTCATCCCAAGCTCTTTTTTTGGAATGAGAAGAATGTAGCTTAGGGAGTCTTGGAGTTTTTGATAGGAAATCTTTAGAAGCTCTTGCTGACTTATATCAGCCGGCTTCCAAGACACGCCACGTGCGTGATCTTCAGGCGAGTCTTTTAGAATATTAGTCATTTGCAAAGCTTGACCAAAGGCAAGGGCAAGCTCATTGTGACCTTCAATTTTTTTTGCAAATGCAGACGAGTGATTACTAAAAATAGTGGTTAGAAGTTCTCCCACTACGCCCGCAACAACATAACAATATTTCTCAAATTCACCTAAGTCTTTTAGGCCTACCTGAGTCTGTTTGCCATGAAAATAAGACATACCTTCTGACATGATAGAGACGCAGCGACTCACTGCTACTTGATCAGCTTGTGAGCAAGTATGCAAAATTCGCAAAACGGTTGGGGTGTGAGCAATTAGATCTAACTCATCTTGATTGCCATAATGATCTAGAGCCTTCAGGCAGGGCTCTACAAAGGACTCAACTGGCAACTTCTCCAGGACTGCGTCTAAAAATAATTGAGAAAGATTTTGCTTAGTCTCCGGACTTAAATCTGCTGCATCTTCAATGGTGTCAACAATCCGGCAAAGTAAATACGTATTCCCCACAACTTTTTCAATCATGGGGGGTAAAAGCGGGATAGTCAGAGCAAAGGTGCGAGAGACTGAGCCCAAAATCGCTTTTTGATAAGCCAAATCTGTGCTCGGGTTCTCGCTAAGGCTCATTTGAGATGGGTTCACCCTTGGATTATGTCAGAGTGGCGAGCCCTAAATTAGTACAAATTCCCTTACTGTCAAAAGTGACATGGCCATATAATTTCACCAAATTATGTAAGGAGAAAAAGGGCGTGCTCATTTGGTTCGTCATCATTTATTGGCTAATATCCATTGGTATTGGATTATGGGCTGCCTTACGGGTTAAAAATACCGCTGACTTTGCTGCCGCTGGCCATAGCCTTCCTCTGCCAATTGTGACAGCAACTGTTTTTGCTACTTGGTTTGGTGCGGAAGCAGTTTTAGGTGTCCCCGCCACTTTTCTAAAAGAGGGCTTGGGTGGCATCGTTGCCGATCCTTTCGGCTCTTCCATGTGTTTAATTTTAGTTGGCCTCTTTTTTGCCCGCCATCTCTATAACCGTCGCATGCTTACCATTGGCGATTTCTTTCGTGAAAAATATGGACGCACCGTTGAAGTATTAGTTACGCTTTGTATTGTGGTCTCTTATTTGGGTTGGGTTGCTGCACAAATTAAAGCTTTAGGCCTTGTATTTAATGTGGTGTCTGATGGAAGCATTTCTCAGACAGCTGGCATGATGATTGGGGCTGGAAGTGTATTGATCTACACCTTATTTGGTGGCATGTGGTCGGTTGCGATTACTGACTTTGTTCAAATGATCATTATCGTGATTGGTATGCTTTATATCGGCGGGGAGATGGCTGGGCAAACCGGTGGAATTGCTGTCGTCATTGAGCATGCAGCGGCCGCAGGTCAATTTAGTAACTTCTGGCCAGATATGAACCTTGCATCCGTATTAGGTTTTATTGCTGCTTTATGCACCATGATGCTTGGTTCAATTCCTCAGCAGGATGTTTTTCAACGCATAACCTCTTCTAAGAACGTCAATATTGCTGTACAGGCGGCAATCTTAGGTGGCGTCCTTTACTTTATTTTCGCTTTTGTGCCGATATATTTGGCGTATTCAGCAACACTGATTAGCCCAGACTTAGTAAAGAAGTACTTGCATACTGATCCACAAATGATTCTGCCAAAATTGATTCTGAATCACGCACCATTGATTGCACAGGTGATGTTCTTTGGAGCCCTACTCTCGGCAATTAAGAGTTGTGCTAGTGCAACATTGCTCGCCCCGTCGGTCACATTTGCAGAAAATATTGTGAGAGGATTTTTTAAGCACTTGACTGATCAAGAGTTGCTAAAAATCATGCGCATCACCGTCTTGTGTTTTTCTGTAGCTGTCACTTTCTTTGCTATTAATTCTGAGTTATCAATCTTCAAGATGGTTGAGAGTGCTTATAAAGTAACCTTAGTTGCAGCATTTGTGCCTCTAGCATTTGGGGTGTACTGGCCTCGAGCAAATTCTTTGGGCGGCCTGCTGTCCGTGGTCTGTGGTCTGGCTGTTTGGATTAGCTGTGAAATTTTGGCGCCAAATGCTATTTTGCCGCCGCAGTTAGCCGGCTTATTGGCCAGCATTGTGGGGATGATTTTAGGCAGCCTTGTTTCTAAAGATCTCCTAAAGGCAGTCTAGATAGTCTTTTGCCTAAATATTAGGCAATCAAATATGTTGTGCCACAAAATATTCTCATCTAATATTTAACTAATACAAAATTTATTCTTATAAGGTTCCTATGAAAATCTGTGTAATTGGCGGCGGTGGCGCAATTGGCGGCTACCTAGCTGTCATGTTGGCGCGAGCGGGCAATGAGGTAACCGTTGTAGCGCGCGGCGCAACTTTAGCGGCAATTAAGGAGCGTGGCCTGGCATTAATCATGGATGACCAGCCAGAGCCTTTGGTAGCTGAAGTCAAGGCAGTTGAAAAAATTAGAGATGTTGAAGCACCGGACGTAGTGATGTTAGCGGTCAAGGCGCATCAAGTTGAACCGATTATCAATGACTTAGCAGCCATCATGGGTCCAGAGACTATTTTGATTCCTATGCAAAATGGTATTCCTTGGTGGTATTTCCAAAAGCTCGGTGGCGAGTATCAAGATCACTCTGTTGAGACGGTGGATGCAGGTGGCTTAGCTAAGAATGCAATTAACCCAAATAATATTATTGGTTGCGTCGTTTACCCCGCAACCTTTACCCAAGCCCCTGGTGTGATTCGTCACGTAGAGGGGAATCGTTTCCCATTGGGCGAGTTGGATGGTAAGCCTACAGAACGGATTCAGAAGATATCAGAGATGATGGGCGCAGCCGGATTTAAGTCTCCTATTTTGGACGATATTCGTTCAGAGATTTGGCTGAAGTTGTGGGGCAACATGACTTTTAACCCAATCAGCGCTCTAACGCATGGAACTTTGGAGGGAATTTGTCAATATCCATTGACCAAAGAATTAGCGCGCAACATGATGGCAGAAGCGCAAACTGTTGCAGAAAAGTTAGGCGTGACTTTCCGGGTTGATATTGAGCGTCGTATTGCTGGTGCTGAAAAAGTTGGTAAGCATAAGACTTCGATGCTGCAAGACTTAGAGGCTGGGCGTAGCTTAGAGATCGATGCGCTGTTGGGCTCTGCGATTGAGTTGGGCAAGATTACGCAAACACCAACACCTTGTTTGAATGCTGTCTTTGCATTGACAAAGTACTTAGATGAAAACGTACAAGCCTCTAAAGGGAGTTTGGCCTTGCCATCTGTTTCAGGTTACTAAGAAACTACAAAAGTACACTAAAGGTATTAAAAAGCCCTTGCTACTAAATATAGCAAGGGCTTTTGTTTTATGGCGACGGTTTTATTCGAAGCGATTATCAAGGCGACCAACACCATCAATGATGATGCTGACATTACTACCAGGTTTCATTGAGCCAACTCCCACTGAGGTGCCACAAGCGATGATGTCACCCGCTTGCAGTGGAACATCTTGCGAAATTAAGCTGACTAATTTTGCTGGCGGGAAAATCATATCTGCAATCGAGTAGTTTTGCCGCTCTTGATCATTGAGAATAGTCTTGATAACTAACTTGCTTGGATCTACGCCGGTAGTAATGTAAGGGCCAAAGACACCAAAGGTATTAAAGCTCTTGGAGCGTGTCCACTGTGCATAGCCTGGATCGCGATTGAGAATTTCAATAGCAGTGACATCATTAATGCAGGTATAACCAAAAATCGCTTTTGCAGCTTCAGCTTCGTCAGCTTCATGGATGCGCTTGCCAATAACAATTCCTAGCTCGCCCTCGTAAACCACTTTGCCAGAGTAGGACTTAGGTGTACGAATAATTTGATTGGCGGCTAAAAAGGAGTTATTTCCTTTAAGGAAGTACAAAGGTTCGGCAGGTACAGCATGCTCTAGTTTAGCAACAAGCGCATGGAAGTTGTCCACCATCGCAACCATTTTTGATGGGATGCAGGGGATGTCAAGCGTGACATCAGCTAATTTGAGTGTTTCGCCCGTAGGTTTTGGATCTTTAAACAAGTTGCCCGAATAAACCGCGATTTGCTCGCCCTGCAGCTGTCCCAAACCACTTTTTTCTTGATATTGAAATCTAAGCCATTGAGCCATAATAAGTTCCTGTGAAGTTAATATTTGATAAGCAATATCTTACAGGGATCAACTGATGTCTAAGACTTCTGAGCTTACTTTTGCAGCAGAATTGGATCAGCCCATTCGCTACATTGAGCGAACCCGTAGCTATTACCTTGGCTTGGGTTATGAGAACCCTTATATCTGGGCTCATTACATCGAAGTGCCATTTACGCCACTGCAAAAACCACTGAATCAATCTGTGTTGGGTCTCATTACGACTGCTGTTCCCTACGACGCCGCTAGAGGTCTTCAGGGCCCAGGCGCGCCTTATAACGCCACTGCAAAGTTTTACCAGCCTTATCAAAACTTGATGGAGGCTGATATCGATTTAAGAATTGCTCATGTAGGTATTGACCGTAAAAATGCCAATATGGAAGATAGTGCATGTTGGTTCCCCTTAGCGACAGCTAAAAAAGCAGTTCAGTCTGGGAGAGTGAGGGCGCTGTCACCGAATTTTTATGGTTTACCGACCAACCGGAGCCAACGTCATACCATGGAAGTAGATGCGCCATTGATTCTGGAAATGCTACGTGCCGATAAAGTGGATGCTGTAGTTTTAATTCCGAATTGTCCAATATGTCATCAGAGTCAAAGTTTGTTGGCGCGGTATTTAGAGGCAAACGGTATTTCTACCGTTGTGATGGGTGCTGCAAAAGATATTGTTGAATATTGTGGAGTGTCGAGATTTTTATTTAGCGACTTTCCTCTGGGGAATGCAGCAGCAAAGCCTAATGACCCTGATTCTCAGGCACTGAACTTCGAGCTAGCCCTTCGCCTTTTAGAATCAGCTTCTACGCCGCGCACGACCGTGCAGTCACCATTGATCTGGTCTGCTGACCCCTCCTGGAAATTAGATTATGCAAATCTGGAAAGATTATCTGAGCAAGAAATTGCACGCTTAAGAGAAGAGGCAGAGCAGGTGCGAATTACCGCACGCGATTTAAGAATAAAAAGCGTGGGGAATTAATTTCTTTTAAGTCTGGCGAGCGAGCGAGTATTCACATAGAGCCTGTAGTGCTGATGTTGCCTCGTTAGCTGGGAAATCTACAATGCACGCTAAAGCTAAGTTTGCTTCACGCTTTGCCGCCGCTTGGGTGTAATCTAAAGCGCCAGAAGTTTGCACGGCATTCAAAATTTGTATAAATACATCATCTGGCAAATCTTGATTTTGTTGAATGGCTGCCCGCACTAAAAGACGCTCTTCATTGCTGCCGTTTTCTAGTAAGTAAATCAGAGGCAATGTTGGTTTGCCTTCACGTAAATCATCACCAGCATTCTTACCCATCTGCGCAGCATTGGCTGTGTAATCTAAGAGATCATCCATCAGTTGGAATGCGGTGCCAATGTGGCGACCAAATGCTGCAGCCTGTTCGCGCTGCACGTCTGTTGCGTTAGCCAACATTGCGCCGAGCTCGGTTGAGGCTTCAAATAGTTTGGCGGTTTTATAGCGAATCACTTGCAAGTAGCTTGCCTCATCTACTTCTGGATCATTCATATTGAGTAATTGCAATACTTCGCCTTCGGCAATCGTATTGGTAGCATCCGACAGAATCTGCATAACACGCAGGTCATTTGGGCTAACCATCATCTGGAAGGCTCTGGAGTAGAGGAAATCGCCTACGAGAACGCTGGCTGCATTGCCAAAAGCGGCATTTGCGGTTTCCCGGCCCCTTCGGAGGGTGGACTCATCAACGACATCGTCATGCAGCAGGGTGGCTGTATGGATAAATTCAACTACAGCCGCCATTTCTAGGGTGTGCGGGGTTTCTTTGCCATTACTAAGTGCTTTGGCTACGAGCATTAATAGGGCTGGGCGTACCCGTTTCCCACCAGCCTGGATGATATAGGTGGAAATTTGGTCAATTAAGGCAACTTTTGAGGCTAATCTTAGGCGAATCACCCCATCTAGAGCCTTGAAATCTAAGGCTATTGGGGCCAGGATTTGGCTTAGGTCATTGATTTTGACAGTGCTCATCATGCAAGATATAATAATGGGCTTAGCTCATCCAGGGTGGATTAGCTTAAATGTAGATATTAATTGAGGTTTCAAACCATGTACGCGGTCATAAAAACCGGTGGCAAACAGTATAAAGTTGCTGCAGGCGAAAAATTGAAAATAGAACAGATACCAGCGGAAATCGGCAGCGAAATCACTCTTGACCAGGTCCTCGCCGTTGGCGAAGGCGCTTCACTGAAGTTAGGTGATCCATTGGTTAATGGTGCAGCTGTGATGGCCACTGTCGTCTCCCAAGGACGTCACGATAAAGTGACAATCTTTAAGATGCGCCGTCGCAAGCATTATCAAAAGCACCAAGGCCATCGTCAGAATTTCACTGAAATTTTGATCAACACGATTAAAGCCTAATTCAGGGTAGGAGAAAGATATGGCACAGAAAAAAGGCGGCGGCTCAACACGAAATGGCCGCGACTCAGAATCGAAACGCCTAGGCGTTAAGGTATTTGGCGGCGAGCAAATTAATGCTGGCAGCATCATCATTCGCCAACGTGGCACAAAGGTTCATCCTGGTGTTAACGTTGGTATTGGTAAGGATCACACTTTGTTCGCCTTAATTGACGGTCAAGTGCAATTCGGCGTTAAGGGTGCTCTGAAGAAAGCCCAAGTCTCAGTTTTGCCTCGTTCATAAGGCGCCTGACTGAGACTCGTTTGATTCAGATTGATTCCGAATTTAACTCTTAGGAACAGGCCTCGCTAAGCGAGGCCTTTTTTATTCATGAAATTTATAGACGAAGCGCGTATTGAAGTCATAGCTGGCCAGGGTGGTGCCGGGAGCGCCTCTATGCGCCGTGAAAAGTTCATTGAATTTGGTGGACCCGATGGCGGAGACGGCGGTAAGGGTGGAAGCGTATGGGCTATAGCCGATCGCAACATTAACACCTTGATTGATTACCGTTACGCCAAAACACATACTGCCAAAAATGGTGAGCCTGGCCGAGGCGCTGATTGCTATGGTCGCGCAGGCGATGATATTGAATTACGTATGCCAGTTGGCACGATTATTGCTGATTACGAAACGGGCGAGCCCATTGCTGACTTAACAACGCATGGCGAACGTCTCTGTCTTGCTCAAGGCGGCGTTGGTGGCTGGGGAAATATTCACTTTAAAAGCAGCACCAATAGAGCGCCACGGCAAAAAACAAATGGCAAACCAGGCGAGCGCCGTAAATTGAAATTGGAATTAAAGGTGTTGGCAGACGTTGGTTTACTTGGCATGCCTAATGCTGGTAAGTCGACTTTGATTACTGCAGTTTCTAATGCACGGCCAAAGATTGCTGATTACCCATTCACTACTTTGCATCCTAATTTAGGTGTAGTTCGTGTGGGTAGTGAGCGCAGTTTCGTGATTGCAGATATTCCGGGTTTGATTGAGGGTGCTGCTGAAGGTGCTGGCTTGGGCCATCGCTTTTTGCGTCATCTTCAGCGTACAGGTGTTCTCTTGCACTTGGTAGATATTGCACCTTTTGATGAGAATATTGATCCTGTCGCTGATGCCAAAGCAATTGTGAATGAGCTGCGCAAGTATGACGAAGCCTTGGTTGAAAAACCACGTTGGTTGGTATTGAACAAAGTGGATATGATTCCCGAAGAGGATCGTCAAAAGGTAGTTGCAGACTTTGTGAAAAAGTTTAAGTGGAAGGGTCCAACATTCGAGATTTCCGCTTTGACTGGTCTTGGTTGCGATAAGCTTTGCTACGCACTGCAGGATTACTTAGATTCGGTACGTCGTAATCGTGATGAGCAAGATGAGCGCGCTCAAGATCCTCGTTATCAAGATCAACTTGAAGATAAAAAACTCGATTAAAGTATCCATTCAGATTACTCACTTTTTATGAATACCAAACACACTAAACGTATCGTTGTGAAAGTAGGCTCTAGTCTTGTCACTAATAACGGTGAAGGTCTAGATCATGCTGCGATTGGGATGTGGGCCGAGCAAATGGCAACTTTACTGAAGTCTGGCCATGAGGTATTAATGGTGAGCTCAGGAGCAATTGCTGAAGGCATGCAGCGTTTAGGGTGGACTAAGCGCCCACAAGAAATTCATCAACTTCAGGCAGCGGCTGCAATTGGTCAAATGGGCTTAGTACAGGTTTATGAGAGTTGTTTTGCACGCTTTAATTTACGTAGCGCACAGATCTTATTAACTAATGCTGACTTAGCAAATGCTGAGCGTAATGCGAACGCTAAGGCAACTCTAGAGACTTTGTTAAAGCTAGGCGTTGTTCCAATCATTAATGAGAATGACACAGTAGTCACTGACGAAATCAAGTTTGGCGACAACGATACTCTTGCAGCTCTGGTAAGTAATTTAATTGAAGCAGACCTGCTCGTGATCTTGACTGATCAAGGCGGTTTATATACTGCTGATCCTCGTCATGATGATGGTGCAAGCTTGTTAAGCCATGCTATTGCAGGTGATCCTGCTCTGGAGAAAATGGCTGGAGGCGCAGCCAGCGAGTTCAGTAAAGGCGGTATGTTAACTAAGGTGCTGGCTGCAAAAATTGCTGTTCAAACTGGAGCGTCTACTATCATTGCGTCTGGGCGCGAACCCAATGTGCTTATTCGTCTCTTAGCAGGCGAGAAAATTGGCACATATTTATCCCCGGCCAACAAGAACTAGTTGCCAATTATTCCAGTGCTGCTTGGTTGAATTCCGCCAATAAATATATCGGGGTTTAAGGAGTCCAAAAGAGTATTCATACTTTTTTCTTGCTTGCCTGTGCTGCAAAAAGCCCCTTGAGCCAAAGCTGCTTGATAGCGATTGGGCACCCTGGTTTGAATTTCTCGCCAGCTAGATAAAGGATTTTCTCTCCAAGCATTATTCTCAAAGGTTCCATAGAGACGCCACTGAAATGAGTCGCACAGAATACCCTCGTATTGAATCTGCTGTTCTCCACTAGGATTGGTTATTACTACGATGTAGCGTGTCACCCCGTCTTTGCTGATCAAGATCGAGCCTGTATCTACTGCAAATTTGAAGACTGTAGTTTTAGTAACATAGAAGGGTAGAAGGGTAGATTTATTCGGTGGATTTAAGGGCATCTTGGTTGTACCTTCCTTAAATACCGAAGGTGCAAAGGGATCTAGACCGCTTTCTATGGGGTCGCCAGCGCAAGCTATTAAGCCCGTTCCAATTAAAATGCTAAACGCATAGGCGCTTATTTTGCGTAAGATAGCACTCATTTTTCTTTATCCGATTTAGTAGATGGTTCATTTTGATCATCATTGCCCGCATAAAAAGACTGTATGAGATCGAGTGGGGTTCCCCAGGCAAGTTGTTGCATGCGCAATCCCGTGGAAAGGTAGCGAGCAAGCTCTGAAAGGGCGAGTTCATAAACCTCACGCTTGAAATCAATCACTCCGTCTAATTGAATCCAGAAAGGGACCCAACGCCAGGCATCAAATTCTGGGTGATCCGAGGCACGAAGCTGAATATCGCTATCTAAGCCTACTAGGCGCAAGAGAAACCAAATTTGTTTTTGACCACGATAAGCCGTGCGGTGGACGCGAGTGGCATGTTGACGGCGCAAGTATTCCTCAGGGACGTCATAACGAAGCCAATCCCTAGTCCGTCCAATAATTTGGACATGTTCTGGCAGCAAGCCAACTTCCTCATGCAATTCGCGGTACATGGCCTGCTCAGGGCTTTCACCATGCTGAATCCCACCCTGTGGGAACTGCCACGAATGCTGCCCAACGCGTTTTCCCCAGAAAACCTCGTTACGGCCATTAAGGAGGACAATGCCGACATTGGGGCGATACCCTTCACGGTCAAGCATGATCGTGCCTCAAATCCTTTAAAATCAGTGATTTGATTATATCCATACATGAAAGCATCACAATCATTTCTCGCCACGCTAAAAGAAGCTCCCTCTGACGCAGAGGTGGTTTCACACAAACTGATGGTGCGGGCAGGTTTAATTCGCAAGCTGAGTGCGGGCATTTACAACTATTTGCCACTGGGTTTGAAAGTGATTCGTAAGGTCGAAAACATCATTCGCGAAGAAATGAATCGGGCTGGTGCGATTGAATTGCTGATGCCAATGATCCAGCCTGCTGAATTATGGCAAGAGACTGGTCGTTGGGAAAAGATGGGCCCTGAATTACTGCGTATCAAAGATCGCCACGATAGAGATTTTTTAATTCAGCCAACTTCTGAAGAAGTGATTACTGATTTGGCTCGTAATGAGATTAAGAGTTACAAGCAGTTGCCAGTCAATTTCTATCAGATCCAAACCAAATTCCGTGATGAGCGTCGCCCGCGTTTTGGAATCATGCGCGGTCGTGAGTTCAGCATGAAAGATGCTTACTCATTTGATCGTGATGCAGAAGGTTTAAAAAAGTCTTATCAAGTCATGTTTGATGCTTACACGCGTATCTTTAATCGTATGGGGCTGAAGTTTCGTGCAGTCACGGCTGATAACGGTGCAATTGGCGGATCGGGTAGTCAAGAGTTTCATGTGATTGCAGATACTGGTGAAGATGCCATTGTGTATTGCCCAAATTCTGAATACGCGGCAAATTTAGAGGCTGCCGAATCACTTGCGTTGATAGCAGCAAGAGCTGGAGCATCTGCCGCAATCATTAAGGTGCCAACGCCGGATAAGACAAATTGTGCGGATGTTGCGAAGTTCTTAAATATCCCCCTTGAGCGGACTGTAAAGTCCTTGCTGTTTGCGGTTGATCAAGAAAAAGGCCCTGCCAAGCTCTTGATGTTATTAGTACGTGGCGATCACGATCTTAATGAAGTCAAAGCGAGCAAGGTTCCTGGTATGGGTCAGTCGCGCTTTGCTACCGAGGCTGAGATTAAGCAAGCATGTAATGCGCCTGCAGGTTATTTAGGTCCAGTCGGTGTAAGCGCTGATGTGACTGTGGTGGCAGATCGCACTGTAGCCAATATGTCTGATTTTGTGTGTGGTGCGAATGATGTTGGGCACCATTTAACTGGCGTGAACTGGGGTCGTGATTTACCTGAGCCCTTAGTCTTGGATATTCGTAATGCAGTAATGGGCGATCCATCTCCCGACGGTAAAGGCGCAGTAGATATTTGCCGTGGCATTAAAGTAGGTCACGTATTTCAATTGGGTACGCGTTATTCCGAAGCAATGGGCTGCACATACCTCGATCAACAAGGTAAAGCGCAGCCAATGGTGATGGGTTGCTACGGTATTGGCGTGACGCGCTTATTGGGCGCAGCTATCGAACAAGGGCATGATGAGCGTGGCATTATTTGGCCAATTTCAATGACCCCGTTTGAAGTTGTCATTTGCCCGATGGGTTACGACAAGTCTGAGGCAGTCAAGGCAGCTTGTGATCAACTACATAATGAATTACTTGCTGCTGGTATCGATGTGATTTTGGATGATCGTAATGAGCGACCAGGAGCTATGTTTGCTGATTGGGAGCTTATTGGCGTCCCATTCCGCGTGGTGATCGGTGATCGTGGCTTAGCAGATTCTCAGGTGGAATTTAAAGGTCGCACAGATACCGAATCACAAAATATCCCGCTAGCCGATATCAAAGCAAAAGTGATTACTGCTGTTCAAACAGCCAAGAAACTCGTTTCTTAATTATTTCTTAAAGAGCCCGCCAATACCCTTGGCGGCTCCTTTTGCAGCCATGGTTGCCATGGTGCGCGCCATCTTTCCACCCTTGAATTGTTTCATCATGGTTTGCATTTGTTCAAACTGTGCCAGTAAGCGATTGACTTCTTGTACCTCTACGCCTGCACCTGCGGCAATACGTCGTTTGCGACTAGCCTTGAGTAGCTCAGGCTTACTGCGTTCACGCGGAGTCATGCTGTCGATAATGCCGCGCATGCGCGTAGTTTGCTTATCTGCATTGCTGAGATTTGTTTTAGAGGCGGCTTGAGCAACTTGGCTTGGTAACTTATCCATCAAGCTTGCCATACCACCCATCTTTTGCATTTGCATCAGTTGATCACGAAAGTCTCCAAGATCGAATCCGCCTTTAGAAATCTTCGTTGCTAATTTCTCAGCCTGAGCAACATCAACGTGTTGTTGGGCTTGCTCAACCAAAGCCAGAATATCGCCCATACCCAAAATACGATTGGCCATACGCTGCGCATCAAAAGCTTCAAGCCCATCCATTTTTTCAGCTACACCAATGAATTTGAGTGGCACACCAGTCACTTGACGTACAGAAAGGGCGGCACCACCACGGGAGTCGCCATCGAGCTTAGTAAGAATGACACCAGTCAGCGGAAGTGCTTCATGAAAGGCTTTGGCGGTATTGACGGCATCTTGACCTAGCATGGCATCAACCACAAACAGTGTTTCAATTGGATTTAGGCTCGCATGCAAGGTTTTAATTTCTTGCATGAGCGATTCGTCAATACCTAAGCGACCAGCGGTATCAACCAATACAACATCAAAATAATGACGGCGTGCCCAATCTAGGGCGGCAAGTGCAATATCATTTGGTTTTTGATTAACGTTACTTGGGAAAAATTCTGCACCAACCTGTTTAGTAACAGTTTCAAGCTGTTCAATAGCGGCAGGGCGATAGACGTCACAAGAAACAGTCAGAACCTTCTTTTTCTTTTTCTCTTGAAGCCATTTGGCTAATTTACCAACGGAGGTAGTTTTACCAGCACCCTGTAAGCCTGCCATCAAAATCACTGCTGGAGGCTGGGTCGCTAAGTTGAGTTCACCACTTTGATTGGTGTCACCCATCATGACTTGGACAAGTTCACGCTGGACTACACCAACTAGAGCTTGTCCTGGACTCAGGCTGCCAACCACTTCCTCACCAAGGGCTTTAAATTTAATTTGCTCGAGTAAGGATTTCACTACTGGCAGTGCTACGTCAGCCTCCAATAAGGCTAGGCGGATCTCCCGCAGCATTTCAGCAGTATTAGCTTCGGTGAGGCGGGCTTGGCCCCGCATTGTTTTAATAACGCGTGATAAGCGGTCGGTAAGATTCTCTAGCATTTATCGATTAGACTTTCCATATGGACATTTTAGGACACTCAAGTTTCAGCTGGCTTCCCCCGGTCTTATATTTACTTTTGCTGCTCTTTTTGAGCCAGAGGGCTAGGGCTGGTAAGGAATCTGCCCTCTCTGCAGGCCTCATGCAGGCATGTATTTTTGTGATTTTGATACTTCACGGAATTGAATTACATGATTCTGTCTTTACGCCCGCAGGTTTCGTCTTTGGTTTTGCTCAGGACTTATCTTTGATTGCTTGGGTAGGTTTAGCCTTTTATTGGTTCCAATCTTGGTTTTTGCCAATCGCTAGCTTACTTTGGATGTCAATACTATTCGCTTTAATTTGCTCTCTGCTCCCGATCTTTTTTCCAGGAGTATTAATTTCACCTGTGGCTGTTTCAGACCCCTGGTTTAAGGCCCATTTTATTGTGGCAACTATCTCAGTGGGTCTATTAAGTCTAGCGGCTATGCAGGCAATGTTAATGAGTGTCTATGATCGGGCCTTGCATCGTCAACTGGCGATTGTTCCCAATAGTCGTCTCGCACATTGGTTAGAAGATTTACCACCCCTGATGATGATGGAAGGTTTGCTCTTTAATTTACTGTATGTGGGTTTTGCACTCTTAACGATGACTATTTTCTCTGGCCTGTTCTTTTCACAAGTTTTATTTGGCAAGCCTTTTGTGTTTGACCATAAAACGATTTTTGCACTCGTCTCCTGGGTCTTATTTGCTGGTTTACTCATCGCTCGTTGGTGGGTTGGCTTGCGAGGTTGGGCGGCAATACGTTGGGTATTGAGTGCTTATGTTGTTTTACTACTTGCTTATGTTGGCAGTCGGTTTGTATTGGAAGTAGTTCTTCAGAGAGCATGATCCTTGCTTAAATGGTTTTTACTATTTGTCGGAGTAGCCCTTTTTTATTTTTGGCTTAAGGGAAAAAAGCAGGCGAAATTTGATCGGCAGAAATCAAGCAATCCCAACCCCAACAAGGATCAGAAGCTAGCCGAGCCGGCAGCAATGGTGCAATGTCAATATTGCAAAGTGCATCTACCAAAACCGGATGCCATTATTAATGATGGCCGGTTTTATTGTTCAAAAGAGCATTTCAGTGCATTGGATGAGCAAGGTTGGATTGGTAATGCAGCTTGGCGTATTTCCCCAAATAAAGATACAAGACCTGATGAAGTAAAGCCCGACTTGCTCGTGATTCATCACATTAGTTTACCGCCCGGTGAATTTAAAAGTCAGACATCAAGTCAGCACATTGTGAGTTTTTTTCAAAACATATTAGATCCAAATGCACACCCCTATTTTGCTGAGATCGCAAATCAAAAAGTTTCTAGCCATTTTTTGATTGCGCGCACTGGAGAATTAATCCAGTTTGTTTCGACTCGAGATCGGGCGTGGCATTCTGGGGTATCAAATTTTATGGGCAGAGAAAGATGTAATGATTTTTCGATTGGCGTTGAATTAGAGGGTGACGGCGACACGCCATTTGAGGACATTCAATACCAATCTTTAGCAAAGCTCGTCCAGAAATTAGAGCTTGCTTATCCCAACTTGCAATTTGCAGGGCATAGCGATATCGCTCCAGATCGAAAAACGGATCCTGGAAAATATTTTGATTGGGAAAAGTTCCAAAAAGAGACAGGTATTTCGCAAGAAAAAATACCTTACGGATTGGTTTCTCGCTAGACCAAATCTTTGTATGTGAGCATACGCTCACTTTTTTAGCCTTTAACTAAAAAGGGCTAAAAATTTTGCCCCAAAATGACACCTCAATTACTGTAAATCTTAGTGAAAATACTGATAAATATTGGCGAGAAAAAACTTACCAAACTCTAAATATTTCCCTATACTTAGTGTCTTATTTGCTTCAAAACACTAGATGTAGTGTTTGAATGCAGCAATACCCCATTGTTTTTTAACGATATTTTGTCCAAATAACTATATATATAAGCAGGAGAAACATGACATACGCCAACCCTCAGTCAGCAGGTCAGCCAACTGGAGTCAATAATCCAGGAATCAGTCCTGCAGGAGTGATTAACCAAACTCCTTCTGCTGGCTTCGTAGCTGGTGGTGTTGGTGGCAGCCAGGCAACCCAGTTATCCGATTACAAAATCATTCGCCGTAATGGTTCTGTTGTTGCATTTGAGCCATCCAAAATTGCCATTGCAGTAACCAAAGCATTTTTAGCCGTTAATGGCGGCCAAGGTGCAGCATCTGCACGTGTACGCGAACAAGTTGAGCAGCTCACACACGCTGTAGTACGCGCTTTATTGCGCAGCCGTCCAAATGGCGGCACTTTTCATATTGAAGATATCCAAGACCAAGTTGAATTAGCTTTGATGCGTAGTGGCGAGCACAATGTTGCACGTGCTTATGTTCTCTATCGTGAAAAGCGCAATCAAGAGCGTGCGGCTCAACAAGACGCCTCTCAAGATGCTCAAGTGGCCAAAGAAGCTGGCGAGTCTGGCATCAAGGTTACCGACGACGGTCAAGAGAAGTGGCTCGATATGGCTGCTTTGCGTACTGTGATTGGAGCGGCTTGCGAAGGTTTGGGTAATCAAATTGACGCGAGCCCAATCATCACTGAAACAATTAAGAATTTGTACGATGGTGTACCAATGGCACAAGTGTATGACTCTGCTATCTTGGCTTCACGTACTTTGATTGAGAAAGACCCCGCATACAGCCAGGTGACAGCGCGCATCTTGATGCACGTTATTCGTAAAGAGATTTTTGGCAAAGAGGTATTGCAAGGTGATACACAAGCTGAGTACGGCACTTACTTTGCCAAGTACATCGATGAAGGTATTTCTGCAGAGTTGTTAGATCCGCGGATGCGTGAGTTTGACTTGGCACGTTTGGCTAGTTCCTTGAATGCAAGCCGTGACTTACAGTTTAATTACCTTGGTTTGCAAACTTTGTATGACCGCTACTTTTTGCATATTGAAGAGCGTCGTATTGAAATGCCACAGGCTTTCTTTATGCGCGTTGCAATGGGTTTAGCTTTGAATGAGATGGATCGTGAACGTCGTGCGATTGAGTTCTATGAAATCCTCTCTACATTTGATTTCATGTCCAGTACGCCGACATTATTCAATTCAGCAACAACTCGTCCACAGCTTTCTAGCTGCTACTTGACTACAGTTGATGATGACTTAGATGGTATCTACGAGGCTTTGAAAGAGAATGCTTTGTTGTCTAAGTTTGCTGGTGGTTTAGGCAATGATTGGACTAACGTTCGCGCTTTAGGCAGTCATATCAAAGGCACCAACGGTAAATCGCAAGGTGTTGTGCCATTCTTGAAGGTGGTCAATGACACTGCAGTTGCTGTAAACCAAGGCGGTAAGCGTAAGGGTGCGGTTTGCGCCTATTTGGAAACATGGCACTTAGATATTGAAGAGTTCTTGGAGTTGCGTAAGAACACTGGTGACGACCGTCGTCGTACCCATGATATGAATACTTCCAACTGGATTCCTGACTTGTTCATGAAGCGCGTTATGGAAAATGGCGATTGGACTTTGTTCTCACCATCTAATACCCCTGACTTGCATGACAAGTTCGGCAAAGCATTTGAAGAGGCTTATGTTGCTTATGAGCAAAAAGCCGATCGTGGTGAATTAAAGCCATTCCGCAGAATCCCTGCGCAGCAGTTGTGGCGCAAGATGCTTGGCATGTTGTTTGAAACAGGCCATCCATGGATCACTTTCAAAGATCCATGCAATATTCGTAGCCCACAGCAGCACGTTGGCGTGGTTCACTCCTCTAACTTGTGCACAGAGATCACTCTGAACACAAATGAGACCGAGATTGCAGTATGTAACTTGGGTTCTGTGAACTTGACAGCGCATATGACCACCGACGCTAACGGCAAGATGATTTTGGATCACGAGAAGCTCCAGAAGACTGTCCGTACTGCGATGCGTATGCTCGATAACGTGATTGATATCAATTACTACGCAGTTGCTAAAGCCCGTAATTCTAACTTGAAGCATCGTCCAGTCGGCATGGGCATCATGGGCTTCCAGGATTGTTTGCATATGCAGCGGATTCCTTACGCTAGCGATGAGGCAGTGAAGTTTGCAGACTCTTCTATGGAAGCCGTTTGCTACTACGCTTACCAGGCTTCATGCGAATTGGCTGAGGAGCGTGGCGTATACAGCACTTACAAAGGTTCCTTATGGGACCGCGGCATCCTGCCACAAGATTCAGTAGCACTTTTAGCTCAAGAACGTGGTGGTTATGTCGAGGTTGATAACTCTTCCACTATGGATTGGAGCGGTTTGCGCGCCCGCATCAAGCAGCATGGTATGCGTAACTCGAATTGCGTAGC
>Ga0114966_10001705_pt1 | contig 20083 bp, 24 predicted proteins | sample M_130207_XF_Meta_FD_87029 | JGI IMG/M metagenome (GOLD analysis project Ga0114966, IMG submission 87029) | Freshwater microbial communities from Lake Montjoie, Canada to study carbon cycling - M_130207_XF_MetaG | ecosystem: Environmental > Aquatic > Freshwater > Lake | place: Lake Montjoie...
ATGATGACATTTTCACTTTCAGTTGGTTGCTTTATTTGTTTGGTATCTTTTACTTTACTTCCACCACACTTTTCAATTTTTTTTTTACACCACTATAAATCACTCTTACTACACTATAATTTTCTACAAAAAAAAATAAACATAATAATCTGTCTATTTTTTTTCAATACATATTCACGATAGCAACTTTTTACAAATCTTTCAACTGGTCAAAAGGTATCATTGCTGCATCATTGTCTAGTACTTTTTTTGTAGAGTTACTTTGACTTGGTTTTCTATTTGGTATTAGTCTAATCGTGTTTGAATAAAGACTAGATGGTGTATTCACTTTCTTTTCTACTTTATTTTCATTTACACTATACACGTCCAATATCTTTACTATGACTGGACTTCTCTCTATATCCGTATTATTTAACTCTATCATTTTGATTCCACTATTTATGTCCGTATTGTTATACTTTTCCGATTCTCTCTTCTCATAGACTTTAAACTTATTTATAAAATCATTTAAACCACTATCTAGTCCCTTATCCGACTGTTTCAAGTCTCCAGTAACAACCATCTTACTTCCCAGTCCAATTCTTGTAGTAAGCATCAACATTTGGTTCGGTGAACTATTTTGCATTTCGTCAGCAATAATGAATGCGTTTTTAAACGTTCTCCCGCGCATATAGGCCAACGGTGATATTTCTATCACGTTGTTGTACATCATTAAATCTATTTCTCTTTGACTAAAAAAATCTAAAAACACATCAAATATGGGACGGGTCCAAGGGTCCATCTTTTTATTTATATTTCCTGGTAAAAATCCAATATCCTCTTCTACTGGCACAACTGGACGAGTAAGTACTATTTTACTTACCTTTCCACTTTTTAAATCTTTAACTGCATTATTACACGCCAACATCGTTTTACCGGTTCCAGCGGGTCCAACCACAAACAACAATTTTATTTTATCATCGTTCAAATAACTATAATACTTTTCTTGGTTAGGTGTTTTTGGTTTATAAAATTGAGACAGCGACTTTAACTCTACATTACTATCTTTTTTCATTGTTATTATTCTTTTTGTAGCCATTTCTCTCATTTGACTTGTAAAAACAGTTTTGGTGTTTGTAAATAATACTTTGTTTACAACAATCAAACAATAAAACATATTACTCATTCTCATTTCTATAAAATATTGTTGTTTTTGTTTAAGTTTTTTTATTAATCATTTTATTATGGATAAATAATTTGGTAATAAAGATACTATTAGAATATATATATGAAATGTATCCAATAAATAAATATTTATTTGAAGATATATTTGAAAAAAATAATGAAATGTTCCAAGATTTTATATCTACTGTTGATACCGACTATACTGACACTATAAATATATTGAAACACGCAAAATCTATTCCAGAAATACGTAAAACAATTCATAAACTACTGAGTATTGTAACTAATCTTGTAGATAAAAACTACGAAATGATTTATTACTGTAAACTTATTTTATTTATCGACAAAAAAGAAACTAACGTGAAATGGTATACGGAGTATGTCAAAATGATTCTTGATTATGACAAGGCACAGATGGGACTATGCAACTTACAGTAAGTTATTTTTTCTTACAAATCAAAAAAAAACGTTTGAATTTCTTTACTCCGTCTGCTGTATAACCATCACTTTTTCGTATTGGTTTCATATTGTATCCATAAACGTGTAATATTTGTCTCACTAAATTCAATAATGGCCATTTTTGTAACTTTGGTGCGTCCTTTTGCAAACTCGTCAGTAAAGACGAACTTAAATATCCTCTCAACTCTTCTACTTCATTTTTGACACTATCATACTTCAACGGATTTATCAACATTTCTCGCTCAATAAGCATTTCATTTATTTCTTCTTCATTTTCAAAAATAAGACCACATTCTTTTAATATTTTTTTACTGACATCGTCCATCGTATTTATAAAAAGTAAATAGAATTTTTATAAATATTTTTACGTAACATAAAAATAGAATATTTGATATCTGAATTTATTTAAGGTGTTTATCTATCATTGGCTGCAGTTTAGAGTATAAAATGAGTATGAAAAGACCTATTGGTAAAAAAAGTGGTTCATAATAATTCAAATATGTCCAAATCATTACAAAGAAGAATGGTAAAAAATGCCCACTAGGTATCATGGCATAACAAGTTGGTGTCCGAAAATATATCCATGCACCCGCTGCAATAACAGAAATGTATACTTTCTTTTCAAAGGAGATATAATTATCTAAAATCATTATATATAATGTTTACAACTTTATATTTACAAACAACAAATCCTAAATTATTATTTAGAGATTTATTTACTAAAAATATTTTTACAAACATAATACTATCTGTTTTTTTTCATACTGTTATTTATTTAGCATTTTTCAACTTAGCGTCCTACGTATTCTTTGGTAAAATTCTGTCAAACATTTGCAACTACCGTGTTATGGTCACTTTACTAATAATAATGTTTTTTGGATTTTTTGCTAGATTTTTACACGTAAAAGAAATTTATCGTGCATACGGAAATAATATGGAAAAAACAAGGGAACACGTAGATAAACTTTACATTGGTTGGATTTTTATATCATAAAATCTCAAAATATATTTTTAGATTAAATTCCGAATTCGGGTATGGAAAAGACATCGCCATTTTTTACATATTTAGCAATGACTTTAGGATTGGTCTTATTATTGACAATATCTTCTGCTTGGTAAACATTACCAAACTTGTCAATATAGTAAACAATTCCTAATATTTCTTGCGCCCAAACTTCTATTTTTTGTGTTGTTTGTTTATTTTCTTCATTTTCTACCAACCCGTGAGGAGTTCCTTTCATATGAGTTCCGCAGTACTCGCACCCCTCTTTTTTTCGTCGGGTGCATTGTTCATTGCTTGCTCTTTTTGCACAACATCTGTCAAAATATGGCACTACATTTTTAACACGCTTTCTCTTCAAAAAGTCATCCTTATTTAAAGAAAGACGCTCATAATCATAAATATACTGCATCAAACTATTCAACTGTTCATCTTTAATACCCAACTGAGATGAACGCTCAAGAATCTTCTCCTTGAAAGCAGTAGTATATGTTTCAATCTTTTTGTTTATACGCTTTTCCATTTTCTTTTTATATTTGTTATATTAATATATTAACTTATCTTTAGTTCAATTTTTATTATAATTAAAAAACAATTTAAAGAACCTCATCGTTGTTTTCAGACGCAGTATTGGATGTTTCTTCAATAATTAACTCAATATTTTCTTCTGGTATTTTTTCGTCTGTTGCATTTTTATTTTCCTTTTTCTGTTGAAGACGTTTCTTTTTAGCCAGATACTTTTTTCTTTTTGAATTTGAAATTTCGGAATGATTTTCTACAACATCTATTGTTGTTGTACCATCTAAAGAAGACATATCACTGTTGTAGTCTACTTCATATACTGGCATTTCATATTTTTCAGCTACATTTTTATTTTTATGTTCTTCAACAACTATCTCGGCTTCATCAAATGAGTCTTGTCTCTCTTCAAAGTTGATATCACTATCTAGTTGAGAGATAACTAACTCCAATTTATTAATGTATCTGGACAAATACTTTATCTGTAACTTGTGAAAAAATGACAAATAATTTATAAATAAATGTATTTTCTCTCTTAACATTATGTTATTAAACATAATTGTGTTTACAAAATTATCAATATTAAATCCAAATTTGTTTTTACTTTGATACTTTTTTAACTCACTTTCTTTTTGAGTATTTAGGTTAATGAGAGAACGCATCAATTCCAATATGACATCGTGAATATTTACTATAGTGTCAAAATCGTATACTTTGAATGGTTCTAAATCTTTATATATCGGATACTGGTTGTTTATGTTTATCATTTCTTTTACCTTTTTATCATTTATGTTGGTGTTTATGTAATCAGTAATTATTTTATACAGTTTAAAAAAATCACAATACATTCTGTTTAAAATAGATGAAAATAAACGTTTCATATCATCATACTCTATATCTATAATCTTTGCTTGAAAATGCAAAGAGTCTAGACTAAATACACAAAGTATTTCATTATTAATTTTTATGAAATCGTTGTATATATTTTTCAAATGTTTCGTTTTTGAATCCAACATTGCCATTTTTTTATCATTCTCGTTTTTTAACTCAATTATTTTTTGAAAAGTCACCTTTAATTCGTTAATTTGTTGTACCATTTTATTATACTATATCAAGAATAATAAATATAAAAAATTAATAATTTTGCGTTTATTTTTTTGAAAAAAAATATATATGGAAGAAATTACTGATGAAAAAGAAACTTCTCTCACTACTACAAACAAAGATGTTGAATGGACAGTTGAACACGAACAAATATTGATTGAATGGGCAGATAAGGCAATGTGTTACCGTTGGTTACATTCTCGTTCAAATATGTTATACTCTACCTTAAACGCTTGGTATACTATACCCGTGATTGTTATCTCCACCTTGACTGGAACTGCCAACTTTGCACAAGAAAGGGTTCCGGTGGCCTATCAAAATTATTATGTAATGATTGTTGGTGGTTTTAATATTTTAGCCGGTATTATAACAACGATTCAACAGTTTTTAAAAATTACACAGTTGAACGAAGCACATAGAGTAAGCAGTATTGCGTGGGATAAATTTTATCGCAATATCAAAATTGAAATCGCAAAACATCCTAATGAAAGAATACACGCTACTCAAATGTTGAAATTATGTAAAGAAGAATTTGACCGTCTTATGGAAACCAGTCCAGTTATTCCAGAAAAAATAATTAGTCTTTTCAAGGACTCTTTTAAAAAATCAGATACTTATTTGAAAATCATTAAGCCAGAAATATGTGATGTTCTTATATCTACGGATAATTATAGAAATCACTGGTATAATGAAGAAAACACGAATAAAAGAATTCAAGAAGTGATTAATTTACAAAATAATAGAGAAAGTGCTCATAAAAAACTAGAGGAAAAAAACAATAAAATTGTGGCAGATTTTAAAACAACATTTTATAGAATAAACAATAGAGATGCACTTGACAGTGAAATTATTGACAATTTAAAAGACAAGTTGGAAATGCCTATATTAGTTAAAATTATTGAATCTCAAAAAAACGATACTTTAGTGTAATTTAATTTATAAATAAATAATAATTATATATGTATAAATTATATGAAACATACCAAAAGAAAATATAACAAGACATACCATAAAAAAAGAAGAAGTCATAAAAAAACAAAAAAAATCTTTTTCAACAAACATAAGAAAACACGAAAACAGAGTGGTTCGGGTAAATATAAACCGAACGACATTTATAACATTGATCAGTTTATAACTAACGACTGCTTGAATGTGCTGAAAAGAGAGTTAAAACCTTCTGAAAAGGGTATGTTTTCAAAAATGTTCAAGTCATCCGACCCATATGTGAAATGCAGACGTTCTATGAGAGTATTTAACTCTGAAAAAATGCCACCAAACGAATACTTAAGATACAGACAAATTATTAATGTAACTAAAAATGACCCATATTATTCAAATCCGGAAAGAGGTAACGTTGAAGACATTGGAAACAACTACATTTTTGACTATGTTTTAAACCTACATAGTAAATTACTAGGAGGAGGAACAAGAGAACTTCAAAATTTACTTAGAGTAGTAAATCCTTGCTACTTAATTAGCATATTAACACTAGTTAACTACTATAATTTTATAGACCATCTTGCAGACAAATCTAAATTAAAAAAAGAAGAAGGAAAATATGGTTCTTCGGTTACAACGGGTTTAAAAAGACGGGTTGATGTTGAAACTATATGTGACTGGGTTAGAGATACAAACTTTAATTTATTTAAATTAAAGTCTCCTCAAGAGTTAGTTGCTTTATTCAACAGTTACTATCCTATTAACTGTCCGTATAATGACCAGTTGGCAGAGTTTGAAATTCTTAATATAGAATCAACACAAATACTCCAAACAAATAACAGATATACTAACAACTCATCTTGGGATTTATATTTACACATTACTTTTGGCAACTTTTACGATGCTTATTTTTCTAAAGCCAAGTATGAAACATCTATAGTATATTCTAGTCTGATTAGTGAATCTTTCATACGTCGTCTTTCTACGAATATTATTGGTAATAATGGAGAAATTATATTCAAAAGTACTGATGGTGATGGCGACTTTTATGAAGAAAACAAGGAAAAAATATTACTTGAAAAAGATGACTTTGCTAAAAATCACTTTAACAAATTTATTCAAAAATTGAATGAAATTGGAGGAACAAACAAGTTTGATGTTACAAAAATCAATCATGAAGATATATCAAGTATTGGTGATTTAGCCAATAGAATTGTTGGAACACTTGATTACAAAAGCGTTACTAGTAATAAATTTATTGAAAATGTTATAAAATTTTTAGCAATATCTACAGTGCCAATTATTGTTAATGTTACTAGAATTATTACTGGTTCAAAATATAATTACTATGGATTATTTTATCACTATTATGAAGAAAACCACGGAGAAGATTGCTATTTCTTATACAACAACATAAAAGTAGGAAATAATATTACAATTACTAATAGTGAAATAGAAATTATAAATAATTTCATCAATACAAATATACCAAATGGTAATTATAATAAATGTACTGAAGATTTGCGTAAATATAACTCTGATAATTTGTATCCAGACTGTCGCATTATTGATATTCAAAACAACGCGTTGTTTTGTTTTGCTCAAACATTAATTACACTACCATTTCATCCATTTCCAGTAGTTGGGCGTTATATTCAAATTATGAAATATGATAATATTTTCAGTGATAGTGTAAATGACGTTGTTGTTTCAGCAAACAATCTAATATTATGGAGTGGAAATATAGATATGACAACAGTTTATGATGTAGTTAATAAAGAAACCTCTCAGTATGTGTCAAAAAAACTAAGTCTAGGCGACGTAATTCAAAATAACGTAGGTGATACATTTTATGAAGGGTTTTTAAAACCAATACTAAGTTCATTGAAACCAGAGTCAAGAATACATCCAGTTAGTTCAACAGACACAACACCTAGAAATACTATGACGCATATGGATATACCAATACAAGGATTTATTAGAGGCTCAAATGAATCTATTGGTTCTACTGTCGAACTCGGTTAAATTATAAATATTTTTATTGGATATATTTATAATTCACCTAACGAATCAAGTCAGTTTATATGTTTTCGGTAATATTAAAACTGATAAAAACAAGAATATATAAAAAATAATATACACACCATATTCAGATAAGCTTATATCAAAATAATTAAATAACTGATATGTGATAAACATCATTATCAATGAAACGCCTATAAATGTTATTATTTCTCCAGTTGTCATATATAAAATTAAGAAATAAAATATCTATAAATATATATAAATGAAAATAAAAATATCAACTACTGCAATAATAATTACATTATCAGCGATACTTGTTGGGTGCATTGCATATTCCGTTTTTTACAAAAATACCCGCCATATTATATTTCTAAACAAAAATGAACTTGCATCTTTCTTAATAAGTGACAAGGACAATTATCATAAATCTTTCCACGAAAAAGACTTGACTGTTCGTAAAGTATCCAGTATTGATGAATATAAGGAAAAAATACGTAGTAGTGTCTCTGATTTCTCTCTTTATCAAAAAGAAAAAGTCATTTATTGTGTTGAAAAATTAAACAAAACACTTAGTAATGTGAAATATCCTTGGTTTGATGGTAAAAAGGCTATTCAAACTCCTTGGAAATTTGGTTCTATAGATGGTTCAAACTATGAAAATGGACTACCTCATACTAGAAGTGACATCATAATTCTTCCTCAAGTTGCTTTAGACAACTACCCTCACCAAGATTTAACAAAATTAATCCTCCACGAAAAAATCCATATTTATCAAAAAATGTACCCAAATGACATTGAAAATTACATTCAACACAAAAACTATTACAAATTCAAAAAGCGTTCGGAAATTATTGACTCAAGAGCCAATCCCGACTTAAATGAATGGGCATACAATGATTCAAATAACAAAACATTTGTTGCAATATATAATTCAAACCCAATAAGTATTTCAGATGTAAAATTTTATCCCACCAACAATAACAACGAAGAACACCCTTTTGAAAAAATGGCATATGAAATGTCTGAAACTATCAAATTATTTTAATTACAAAATGATATTTATTATATATTGCAAAGTATTTTGCAAAATATAATATTTTAATAGATATATGATACAAGATTTACTTATTCCAAATTACGAAGAAGATTATGATGATATTCCGTATGATTTAATATATACGTCTTCCACTAAAATACCAAATAGAGAAGGTCTAAACAGTGTAAATGAAACTGATACAAAAGAAAATTGTTTATGTACAAATAGTTTTTATGATAATTCAAAATATACTTGTTTATTTTTATTTTTACTATTTACTTCTACTATATGCATAATATACATCACTAGTTACACTAAGTGATATGACACTGGTACGTGTTGTTCATACTTTTTTAAAGCAACTAAATTTTCAATATAAATACTATCACTTACATCACTCCAATCTTTCTCACAGTTAATACTATCATCACAGCTTGAATAATCATAAAAACTGATTGACTTACCTTTAAATATAGCGTAACGATTCAAACCTCCGTAATTTATAATATTTGCAGTAGTTTTACTTTTTTCTTCCCTCGCGTCTTCTATTGCGTCCTTGTAACTTGTAAAATAATAATATGGTCCAAAAATCTCATCCATACTTGATGATGTATTACTGAAAACTGACCTAAACTCTGCATTTTTTAAACTTGACCCAGTAAAACCTACCTCTGGTAACTCATATGAATTACCATCTTCATCTACCAAGTATAAAAAACTACTATTCTTCGTAAAAAAATCCACCACTGCAGAATCTATTGACATTTCACAAGAAAATTTATTAGTTATCTCACTTGATAATGTAACCCACATATTATACAAATTTGTTACGGTTGAGTCCTTATTTATTTCAGTGCAGTCGTAAAACAAATATATAATGTTATTGTTTTCATTCACAATATACCCTTTATAGTATTTGTTAAAGTCTGTTGTTTTTTCCTTAAGGATATGGTTAAAATTTGCATTTAACAACTTACTGCTATTTTCAAGAATATCAATGTTGTTCATATAAAAAAAACGATAAAAGTTAAGTTCAGATAAAATCTCGTCTTTATAAAATTCTCTACTTTTATTCAATATAAATTCTACGAATGGATACTTTCCACGTTTATTTATAGAATATGGAATAATATTTACAATTCCATAGTAACTTGTACTCGTAAAAACTTCTATATCTGTATTTAATAGTCTTAAAGCGTCATCATAACAGTTTTTATATTTCTCACTTTCATCTACATATGCGGTTTTATCATCTAAAACTGAACTTTCTTCTAGATCCATTTTTCTAGTTATTAAATGTTTATGTTTAAGTTTTTTCATTATGATTTATCTATTTTTCTTCTGATTGTTTCTTTTATTTGTTCTTCTCTATTATCCATAATGTGTTTCGTTAAATCCTCTGCGTGTTTTGGGTCATTTTTATAATAATTTTGCAACACTGACATTAAATTCTTGGCGTTGATTGGTTTTTTTACTTTATTCTTTTTATAAATTAATGCACCACCATTAATGTCAAAACAGTCAATTTCATTCTTTTTCATTACGGACATTAGTGTCTCTGATAAAGATTTTTTCTTATTTTTTCTTTCTTTTATTTCATTTTGAAGTTTCATTATTTCGTTATCTATTTTTATCCACTCTTTAATATTATTTACTAATTCTTCCTTTGTCTCCATACAAAAATAATATACATAAATTCTATATTATTTTTTCACAATTGTAATTTTTATTCTTCTTGTGTCAAATCTATTATTTCTGTTGTTGTTTTTTTGTTCAACAAAGTATAATGCCTTTTACATAGTTGATCTTGGAACACCTTACAATTACAACAAGACCCTTTATTTATTCCCGTCTTTAATATTTGAGTACAACCAACTGTTTCACTTGCAACAACCGTATTTTCATCCAAATTAACAAGATACGACGCCATTTTGACTTTCTTCTTTTCTGCCATTAACTTCATTTTTTCTTCCATTTTTTTCATTTTTTCTTCCTCCTTAGCTTTTTTCTTTTCTTCTTTCAACTTCAATTTATTTTCTTGCATTATTTTCTTAAGCATTAGACATTTATGCAAAGGACAATAAAATTTATTATTTGTAAACATTTTCACCATAATGTTTGTGCATTTCACTAGTTCTCCATTTTCATTGGTTTTTGCACTCTCATAACAACAATCACCTACAATATATCCATCATTTATTAACTTCATACTATTTATTTTACTTGTATGTTGGATTTTGCTTGTATTTTCATCATAAAAATTAACCCCATGTACTTTTGGGTATCCTTCTACATGCGGTAGTAATTTTTTTTGAACATTTCTACAGTATGGACATCTGATATCAGACGATCTTATATGGTGTCTTTCCATCGAATTAAATTTTTTCTTGTGATTCAATATATCATAAAATAGTGGTTGGTAATTGAATTTATGACCGCAACACATAGTAACATAATTTTCAGTCAATGGTTGTTGACTTATTAAACAAACAGAATCATCATTTTTATCTTCTTCTTTACCCAAAGACTTGTATAATTCTTCATAAAAATTTATATTTTCTTCTATAAAATATTTAGTCATTAACACTTATTTACTAAATATTTGCAAAAAGTCTTTATATTTATTCTCTTTCATAGATATATTATGTCACCTGAAGGATGGGGACCCCCAACATGGACACTATTTCATACTTTAGCTGAAAAAATACACGAAGATACATATCCAGTACTTGGACCACAACTATTTCATCATATTAAAAATATTTGTAGAAACTTACCTTGTCCAGAATGTTCGAATCACGCAACTGTTTTTTTAGAAAAAATAAATATTAACGGTATTAAAAACAAGACAGACTTCAAAAATATGTTGTGTTTTTTTCACAACACTGTTAATTTTAGGAAAAAGAAACCAGTATTTGATGCTTCTGGATTAGATAAATATAAAAGTATGAATAGTATTACTGCTTATAATAACTTTGTAAATGTATATCACACACGAGGCAATATGAAGTTACTTGCTGAGTCTTTTCAAAGAAAAATAGTCTTGATTGATTTCAAAAAATGGCTTATGAATAACATTCAATCTTTTTTATGAATTTGTGTTACCAATTAACTCTCCGTTTTTATAAACAGCGCATTTAAATTTTTGTTTTGTAGGCATTGAACACGTTTCCTTATCACTTGAAACTTCATTGAAAAATAAAAAATTATTTCCTCCATAATAAAACATAGGAATTACTATTAAAGTCGCCATACTAAAACCACCTAACATATTGACAAAAATACTCTTGAAACCAGAAAAGCATTTTTGATTACTACGAACTCCTAAATCAACTAGTAAATATGCCAAAAGTCCGCTTAACAGCCAGTAGTTCATACTTTTATTCAAAAACATTGGCCAACACAAATAAAACAGTGAAAATGTGATTACAAACAAACTAAATGTTGAACCTCCACGAGGACTAAAAATACTATTACACATATCACTCTTTGGAACGAATACTGGTGAATTTGAACTATAAATTAACGCTTCCCTCGCAAGAACACACGCTAATAAAAATGCCAAGTATATAAATCCTTTGAAATTTTGAAATATAAAAGACATAAAAAATATTGAAAACACTAATATAATTGGACTGAATTGGAATATACACTCTAATAAATATGTATTCGTTGGTTGAATGTTGATTTTTGGTTTTATTTGAGAAGGATCCATATATAATAATCTGTTATATTATTTTTATTCACAATTCGTTAATAAAAATAACTAGACTCTAAAAACAAAAAACAACCCATATAATTACTTTTTACGTGTTTGTCTTTTTTTACCTTTACTCATTCTACTCTTACGTCTTCGGTGTCTCGTTTTTCCTCCTCCACTTGTATTACTGCCCACAAAATCAAATTTAACTACTCTAAAATACATCTTATCAAGTGGTAATTCTGTTGCTGATATTTGAATCCCACCTTCTTTTACATAGAAAGCTCCAATAACAAAAGAATGATTTATTCTAATTTCATATAAATCCACGTTTGTTTCTTCGGGCCAATGAATTGATTGTGAAATAGGATTACCACAAAGTAGAGTACAATTCCCTTGTGGTCCATACAAAGGTAAAGGTTGGTTTGGATGAATTTTACGATCTACTAATATATTGGGTGTTATGTTGTAATTTTGAAAAAATGTTCTATAACTTTCTACACTTGAAAAATAATATGCACCTAAAGCTGCCATTGTATATTTATATATAATAACATTTTTTTTATTTTTCTAGAATCAAATCAAACGCTTCGTTGATATGGCTTATGGGGTAAAAACTGATTCCTTTAATCAACTCATTATCTTTATATTTTTCCATAAAATCAGTATAGTCTTTCATATTTTCTTTGGGGAAAATAAACGACGTTACTCCGGCTTTAATACCACCAATAAATTTATAGTTCAAGGCACCAATCTCATTGACGCTTCCGTCCAAATTTGCTTCACCAGTCACGCCGAATGTGTTTTTAATTTTGATATTGTTCAACAAACTATATAGACAAATGGTGATGGCGATGCCGGCACTTGTGCCACTTTTATTGATTGACCCATCTCCACTATGAATATGCATTCCATATTTATATTCACCGTCGTATTTTTCTCTCAATTGTTTCTTTCTCTCCTCGCCAGTCAAGTTATACGCCAAAGTCAAAGCAATATGCATAGATTCCTTCATCATTTCGTCCAACAAACCGGTTAGTTTCAAGTCCAAGTATTTATCACAAGGAAAAAATTTAATATTGGTTGGTAAAATACCACCCATTCCCATATTATTTGCCCATAAACAATTAATGACTCCGACTTCGCTGTTTTCGTGTATTTTCTTCACGTGGTTCTCTCGTTTATCTTTAAAATATTTCATTTTTACATCCTCAATTTTAATCTCAATTGGAAATGTATAATCTATTTCGGTATTCTTTAAAATATCCAAATTAATCTCTCCCACGATTTCAAATAATATTTCTTTTAATTTTCTAACTCCGGCTTCATTGGTATAATTTTCAATAATAAACTTTAATGTGTCATCGTTAAAATGTATCATATCAAGTAACCCCATCTTTTTGTAAACTTCTGGTAGTATATGAGTATTACAAATAATCAACTTGTCTTCTATGGTTAAATTACTGAATTTAATGCGATGAATACGGTCTAATAATATTTTATCTATGGCGTCAACATCGTTGTACGATAGTATAAAAAGCGCCTTGGATAAGTCCAAGTCAATACCAGTAAAATACTTATCTTGGAAACAATCATTTTGAGTTGAATCCAACAAATGAGTTAATATTCCAACGATTTCCTTACCGTGTTCTGTTCTTGATATTTTGTCTACTTCATCAATAAAAATAATTGGGTTCATACATTTTTTATCCATAAGTATTTGAACAATACCGCCCCAAGTTGAACCAACATAAGTATAGTTATGTCCGTGTAAAGTGCTTCCATTGGAATCACCTCCCATTTGTATCATCGCAAACGGACGATTATTTCCGTCGTCGTCTTTTAAACAGTTGGATAATCCGTATTTGGCGAGTGTAGTTTTTCCCAGCCCGGGAGGACCCTCAAATCCAAAACAGTAACCATCTTGTTGTCCGTTTATCCATTGACCAATGATTCTTTCAATTTGTTTTTTTGCTTTTTCGTGACCGTGAACTGAAGAATTCAATGTGTGTTTCACGTTTGAAATATACCCATTTATTTTCTGGAATAATTCTTCAATATGTATTATTTTTTTTATAATGTTGCTATTTAAAAGTTCAACATAAAACTTGTCATTTATAAGACACGCAGATAAACAACTATCCACAAAAGCACAAATATTATTTTTAAGGCTTTCTTTACTTTTATTTGAAGTATATTTTACTTTACTTAGTTCCAGTTTATTTGCATCAATGTATGCGTTAATTTTAACAATGTTGTTAATCAACTCATTTTTATCACAGTTTGTCAAGTCATTTTTAATATTTTGACAATTATTTTCTCTCAAATCTTCCGTTATTTTTTGTTTGATACTTACAATATATTTTTTTATTTCAATACTGGTATATTTTTCTTTTAGAGGTACCGAAACGGGTATATTATTTACAACCATTAGAAAGTTTTGCTTTATCTCATCCATTAAATACATAATTGGTTCTTTTTTATAAACATTAAAAGGGACTTTTAATAAACCGTCCAAATACTGACGTGCTTTTGACCCAGAGTCTTCTGACTTGGATTTAATTTCTTTCAACTTAATCATTGCTTTTTCTTTAACCGTATCTGACGCTTTTAACAAACAAATTTGTTGTTCAAGTGGTATTTTATTCATATCAAAATTCAATAAGTCATTTGTATATTGTATTGTTTTTTTCATTGCTTCACGGAAAATTTCTTTAATTGACCAAGGAAAACTATCAAACAAAATAATTTGTTCTTGAGTATCTATATTACTATTTGCATCATTTGATAATAAATCGTACAACAAGTATGCATTATATTTATTTTCATAGCTATTTTGAGATGTTATTAAAAATTGAATAATAGTGTTTCTTTTCCCATACAACTCACTATTCACAAAATCCTTTACCATTTGTGATAGACTTTTTTGTTTTAATATTTTAACATTACTCAAATATCCAATATATTTATTATATACTTCTTGGTAATCCATTATTAGATAGTCCTTTAAAGAGAGAGATTCAGTCATACTACTGAAAGTAGCTGTATCAAAATCACCATTGTTAGGTTTGAACTGTTTTATACTACCGATTTTTGAGTTTATATAGCAACTATTCATAAATTTAATATTTACATCATCTACAAAACCAAAAATAATAAGATTTTTATTTATTTCTGAATTAACTATATACAATTTTAAACCATACACTTTCAAATGAAACTGTTTTACATTAAGACTTATATCAGAACAGTCTAAATTTTTGCTATTTTCGCAATTTTCATCAACAAAATTTATCTTTTTATTCGTGTTAGATGAACCATTTTTATCTACTTTGTAATTTATCAGTTTGTATCCAGTTGGATGAAAATACTTTTTTAATAAGTCAAATTTTGCGGTTTCGCTTTCGTTTTTGACTACACTATTATTTCCAAAACAAATCAACAATAAATCTTCAAAATTTTCGGTTCCATAATTTTTCAATATACCAGACAAATCATTATTAATACTTTGCAAATTCAGCACAACTTCATCTGTTGAAATATTATTTAAGTTTTTTGTAAAATTTAATATTTTATCATTCAAAGTATTTAAAGAATGAATACAGTTATTCACTTCGCTTATTCCTAAAATATCCAATACTTTACTTTTTTGAACGTGTAGAATCGTTTTTTGTATAACATCTCTAAAGATTTGAATTTTTTTATCAATAATAACTTGTACTTCTTGTTTCGTGTGACTTACCTCTTTACTTTTGGTTTTTGATAAGTTTTTTACGACAATATTTTTCATTTATACAGTTTAGGTATATATATATTTAGACATTATAATCAAAACTCTGGAAAATACCGAATAAAGAATATAATTACAACACTTAAAAACAATATTATATATAAATCAATACACAAATGGGAATACCTAGTTATTTTTCTTACATTGTAAAAAATCATATTCATATTATTCAAAAATTCATAAAGAATAAAATGAATATCAACAATTTATATTTGGACTGTAACTCTATTATATATGACGCTGTCCGTAATATTGACTTGACTACCATAAAATTAAACGATATAACACACCAAATGATTTGTAAAAAAGTTATTTCAAAAATAGAAGAGTATATTTCAGTGATTTCTCCGGACAATAATATTATGATTGCGTTTGATGGAGTTGCTCCTATTGCCAAACTAGAACAACAAAGGACAAGAAGATACAAGTCTTGGTATCAAAATGAAGTATCAAAAGCAATATTCAAAAATGCAAAACCAGATGCTTGGAACACTACTGCAATTACCCCCGGCACATTATTTATGAAAGAACTGAATGAAACAATAAAAAAATACTTCAAGGATCCAACTCAGTATAACGTAAAAAGATTAATTATTAGCACGAGTTTTGATGCGGGTGAAGGAGAACATAAAATTTTTCAGTATATACGCAACAACGCTGTTGAGCATTCTGAAAGTCATACTGTTATTTATGGTTTAGACGCAGACTTAATTATGTTATCTATCAACCACTTACCGATTTGTAAAAATATTTATTTATATCGTGAAACTCCAGAATTTATCAAAAGTATAGACAATTCTCTTGAACCAAATGAAAGTTATTTGATGGATATACCAGAACTGACAAACATTATAACTAAGGATATGAACAACGGTTTAGACTTTGTAAAGGAACAACAAAAAAATCGTATTTATGATTATATCTTTTTATGTTTTTTCCTAGGTAATGATTTTATGCCGCACTTCCCAGCAGTTAATATAAGAACCGGTGGTATTGATAAATTATTAAATGCGTATAAAGATACAATTGGTAAAAGCACAGTTGATAATTTAACAGATGGTAAGAATATATATTGGAAAAATGTAAGAAAAATGGTACAATTCCTAGTTGAAAGAGAAGAGGAATATATTCAAAATGAAATGAAACTTAGGGACAAAAGAGAAAAATACCATTATCCAGACGATACTCCAGAACAAAAATACACCAAATTTGACGCTATACCAAATTATGAACGTGAGCTAGAAAAATACATTAATCCGTTTAAAAAGGGTTGGCAACATAGATACTACAAGGCATTATTCAAGATAGACATTGATGATGAACGACGTAAGCAAATTGCAATAAATTACTTGGAAGGATTAGAATGGACTATGAAATATTATACCGAAGGTTGTCCTAACTGGAACTGGCACTATAAGTATAACTATCCTCCACTACTAGAAGATTTAATCAAGTATATTCCATATTTTGAAACAACCTTTATCAAAGAAAACACCTTTACACCAGTATCTCCACTCGTTCAGTTGTGTTATGTACTTCCCAAACAAAGTTTGAACTTACTACCAGAAAAATTGTATAAACTGTTAAAGAATGAACATCCAGAATGGTATAAAAACGACTGTGAATTTATATGGGCGTTTTCAAAGTATTTCTGGGAATCCCACGTGGAACTTCCAGAAATAGATATTGAGGAATTAAAACAAGTTGTTGAAATCGTATGTTAGTATGGTTGTCACACTACCAACCCTACTTGCAATACCGCGCACCTCGGACACAAGCTGCGCGTCGCTTACTACGTGGTTTTTTATGACGACGACTTTTATTTTTTTTGGAAAGAGCTCTATATTTTTTAGTATTAGCAGCGCGAATAGTCTTGCCGCCAAAACTGCGCGCTCTGCTAAAATCTAAACCAGACATTGCAGAATTATTGCTATTATTTCTTGATGGAGGGTTACTGTTTCCAAATACGTTTGAAGGTATATATGTATTTGTAGACGCATATGGTAGCTGATTACCAGCTAAAGAGTTAGTTCTTTGAGCAACTTGACTTCTGGTACCGTAAGAGTGTTGACTACTCATTATATAAATAGTAAAATATATTATTTTTTTGTCTAAAATAATATATTCTTAAACTAACGATGACGCTTGGTTTTTTTATGGCGACGACCACCTCTTGATTTTCTACGATTGGTTTTTCTCTTCCTACCTCCGCAATTTTTTCTTGAACGACGTCTTCTGCCACCGTACGCGTTTGCACCGGTAGAATTCAAAACGTCCATTTGATCATCGGTTAGTCCACTAGAACCTTGTCCATAACTTCCGTAAGATTCTCTGAAAGCTTCATCAGAATACGGATCACTCATTATATAAATAGTAAAATATATTATTTTTTTGTAAAGTAATATATTTCTAAATTTAACGACGATGACGACGATGCGACTTTTTATGGCGACGACCACCTCTTGACTTTCTACGACTACTTCTTCTCTTGCGAGTTGCTCGTGCTTTTCTTGAACGGCGTCTTCTTCTACCACCTTGCATCTCTTCATCTACCTCTTCAAACTCGTCTACTTCAACTGGAGTATAATCATCCGAACTGTCCATTATATATTACTCAAATATATTATTTTCTAAATACAGAAAATAAATTTATTCAAATTTTTACATATTTACTCCTTCGGAAAAAACCAAAAAAATAACATTTTTGCGATTTTTAATCAAAAAGTGTTAAAATGAGTAAAATCACCGAAGGCAGAAAATGGCAAAAAAATTTGCTCAAAAGTCATAGGGGTTTCAAAAAATGGACAAAAATAAATGTCCAATTTTCGATACCCCAGGTATTTTGGCGACAACTTGTTTTCAAAACTCGTTTTACATCATAATGCTCTTATTTTCATTTTTTCGCATTTTAACCGAGAGCATAATTTTGTGAGCATAAAAAATGAATTGCATAAAAAAGTATTTAGGCATTTTTTTTCTATAGAACATATAGAACAAATAGAATGGAAAAATGCGAGTCGTCTAAATACCCCAAGTACTTTTTTTGTGACAATTGTGACTTTAAATGCAGTAAAAAAAGTAATTATGATAAACATTTAACGACATTAAAACATCAGAATGGCATTTTATTGAACAAAAAAGCCATAAAACCCATAAAAAATGCCGCTGATAAATTTTGTTGCAAGTATTGCAGTAAAGAGTATAGGGCACGTAACAGTTTATGGTATCACGAAAAAAAATGTAACTTTTCCGAAGAAAGTATAAAAAACACTGAAGATAATATTTCATTTGTAACCGAAGAAATAGAAGAAAAGACTGAAGAAGATAATCCAATAAATAGCACAATGATTCTTGAATTACTTAAACAAAACAATGAATTTAAAGAGTTACTTATAGAGCAAAATAAAAAAATTCTTGAATTAGTTGGAAGTAGTAACGTGACAAATAACAATAATATAACTAACAACACCACAAATAATAAATTCAATTTAAATATTTTCTTGAATGAAAAGTGCAAGGACGCATTTAATATTACAGATTTTATCAACAATATTGATGTTGGTTTCAAAGACTTTGAAAATTTTGGTAGACTAGGTTATGTTGGTAGTATTAATAATATTTTGGTCCGAGAATTGAAAGGGTTGGACGTATATAAAAGACCGATTCATTGCAGCGACTTAAAACGCGAGGTAATTCACGTGAAATATAATGATGCTTGGGTGAAAGACGAAGATAAAAAACACATGAAGCGCGCGATTAAATTGATAGAACACAAGAATATAAAGTTAGTTCCGGACTGGTTAAAAGCAAATCCCAAAGCAGATGATATTTCTACGAAAAAACACGAGGAATATATGAAAATATTGGATAATTCAATGGGTGAAATAAAAGACGAAGATAACGAAAGAAATTACGAAAAAATAATAAGAAATGTAGCAAAAGAAATACTTATAGATAAAGATAAATGAATTTAGAAAACTTAAAAAATATATTATATAGAATATAATATGTCTTCTGAACTGAACAAACAAGTGATTAGTTCCTTTGAAAACCGCGATGCATTTTTGAACTTATTAAAAGTGAATCCGGGATTAGTGATAATGAAACTAGGAGCTACATGGTGTGGTCCTTGTAAAAAAATAGCCCATATCGTTGAAGCATTTTTCGCATCTTCACCGCCCAATGTAATATGTGCAGATATTGATGTTGATGAAAGTTTTGATTTGTACGCATATTTAAAACAAAAAAAAATGGTAAATGGGGTTCCGGTCTTGTTAATGTATAAAAAAGGCAATATTTCTTTTGCACCAGATGATAGTGTAACTGGTGCTGATCCCGCACAACTAG
>Ga0114966_10001706_pt1 | contig 20080 bp, 12 predicted proteins | sample M_130207_XF_Meta_FD_87029 | JGI IMG/M metagenome (GOLD analysis project Ga0114966, IMG submission 87029) | Freshwater microbial communities from Lake Montjoie, Canada to study carbon cycling - M_130207_XF_MetaG | ecosystem: Environmental > Aquatic > Freshwater > Lake | place: Lake Montjoie...
CACTGGCACGGAGCGTTGGCGCGTCGATTTTGTTGAGCGTTTCAAGTCGCCGTTGCCGACTTTTGGATTCGTGTCCTCTCCACTGGTCGATGGCGAGAACGTTTACGTTCAAGCTGGCGCCTCGTTCGTGAAGCTCAACAAACGCAACGGCGCGACGGTGTGGCGATCGCTGCAAGACAGCGGCGGCATGCATGGCGGCGCGTTCTCTTCTCCCCTGAAAGCGACAATCGTGGGACAGTCGCAGTTCCTCGTGCAGACACGCGACAAACTCGTAGGCGTTGAGGAGGCCACCGGCATGGAACTTTGGTCGCAAAAAATCGAAGCCTTTCGCGGCATGAATATCCTCACGCCGCTGGTGGTCGGCGATGCGGTCTTCACCAGCAGCTATGGCGGAAAATCTTGGTTGTTCGATCTGACCCAGAGCGACGCGGCATCCACCGCCGGCAAGACAATCTCGGTGACCGAACGCTGGACTAACAAAGTGCAGGGGTACATGTCCACACCGGTCGTTATCGACCGCCACATTTATACGCATCTGAAAAACGGGCGTTTCGCGTGTATTGAACTCGCGACCGGCAAAGAGCGTTGGATCACTCAGCCGTTCGGCAAGTACTGGAGCTTGGTCGCCCAAGGCCCAAAAATATTGGCGCTCGATGAACGCGGTGATCTGTTGCTCATCCGGGCGAATCCGGAAAAGTTTGAGCTGCTTGGTCAGCGGCACATCAGCGATTCACCGACCTGGGCCCACTTGGCCGTTTGCGGGGACGAGGTTTTTGTGCGTGACCTGAATGGTGTGGCGGTCTTTCGTTGGTCCGCCCCGCCTGAGTAGAGGACGCAGCTGTCATGAAGATTGCGATTATTGGAGCTGGAATTTCCGGTCTGACGGCGGCGTATCGGCTGAGCCCATGGCATGACATCACGGTGTTTGAGGCCAATGATTATTTGGGTGGACACACGCAGACGGTCGATGTCGAAGTTCAAGGGGAGCGGCAGGTGATCGACACCGGGTTCATTGTCTTCAACGATCGGACGTACCCAAATTTTGTACAATTGTTGAACGAACTCGGTGTCCCGTCGCGTCCGACATCGATGAGTTTCAGCGTGCGATGCGATACGGCGAATTTGGAGTACAACGGCTCGTCTTTGAATGGACTTTTTGCTCAACGGCGCAACTTGCTGCGTCCCCGCTTTTATCGGATGTTGCGAGACATCCTGCGTTTCAATCGTGAAACGCCAGAGTTAATTCTGAGTCGGCCGACGACGCACGAGACAACGGTCGGCGAGTTTCTCGCAAAGCAGCACTATTCGCGTGAGTTTGCCGAATATTATTTGCTGCCGATGGGTGCTGCGATTTGGTCATGCCCGGTCGGGACGTTTGAAAACTTTCCGATCCGATTTATTGTTGAGTTCTATCGTAATCACGGCTTGCTCAGCATTCGCCATCGACCGACGTGGCGCGTGATTGACGGTGGTTCGCGGACGTATGTTGTGAAAATGGCCAAACGGTTTCACGATTGCGTTCGCCTCAAGACGCCAATTCAACAGGTGATTCGATCTCCGGAAATGATCTGCGTTAAGCCACAGGGAGGCCCCTCAGAATGTTTCGATCACCTTGTTTTTGCCTGTCATAGCGATCAAGCGTTGCGGTCGCTTTCCGATCCGACGACTGTTGAGCGAGAGGTATTGTCGGAGTTTCCGTATGAACGCAACATCGCGGTCTTGCATACCGACAGGTCGGTGTTGCCGAAGCGACGACATGCTTGGGCCAGTTGGAATTATCGCCTCACCGGTCAGCGATGGAACAACACGGAGGCCTTGGGGTCGGCCACCGTGACTTATCAAATGAATCTGCTTCAGCATCTTCAATCAAAGCACGTTTTTAACGTGACGCTCAACAGTGATAAGCAGATTGACCCGGCGAAGGTACTGCGGCGATTCGAGTACCACCATCCAATCTTCACTGTTCGCAGAGCCGCCGCGCAGGCTCGGCATCACGAACTGATTAACGTCAATCGGACCTCATACTGTGGAGCCTATTGGGGCAACGGCTTCCACGAAGATGGCGTGGTCAGTGCCCTGCGAGTTTGCGACGCGCTCCTGCCTCAGGAGGCGAGCACATGAGAAGTTGCCTTTATGAAGGCGCGGTGCGGCATCAGCGACTTACTCCGGTCGAGCATTCGTTTCGATACCGGTTGTTTCTGGCTTTCGTGGATCTCTCCGAATTGGATTCGTTGTTCGGACGTCGTGGCTGCTGGTCAACTCGCTGGCCGGCGATCGCTTGGTTTCGGCGCGCCGACTACATGGGCGATGCGGTTCGTCCACTGGCCGACTGCGTCCGCGAGTTGGTGCAGCAACGGACGGGACAGTGTCTTGTCGGGCCGATCGGATTGCTGACCAACTTTCGGTACTTCGGATTCGGTATGAATCCGGTCAGCTTCTATTTCTGCTTCGATGCGTCTGGCGAGAGAGTCGAATGCGTTGTCGCGGAAGTCAACAACACGCCGTGGAACGAGAAGCACAGCTACGTGCTAAACTTTGTCGGTGGGGCCGGTGTCTCAGCCGAAAGCGATGACAAACAAGGGCGCAAAACGGAGCGGCCGCGGACCGGGCGATTTGAGCACTCTAAGGAGTTTCACGTTTCGCCATTTTTTCCGATGAACATGACGTATCGTTGGCGGGTCACTGAACCAGGCAAACGGCTGATGGTCTCGATCGAAAACTACGTGGACCGCAGCAAGCAATTCGATGCGACGTTGGCTTTGCAACAACGGCCGATGACGCAGTGGCAGCTGACGCGGATGTTGTTGCGATACCCGCTGATCACGATACAGATCTTCGTCGGCATTTATTGGCAAGCGTTGCGGCTGTGGATCAAGCAAGTCCCTGTTGTGCCGCATCCGGGACAAACCGTCTCCATCGCGACTGTGTCTAATCCTGAATTTTCACCCTCGAAGAATTCGACGCCATGAGTACTGTGTTCGCTTTCAAACATTCAAAGGTCCCCTCGGACGATCACGATTCCACTCCCGTGTCGGCGCATCGGGGTTATGTGAATCGATTCGCGCGGCGATTGCTCGTCCAGAAGTTGGGGTGTCTGCGTGGCGGAACAATCCAGATAACCGATTCGTCGGGATCGACCACGCTTGGCCTGGGAGGCGATGTGCAGGCACGTCTCGATGTGCGCAATCCGAGCTTCTACCGGCACGCGGTCCTCGGCGGAAGCTTGTCCGTCGCCGAGTCGTATCTCCGCGGTGACTGGGACTGTGACGACTTGACGGCGTTCTTTCGGATTTTCTTGCGAAACCTTCCGATAACGGATCAACTCGAACGCGGTCTGTCGCGAATCACCAAGCTGTTCCATCGGCTGTACCACAGTTGGCACGCGAATAGTCGGTCGGGGAGCCAGCGAAACATTCGGGCGCATTACGATTTAGGGAATGAATTCTTTCGGCTGATGCTCGACGAAACACTGTCGTATTCAAGCGGCATTTTTCTGACGCCGACGAGTACTCTCCACGACGCATCGCTGGAAAAAATGGACCGTATCTGCCGCAAGCTTGATCTGCGGCCGAACGATCATCTGCTGGAGATTGGCACCGGCTGGGGCGGTCTCGCCATTCATGCGGCCGTCAAATACGGCTCCCGAGTCACAACGACGACGATCTCGCAGCAGCAGTTTGATGTGGCTCAGCAACGCATCGTCGACGCCGGGTTATCGGATCGTGTGACGTTGTTGTTGCAGGACTATCGCGACCTGACCGGTCAGTTTGACAAGCTCGTCTCAGTGGAGATGATCGAAGCGGTCGGGCATCGCTACTTCGACAATTACTTTGGTAAGTGCAGCGAACTGCTTCAGCCGGGTGGGACATTCGTACTACAAGGGATCGTGATGCCGGATCGACGATACGCGCAGTATTTGCGGTCTGTCGATTTCATTCAACGCTACGTCTTTCCCGGCGGTTGCCTGCCGTCCATAAGTTCGATACTGGAATCAACGGCCCGTGCGACCGATTTGCGGTTTGTTCATGCCGAGGACTTCGGCATGCATTACGCTCAGACTCTGCGAGAATGGAGGCAACGATTTCACGCACGAGTGACGGATGTGCTCGCTCTGGGTTATCCCCACAGGTTCATTCGGATGTGGGATTATTACCTGAGTTATTGTGAGGCGGCATTCGAAGAACGTTACACCGGCGTTGTGCAAATTCAATTTGACAAACCTCTCTGCCAACGCGATCCGATCCACATTGGCCGCCGTGCGGCGGAGTGGTGTCCGTTATGAGTCTGCTGTCCTTGAGCCTTGATGCCGTAGAACGCGGGTGGGTCCCGGATGCGATCACGCGCGCGGCCATTCGTCAGTTGTGCGCGCAACGTCTGCGCGGCTGCGATCGCGGCCAGAAAATCACCAATTCAGGGACGATTTCGGCACTCGTCGAGTCGATGCGGTCGGGGCCGATTGCACCTGTTCCTGAAAAATCCAACGAGCAGCATTACGAATTGCCGCCAGAGTTTTTCGCAGCAGTTCTCGGGCCGCATCGCAAATACAGCTCCTGTTTTTGGCCGACAGCGGAGATCTTGTTGGCGGAGGCCGAAGCCGCATCACTGGCGATCACCTGTGAACGCGCTGATCTTGCCGATGGTCAGACGATTTTGGAGCTCGGTTGTGGCTGGGGTTCGCTGTCGCTGTGGATCGCCGAGCGGTTTCGCAACAGTCGGATCGTGGCGATCTCCAACTCCGCTTCGCAACGGCGATTCATCGAAACAGAAGCGGCCTCACGCCGACTGACGAATTTGCAGATCATCACTGCCGATATGAATCAGTTCGTCGCTGAGCCGAGCCACTTTGATCGGATCGTCTCCGTCGAGATGTTCGAACATATGCGGAACTATGAGCAGTTGCTGGAGCAGGTTGCATCGTGGCTGAAGCCAGACGGAAAATTGTTCGTACACCATTTTTGCCATCGGCAATTCGCGTATCCGTTTGAAACGGAGGGCGACGCGAACTGGATGGGCCGTTATTTCTTTACCGGCGGCTTGATGCCCAGCGAGAACATGTTGCGACAGTTCGATCGGCATCTGACCGTTGTGCGGCAATGGCGTTGGTCCGGCACCAATTATCAACGGACCTCCGAAGCCTGGCTCGCGAATCTGGATGCTCACCGCACAGAGGTCTTGCCGATTCTGGAAGCAACCTACGGCCGCGACTCAGCTCGACGTTGGTTTTACCGCTGGCGTCTGTTCTTTCTCGCGGTGGCGGAACTCTTCGGCTACGCCGGCGGGAGTGAATGGTTCGTGTCACATTCTCTGTTACAGCAGACCCGTGAGAAACCATGATGCCCTTGACGATGCTGCTGCTGAGTTCGCTGCTGCTTGTGATGGCCACGATGACCTGTTTGTGGTTGCTGAGCCTCATACGTCGCGATGCCAGCGTCGTCGATCCGTTTTGGGGAACAGGTTTCGTCCTCGTGACGTGGTTTGCACTGGCATCGACTCCCCGGGCACCAGTGTTCGAGCGATCGTGGTGGCTCGTCACGTTGACGACAGTCTGGGGTTTGCGCCTGTCGCTGTACCTGCTGTGGCGCAATTGGGGCCACCTTGAAGATCGCCGCTATCGCGCGATGCGAGAAAATCATGGCCCACATTTTTGGTGGATCAGTTTGTTGACGGTTTTTCTATTGCAGGGCCTCATCCTGTGGATTGTCTCGATGCCAATTCAAGCGGCGTTGGTCACGGCATCAACGATTCCTCGCGGTTGGTTCGACCTGATCGGCATCGTCTTATGGTGCATCGGGCTGACCTTTGAAGCGGTCGGCGATTTTCAGATGGCCCGATTTCAAGCGGATCCGCAAAACGCTGGCCGAGTCCTGGACCGCGGCCTCTGGCGGCTGACTCGACATCCGAATTACTTTGGTGACTTCTGCGTCTGGTGGGGCTTGTACATCATCGCCCTCGCCAGTGGCGCGGCGTGGACAATCGTCAGTCCGCTACTGATGTCGTTTTTGTTACTCAAGGTATCCGGAGTTACACTGCTGGAGAAGACGATTATCGACCGTCGTCCCGAGTATGCGGCCTATCAAACACGCACCAGTTCCTTCTTTCCGTGGCCGCCACAAATTGTGTCACGCCGCGTTCGCGAGTTTGGATCGGGATCCACCCGAGAGTGAACTGGCCAGACGTTCAATCTCGAGAACTTTTCGAGGAGTGTTTTCCTGCGTAGGTGTCGCGGTCGGCGACTCCCCTCGATCCCGCACGTGGTGATGACCTCTCCGTTTTTGCCGCGGGAGGAATTGCGAGGAAATCGCGGAAGGATCGAAACTGCTTCAACGGCGTTAGAGAAACTTCCCCAAGATTGCGGTTGAGATGGCTCGCGGCCACTTCTACAATTACGGATCGTGCGGGCTACGGCGTCCTTCGTGACGTGTGTACCGAGGAATTGTTCTTTGACGAAGAGGTCTCCTTCTGATGCGAAAAGTCAAAACCGGTGGTGGCTGGCCTGCAATGCTTTACGCGTTTCGCAAGGCGCGTGAAGCCGGTGGGTTTTGGAAATTGTGGAAGGCGATGCGGTCGAAGAATGCCTGCAAGACCTGTGCCCTCGGCATGGGAGGGCAGCAGGGGGGGATGGTCAACGAACGAGGGGTCTTTCCCGAGGTCTGCAAAAAGTCGTTGCAGGCAATGGTCGCCGACATGCAGGGGGCGATCACTCCGGAGTTTTTCCAGACGTATTCGATCCCGCAACTGCAGTCCTTCTCGCCCAGAGAGCTTGAGACGAGCGGACGGTTAACTCAACCGATGCTGCATCGCAAGGGCGAGAACTACTATCAGCCGATCACGTGGGATGAGGCGTTTGCCAAGATCATTGGCAAGCTCCAGGGCATTGCGCCCGATGACTCGTTTTGGTACTTCAGCGGTCGCAGTTCGAATGAGGCGGGATTTTTGTTGCAAGTTTTCGCCCGCGTGTTTGGTACGAATAACGTCAATAATTGCAGTTTCTATTGTCATCAGGCGAGCGGTGTTGGGTTGAGCAGTGTTCTCGGGACGGGAACGGCCACATTGGTGTTGGAGGATGTCGACCGCGCGGATCTGGTGTTCATCATCGGCGGGAATCCGGCGAGCAATCATCCGCGTCTGATGTCCACGCTTAAACACATTCGCCGCACAGGTGGCCAAGTGGTCGTCATCAACCCGATCGTCGAAACGGGGCTCGTCAATTTCAGTGTCCCGAGCGATCCCTTCAGTTTGTTGTTCGGAACGAAGATTGCTTCGTTGTATGTGCAGCCTCACATCGGCGGTGATCTCGCACTGCTGACGGGTGTGGCGAAGCGGATCGTCGAGATGCAGGCACACGACGAGGAATTCCTGACGAAATACTGTGACCACTGGCCCGAACTACAGGCGAGTCTAGCCGCTCATGATTGGGACGACATCTATCGCAAGGCAGGGGTCGGCCCGCAAGCCATCCAAGCGATTGCCACGCGCTATGCGGCGGCGGAGAACGTGGTCTTCACGTGGACGATGGGAATCACGCATCATGCGCATGGTGTCGAGAATGTCGAAGCGATCGCCAATCTGGCACTGTTGCGAGGCATGGTCGGGCGACCGAACGCGGGTCTGCTACCGATTCGAGGTCACTCCAACGTGCAGGGAATCGGCTCGATGGGAGTGACTCCGAAATTGAAGGAGGCGATTTTCGAGCGGCTGCAATCCCATTTCGGACTGCAACTTCCGACGACCGCCGGACTCGACACGCTGGCCTGCATGGAGGCTTCCAGCCGGAAGGAACTGAAGTTCGGCTTCTGTCTCGGCGGGAACCTGTACGGCTCCAACCCCGATGCCACCTTCGCGAAGACGTCGCTGGAACAACTGGAGATGCTCGTGTATCTCAACACGACACTCAACACGGGCCACGCACAGGGCCTCGCCGACGAGACCCTGATCCTGCCTGTATTGGCTCGTGACGAGGAACCGCAATCGACGACGCAGGAATCGATGTTCAATTTCATCCGACTGAGTGACGGTGGCCCACCCCGTCACGTCGGGCCGAGAAGCGAGATCGAAATCATCTGCCGCATTGCGAGTGGCGTGTTGGGCGATCAAGGCCCCATTGATTGGCGATCGATGCAAAACGCAAACCGCATCCGTGAAGCGATTGCGAAGGTTGTTCCGGGCTTTGAGGAAATCAGTGACATCGACGAAACAAAAAAGGAGTTTCAACTTGCCGGACGCACTTTTTATACGCCTCAATTCCCGACCAAGACCGGACGTGCCCAGTTGCGAACTCATGCTCTGCCGGAACTGGTGGGTGAGCCGAACCAACTCCGGCTGATGACGATCCGCAGCGAAGGTCAGTTCAATACGGTCGTGTATGAAGAGTATGATCTTTATCGCGGAATTGAATCGCGGCACGTGATCCTGATGCATCCCGACGACCTGTCACGATGGCGTCTGCAATCGGGGCAACTCGTTACAGTGAAGAGTTCGGCGGGGGAGATGCGTCGAGTCATTGCGACGTCGTTTGAAAAAATACGACCAGGCAACGTGGCGATGTACTATCCCGAATGCAACGTTCTTGTTCCCCGATCGTCCGATCCCCGATCACGTACCCCCGCCTTCAAGTCGGTTCCGATCACGGTCCTTGCCGAACGCATAGCCGTCTTGCCTCTCGTGACATCGCCATGAGGCAACGAATCCGCCGATGGAGTTGCTCTTGGGCGGGTTTTTACGAAATCAACTCGGCAATCGGCCGGATGCCGGGCGCGAGCACGGGCATGCGTCGACCCGTCATATCGTTGACCGAGAGATCTTCTTCGAGGCCGAGCGTGTGATACAGCGTCGCCAGAACCTGTTGGTAATGAATCGGTCGCTCTAAGACCTCGCCTCCCAGTTTGTCGGTTGCTCCGAGAACCTGTCCGACGTTGAGGCCGCCGCCCCACAGGAGGGCGTGGCCGACGCGTGCCCAGTGATCGCGTCCGGCATCGTTGTTGATTTTTGGTGTCCGGCCGAACTCGCCCCAGACGCAGACCGTGACGTCGTGTTCCAAGCCGCGATCATAGATGTCATTGACCAACGCGGCGATGCCCGTGTCGAACAGCGGCAGATACTCCCGCAGGTTACTAAAGTTGTGGCTGTGAAAATCCCAAAACCCGTAGGCGACCGTGACACATCTGACCCCCGCTTCGACAAGCCGTCGTGCCGCGAGGAGTTGATCGTTCCACAGAGGCGCTCCGTCATTGATATGTTTCGAAGAGCCCACTCCGAAGCGTTTACGGATTTGAGGATCCTCTCTCGTGACGTCCAGAGCCTCCACCACACGACTAGAGGTCAGCACATCAAAGGCCTTGGAGTAACTGGAGTCCATGTCGCGGACCGGGCTGGCATCGACCTCACGACGAAAGTGGTTCATGGAGTCCAGCAATCGGCGTCGGCCATCCAGTTGCCAAGGTTCGACAAATCGTAATTGCATGCTAGCCAGATCTTCGCCGTCCGCTTGGACCGCACGATGTGCCTGACCGAGTATCCCTGACGTCGGGCTATTGTAGGGTTGATATTTCATTGTCGGAAACAGATCGACAAACGCGGGGAGTGAGGAATCTTGCTGACCAAACTTGTGGGAAACAATCGAACCAAAGTTCGGCTTCCCTTCACGGTTGCTGAGGGTCATCGGGTAACCCGTCAGATTTTGAAAGCTGCTGTGTTCGTCTTGCAGCCCGACGAGGGATCTGACCACTGCCAATCGGTGGATGCAGTGTGCGGTTTGTGGCAATAGTTCACTGACTTGATAGCCGGGCAGGCTGGAGTCGATGCCCGTGAACTCACCCCGAATTTCCCGAGGAGCATCCGGCTTGAGGTCGAACGTGTCTTGATGGGCTAGCCCGCCCGACAGATAAACCATGATGACCGACTTCGAGGACCGGTTGGTCGGTCCCTGACTCTGTTCCGCACGGATCACGTCGTGCAGTGACAGGCCACCGACTGCCAATGATCCAATCTGCAGGAAACTGCGTCGAGACAGTCCGTCACAACACTGAATTGGAGAACCTCGAAGAGTCAGCATGAAGTCTTCTCGTCACAGCACAGATCGGTATGCGACCAAACGCAGTGTGGTGAAAGATACACAGATGAGGGACCGCTGTCATCGTCATTGCCGGATTGCTAAATCAAGACCCGCATCGTCGCGCCGCTCAGTCGACGACTTCGATACCAGACAGGAAATTCGATGCCTCGACGTGCCGATATTCGTCCGAGAGAGGCTCTGCTGAAAGTAACTGAAAAGACCGTGGCTTGTTAGGTGTTTGCGGTGTCCTGAGTCCGTTGAGAATTGGTCTCGTTTGGAGTAGAGTTCCAACTCTGCAAAGGTTTGCTATTCAGCGGTCCTGACAGGCCGATAGGGCCGCTCTGAAGCGGGCATTGCCCGATCGAGTTGACGAGTCAAGAAATCGATTCGAACCCCGCTTTCCGACGGAAGGAGTTTTCGCTTGTCTACTGGTGACGGAACCTCAAACGACCCGAATCTCCCTGTTAATTCCCCCGACGGTGTCGCTCACTCCGGTGGCCGAGTTGTGGACATCGCCATTCAGGATGAGATGCAGACAAGTTATGTGACTTACGCAATGTCGGTGATTATCAGCCGCGCGCTGCCAGACGTGCGTGACGGACTGAAGCCTTCGCAGCGACGCATTTTAGTCGCGATGAACGATCTGAATCTGGGTCCGAATTCCGGTCGAGTCAAATGTGCCAAGATTTGCGGTGATACGAGCGGAAATTATCACCCGCACGGCGATGGTTCGATTTATCCGACCCTCGTCCGACTGGCTCAGAACTGGAACGTTCGTGAGGTCTTGATCGACAAGCAGGGGAACTTCGGCTCGCTGGCCGGGATGCCTCCCGCCGCGATGCGATACACCGAAGCACGTCTGTCGGCGGTCGCGTCCGAAATGCTCGACGACCTCAAGCGAGAGACTGTCGATTACACGTTGACCTACGATCAACGCAACCGTGAACCGGTGGTCCTGCCGTCTCGGTTCCCCAATCTGATCGTCAACGGTTCGACCGGGATCGCGGTCGGCATGGCGACGAGCATCCCACCACATAATCTCAGCGAATCGTGTGACGCAATCATTCGGCTGATCGATGACCCTGAGAGTACTCTCGACGATTTGCTGGAAGTGCTGCCCGGCCCCGACTTCCCCACCGGCGGCGTGATTTGTGGGCGGCTGGGCATTCGGCAGGCCTATCTCACCGGTCGGTCCACCCTGACGCTACGAGCCAGAACGCGGTTCATCACCGAGAAGAACACGGACATCATCGAAATCACCGAGATTCCGCATCAAGAAACGCGAGACCGCATTCGTGAAAAGATCGAACAGCTCATCAAGGACGAGCGGATTAAGGGGATCAGCCGCGTCACCGATCTGACCGACCGTACGCTCCCCTCTTGGCAGGCGTGTCTGCACGTCGTCCTCAAACGGGATGCCGACAAGGAAACGGTTCTCAATCAGTTGTTCCAATTCTCTCCGCTGCAATCGACAGTCAGCGTGATTCTGCTGGCGTTGGTCGGCAATCGACCAAAGTTGCTCACGCTGAAGGAAATGCTGGCCGAGTTCATCCGCCACCGCGTCACCGTGATTCGACGGCGGACCGAATTTTTGCTGGGCGAAGCTCGCAAACGCAAGCATACGGTCGAAGGTCTGCTGATTGCGCAAATCGATCTCGATCAGGTGATCTCAACCATCCGCAACTCGCCCAGCCGAGCAGAGGCCAAAGAGCGGCTGCAACTGATTCAAGTTCCGGGGCCGCTGATCGCCAGAGCCGTCGGCGACGACGCCTTCCTGATGTTCCAAGAGGAATGCGGCACCAAGGAGAACTACTCCCTGTCGGCGAATCAGTCTGAGGCGATTGTCTCGATGCAACTTGGTTCTCTGGCCAATCTCGAGCGTGAGAAGCTGCGGGACGAACACGGCAAATTGCTGTCGGATATTAAGGGCCACCTTTATCTCTTGTCAGATGAGGCCAATATTCGAGCCGTCGTTCGCGATGATATGCTGGCCATCAAGGACAAGTATGGAAGCAAGCGTCGGACCGAAATCAGCGGTGAAGAACTGGGCGACTACGATCTGGAAGCCCTCATCGCCGAAGAGCCGATGGTCGTCACACTGTCGCAGCGAGGCTACATCAAACGACTCCCTCTCAATACCTATCAGGCTCAAAATCGCGGTGGCAAGGGAATCACCGGTACCAAGGCTGATGACGAGGATGCGGTCGAACATTTATTCGTCTCGAGTACGCACTCGTGGCTGTTGTTCTTTACGGACAAGGGGAAAGTGTTGTGGGAAAAAGTCTACAACCTCCCCATGCAAAGCCGGACCAGTAAGGGTAGGGCACTGATTAACCTGCTCCAACTTCCCGAGGGAGACCGCATCAGTGCCTGCGTTGCTGTGCGTGAATTCGACGAGACTCGATTTTTGATCATGGCCACCAAGAATGGTCTCATCAAAAAGTCGCCGCTGTCGGCCTATAAACGTCCGCAGAAGGGGGGCATCATCGCCATCAATCTGCGAGAAGGGGATGCTCTCATTGAAGCGATGTTGGTCTCACCCGGCGACAACGTGTTGCTTGCAACTTCGGGAGGGATGGCGATCCGCTTTGCTGAATCCGACGCGCGCAGCATGGGTCGCAACACGAGTGGCGTGAAGGGAATCAAACTCGGCAAGGGTTCGACCGTGGTCGGCATGGTCCTGGCCGATCCCTCGATGAGCTTGCTGACCGTTTGCGAGAAAGGTTTCGGCAAGCGAACGCCTGTCGGGACTGGGATCGTCGAAGGGGAAGAAGCACTGGCGACGGGTGTCCCGCTCTCCGATGACGGATTCACTGACGAAGCCGATGAAACGGATGCCGATATGAACGAGCTAGAGACCTCGGAAGGAGATACCTCCGAGGTGGAAGGCGGCGAAGAAGCGACCGCGTCCGCCAAGGGCTACCGCCGCCAGCGTCGTGGTGGTAAGGGCCTCAAGGATATTAAGACCACGGAACGCAACGGCCAAGTCGTGAAAATCCTCTCCGTCGCGGAACACGATGACGTCCTGATGGTCACGGCGGTCGGCAAAATTCAACGGATCCGTGCGGGCGACATCAGTGAGATCGGCCGCAACACGCAAGGTGTCCGGATCATCCGCATGGATGAAGGCGACAAACTGGTCAGCATGGCCCGTATCCCCAGCGACCTCGTAGCCGAGACACCTGCAGCGGCACCGCCACAAGCTGAGGCATGACCATGCGACACATCCTTGTCACCGGCGGTTGTGGTTTCATTGGGTCAAACTTCATTCGACACGAACTGGCCACGTATCCCGAACTGTCGATCCTTAATATCGATAAACTGACGTATGCGGGCAACCCTAAGAACCTCGCCGACCTAGCGGGGGACTCGCGGTATGCGTTTGCTCACGGCGACATCTGCGACCGCAAGTTCCTCACATCGCTGCTTCAGCCGGGGGGAATCGACGCCGTCGTGAACTTTGCGGCGGAAAGCCATGTCGATCGGAGCATCCTCGATTCCGGTCCGTTCGTGCAGACCAACATTGTCGGAACGCAGGTGCTGCTTGACTGCTGCCGCCTGCATGGCGTACCGCGTTATGTGCAGGTCTCGACAGACGAGGTCTACGGTTCACTCGGCGACGACGGCATGTTCACGGAGGAGACTCCACTCGCTCCCAACAGCCCGTACTCGGCCTCCAAAACGGCGGCCGACCTCCTCGTACGAGCCTACTTCCACACGTTCGGATTTCCGGCCGTGACGACACGCTGCTCGAACAATTACGGCCCCTACCAGTTCCCCGAGAAACTGATCCCGCTGTTCATTTCAAACGCCTTGCAGAACCAACCACTGCCGGTTTACGGAACGGGCCTCAACGTCCGCGACTGGATTTACGTGCTCGATCACTGTCGAGGGATCGACGCCGCGCTGCGACGAGGCCGCGCGGGCGAGGTCTACAACTTTGGTGGCAATTGCGAACTGACGAACCTTGACCTGACCTACGCGCTGCTGGAGGCTCTGGACAAACCGAGGTCGCTCATCAAATACGTCGCTGACCGACCGGGCCACGACCACCGCTACGCGATCGACGCGACAAAGGCCAAACGCGAACTCGAGTGGGAACCCAAAGTTCTCTTCCGCCAAGGCCTGAAGCAGACGGTTGATTGGTATCTTGCGAATCAGTCTTGGGTTGGGAGCATTAGGTCCGGCGAGTATCGCTCCTACTATGAGCAGCAATACGGCAGAAAGTAGTAAGTCGATCTGCCAGATAGTAGTGAGCGCGCCTCGCCACTTGAATCCCTCGTGAACGGCCCTCCGTTTGACCCTGCAATTGGACTTGAGTCAAACGATCGATGTCCGTCGCGCCAAACGAGGATAAGTCCGAGTTTCTTGGACACGTTTTTTGAAATCGGTGTCCCAAGCCGTGACTTAAGATGAGTGTCACTCCGCGGCCAAATTGCAATATTTTCTGTGTCACCAGCATCCTCATCCCTGAGCCGTTGCCAAGTTGGAATTGTTCGAGACAATTCCAAAGTAATGGTGAATGAACTCTTTTCGGTCCCCCAGATGGCGAATGAGTTGTACGAGCGTCAGCAACTTCTGTTGATCTCGGCGTAGTTTCACCGCCAATCGTTCCTGATCGAGCAACTCACGCGGCAGGGGCCCAGTCACTTCCAGTCGCATCGGCTCCCACGTTCCTTCAATTGCACCATAACGCTCGAGCATCGCCAGTGCCGTTTCGAGACGCCGATCGTGCTTCTGCCGGGCGTGCAACTTTTCCCTCATCCATTCCAAGCCGAACGCTGCCACCTGTTCCGCATCGTGGACGAGAAGATCGTACACACGCTCATAAAATAAGCGGTCGGGATTGGACCAGCGGATGAATTCCATCTGCGTCGTCAAATCGGACTCTTCGTAGAGTAATACGCAATCGGATGGCCAACCATCTCGTCCGGCTCGTCCGATCTCTTGATACCACGCCTCCATCGAACCGGGAATTTCGGCATGGACCACAAACCGAATGTCTTCTTTGTCGATCCCCATGCCAAACGCCGGTGTCGCGAGGACAAGCGGACAACGGCCCTGCATGAACTCATTCTGAATTCGTCTCCGTTGCCGGCGTTCGAGGTCGCCGTGATAGTTGACGTGCGGAATGTTGCGGTGCCTTAACCGCTCGCTAAACCGTTCGAGAGTTCGAATCAAGGTGAAGTAAACAATCCCACTACCCCCCAGCCGCTTGCTACCGGGAGTCGGTTGTGTTGGAGTCGGGTTTCGGAACGTCTTCACGGTTGCCATCATCGCTCCGTGTGAGGAGCCTTCTGGAATCAGCGGTCCACTGAGGACAGGCTCTGCAAGTGGAGGGTTCTCGTCAACGGTGCTGGACAGCTGGTCTTTCGGCCGGTGTTCAGGCGTAGTCTCTTGCAATGTATGTCGCGCGCGAATCGTCTCAATCTGCCGGATCTTTTCCTCATCACCCCAGACTTCTTCAACAGAGAGAGTCAGATTGGGCCGATCGATCCCTTCGTGAAATAATTCGATTTCGTTTGGGGTCAGTCCGAGTTGGCTCACGATGTCTGCCTGCACTTCGGGTGTGGCTGTGGCCGTCAATGCGATTGTTGTCGGATTGCCAAGCAACTCTCGAAACTCCTGCAATCGAGTATAATCTGGTCGAAAGTCGTGTCCCCATTCACTGATACAGTGTGCCTCATCGACCGCTAGCAATCGCACGGCGCGGTGCGTGATGACCTTTAAGAACTCGGGCTTGCGAAATCGTTCGGGTGTGACGTACAGCAGCCGGTAACGCCCCTTCGCCAAAGAGTCGTAACGTCGCTCTCGCTCCCCGCGTGAAAGCGATGAATTGATGAACGTCGCATCAATTCCACGCCGTCGCAAGGCATCAACCTGATCCTTCATCAAGGCAATCAAAGGGGACATCACGAGCGTCAGTGACTCGTGCTGCGGCACCCCTTCTTTTTGGAGATTCTCATCGTCCGCCAGCGGCATTAAGGCGGGAATCTGATAGCACAAAGACTTTCCAGCTCCCGTGGGCATGATCACCAGCACGTGCCGTCCGGACAGCACTCGGTGGATGATCGCCTCTTGAGAGCCACGAAATGAGGAAAAGCCAAAGGACTGCTTTAGAATGTCTATCGGTTTCATGCCTTCATGTTTGACGCATCTCGACGAACGAAGCAAGGGCAGCCCTTCGTATTAGGCCGCCGTCTGAGGCTATCGGCGAAGGAAAACTTCGTTTACAACGCTACCCAGCGAATCATGACCCTGTGTGACACGGCTCTATTGGTCGATTCGATCTGGTCTTCCGACCAAATCGAATCGACAGGTGAAAAGTGGTCTTGTGATGAGGTAAAATGGTCTCGTGATGCGATTCGACACGGGGAGAGACGCAAGTGTGATTGACTATGCAACGCCGCGAAAGATGTTTTGGCAGTTCCATTCGCGAATGTCGCGAATGGCTCAGTTTTATCGAATTATAGAGGTGGTCTTATGCTCAAGCGAAGAGAAGTCATTTCATCGACCTTGGCCGCAGTGGCTTTGGGAACATCTGTGTTTGGCGCGGCCAAAAAAGAAAACCCCAAATGTTTCCTAGACATCAGCATCGGCGGCAAGCCGGTTGGCCGGATCGAGATCGAACTGCGTGCGGATGTCGTCCCCGAGACGGCAGAGAACTTTCGAGTCCTGTGTACCGGTGAGAAAGGATTCGGCTACAAAGGATCCAGCTTCCATCGCGTGATTCCAGGCTTCATGTGTCAGGGAGGAGACTTCACGAATCACAACGGAACCGGCGGCAAGTCGATCTACGGTGAGAAGTTTAAGGACGAAAATTTCCAACTCAAACACACCGGACCTGGTGTGCTGAGCATGGCCAACTCAGGCCGCAACACGAATGGATCTCAGTTCTTTCTTTGTACCGCGAAGACACCTCATCTTGACGGCAAACACGTTGTGTTTGGATCGGTGGTGAAGGGAATGGATGTGGTGAAGAAGATCGAAGCTGCGGGATCGGAAAGTGGAAAAACTAAGGCCAAAGTTGTCGTTGAAGATTGCGGCGAACTGTAATTGTTTGTGCATCATGGATCGCGAGGGAGTTCATCGCGTTGATTGAGACCGCCCCTGATAATCGGGTTCTTGTGAGCGATGTGATGCCAACGCTCTTCAACCACGGGATCGAAGTTCACGTCCAGTGACGGAACGCACGGTTGACAGCCGTACGCGGAGTGACCTGACAGAAATTGAGGTTTCGTCAACTGGAATGGAACAAGTTTTCAGCCCCCTGCAAACCGTCGACATGGGCATGCCTCATGCAGGATAGGGGCCAAGTGTCTCGCAAAATCCGCGGAAGGGATCGCCGTTGTGAGTGTTTCGTAGAGCCAGATGGATCAATACGACAACGTGTGCTTGCGTCTCAACCGGTTGCAGTACGAGAATGAAAGCGAAAACACGAACAGCCGCTCCATCGGAGCGGCTGTTCGTGTTTTGAGTCATCAGTGGCGGGGGCAGGATTTGAACCTACGACCTCGAGGTTATGAGCCTCGCGAGCTACCGGGCTGCTCCACCCCGCGTCGGAGTACCCCATTTCTGGGTGAACGGTATTGTATCGGTTCAAATCAATAAGGGAAGTGAGCCGGTTTGTGAATTCTCCGCAATTAAAACTCGGCACTCTTCGGAGTTCGTGGAAACGGAATGCAGTCGCGAATGTTTGTCATTCCGGTCACGAGTTGCACGGTTCGTTCGAGTCCGAGTCCAAAACCGCTGTGCGGAACAGTTCCGTACTGGCGAAGTTCGAGATACCACCAGTAGTCTTCGGGATCGAGATGACATTCTTTCATGCGGTCGATCAGAGCGTCATGCCGCTCCTCGCGTTGGCTGCCGCCGATGATCTCACCGATACGAGGCACGAGAACATCCATCGCCCTGACTGTTTTGCCGTCCTCGTTGCAACGCATGTAGAACGATTTAATCTCCCGAGGGTAGTCCGTCAAAATCACCGGCTGCTTGAAATGCTGCTCGGTCAAATAGCGTTCGTGTTCCGAGTGCATGTCATTTCCCCATGATATGGGATACTCGAACGAGTGCCCCGATTTTTCGAGGATCTCGATTGCCTCGGTATACGTGAGACGGATAAATTCGTTTTCCACGATGTTCTGAAGTGATGCCAACAAAGTTGGCTCGAACCGCTCGTTAAAGAATTCGAGATCGGCCTGACAGCGATCCATCACGCCTTTGACGATCGAGCGTACGAAAGATTCGGCGAGATCCATGTTTTCTTCAAGAACATAGAACGGCATCTCTGGCTCGACCATCCAGAATTCGGCGAGGTGTCGTGTGGTGTTGGAGTTCTCCGCACGAAACGTCGGACCAAAGGTGTAGACGTCCCCGAGAGCCGTGGCGTAGATCTCTCCTTCGAGTTGGCCGCTGACAGTGAGTCCCGCCTTCTTCCCGAAAAAATCGCGACTGTAATCGATCGGTCCTTTGAACTGTTGGAGTTTGGCGAGGTCGAGTGTCGTCACCTGAAAGACCTGCCCGGCACCCTCACAGTCGCTAGTGGTGATGATCGGCGTCTGAACATAAAGAAACCCACGAGTCTGAAAGAAATCGTGAATCGTCGCGCACAAAGAATTTCGAACGCGAGCCATGGCACCGAATGTGTTTGTGCGAGGACGCAGATGAGCCTTCTCGCGAAGAAATTCCAGTGAGTGTCCCTTCTTCTGGAGCGGATATGTCAGAGCATCGGACGTTCCGAGAACGGTCAACTGGCGTGCGTGAATTTCGACACGCTGCCCTTTGCCGAGTGACTCTTTCACCTCACCGATGATGGCCACACTTGCGCCGGTGGAAATTTGCTTAATCAGAATGGCATAGTCGGGAACGTTGGCATCGACCACGACCTGAATGTTCGCCAGGCAACTGCCGTCGTTGACTTCCAAAAACGCAAAGTTTTGCTTGGACTCACGTTTCGTGCGGACCCAGCCTCGGACATCGACCTCCGTTCCGGAAAGTGTCTCTCGGAGAATTTGGGCAACTTTTGTTCGAGGCATAATGAATGGTGTCCAACGATAAGGGCCGATTCCGCCCGTGCACCTCTTCAGATGTTTAACAGCAGAAGAGAGTTTCCAAATTTTTGGCGAAACATGCAAATAACAACGGCCCCCGGACGAGTCCGAGGGCCGTGTTCGTTGTAGCACTCCAGCCAGAAAGGGCTGGGTTATCAATTCAACAAATCCAGATTCAATTCAACATACCGAGCAACGTGGAAAGGCTGCTTCGACGTTGAGCTTTCTTTTCTTCTGGTGGGACTGGAGCCGGAGCAGCAGAACCTTGGCTTGGCATCATCGCAGGAGCGGTGGTGCATCCGCCGTTGGTGCAGTTCGAATTGCAAGCCGTTGCGCAACCGCTGTTGCAGTTGCCGCTAACTACTTCGTATCCGCACAGGCGGAGAGCCTGAGTGGCTTGACGAACCACACCGTGATCGCAATCGCCCAAGGCACAGGTCAGGGCGGCAACGACTTCTGGGCAGCAGCAGCAGTTCTTTCGGATCTGATCACCAATCTTGTCAGCCGCTTGGCGGCGAACTCGATGATCGGAATCATTCAAGGCGTAAACAAACGCGGTCATAATCTCTGGATTGCAGATGCAATCGTATCGGTTTCCGAGCTTGCGAATGGCAGCGCGTCGTTGGCGAGCGTAGCAGGCCGTCTGCGATTCGTATATCAAACAAGCGATGTCGCATGGATTGGCACTGCAGCATTTGGCTTCCGAAGGAGCTGCACAACCTGGATCACAAACTTTCGTGCAGGAAGATGCCTTGCAGTGCTTACTGAACAGGCCCCGAAGGCCCCGAAATCCTGTCAAGCAGCTCTTCGTGCCACAACCCGCAGTCGTACCGCAGCTCGCTGGACCACAGTTAGCAGCAGGAGCTGCACAAGCTGGAGCACAGTTAGCAGCAGGCGCTGCACAAGCTGGAGCACAGTTAGCAGCAGGCGCTGCACAAGCTGGAGCACAGTTAGCAGCAGGCGCTGCACAAGCTGGAGC
>Ga0114966_10001708_pt1 | contig 20074 bp, 22 predicted proteins | sample M_130207_XF_Meta_FD_87029 | JGI IMG/M metagenome (GOLD analysis project Ga0114966, IMG submission 87029) | Freshwater microbial communities from Lake Montjoie, Canada to study carbon cycling - M_130207_XF_MetaG | ecosystem: Environmental > Aquatic > Freshwater > Lake | place: Lake Montjoie...
CAACTAACCGACACCCGCCGGCTATGCGCATCATCCTACGACAAACATTCCCACTCGGGCGCTTCCACGCGACCCCGTGGAAAGTATCACCCTACGATGATCCGCATGGGGAATGGCCGCCGAGCCCGTGGCGGCTTCTTCGTGCGCTCCTTGCCCGGTCTTTCCAGTATCGGCGAGAGGGCGGCGATGCCAGCGACGCGCAGCAAGCAGCGTTCGCAGCGGCTTTTGCCAGCAGCTGTATCGAATGGCATTTGCCACCCGCCACATGGCGCGGGCCGGGGCTTCGCCAATACCAGCCCGCAGAGTTTCAATGGAACCCGGCGGCGGCAAAGGAGCCCGGCATGAAAGGCTACAAAACAACCAAGGTGATGGACGCATTTTGGCTCACGGACCGCAGCGATGATTCCGAATCCGATGGTGCGCTTTGGTGGTTTCTCGATGGCCCCGCATGGACCGATGAAACGCTCGCGCTGCTCGACGCGTGTGCCGCCCGCCTGACCTACTTTGGCCGCGCAGAATCCATCACCGAACTCGCACGTATCTCCGACACAAATACTGACGCTCCCGCGCCAAACTGCACGCTCACCACACAGCGGAAACAAGGCGCAGTCCCCGTGCTCTCGTTGGCCCCGGAGGCAACGCTTACGGACGCCCTTCGCTCAACGGATTCCCCGGAACTCGCAAACGGCGACCTGCCCCCCGGAGCCTGCTGGAGGTACGCGCAACGCCCACCCCTTCCGAAAAATCAACCTATGCGAAAACCGGAAAAACAACGTCCGCCTGTGCAATGGATGCAATTCGCTCTCGGCAGTCGCATCCCGATTTACGAAAAATCCGCAGTCACACTCACACAACGTTTTCGAGGCGCTGCTGCAAAATGTCTGCTGCTCGCCGCCACCGACGGCAATATGGACGACTGGAAAAAAGCCCCGCCAGAAATGAAAGAACTTGGCGCAACGCTGACGGGCAAGGATGCAGACGGCAAACCGCTCATCGGACACCGCCACGCTGTCTTTTTCCTTCATTTCGAGGGCAACGAAGCAACGCGACTTTGCGCGTGGAGTGTCGATGGGTTCACCCATGCCGAACAAATCTCCATGCTCCACGCGTCTGAACGCGAAGTATCGCTCACCTACAAAAAATCCTCGTGGACTGCGAAGCTCATCCCGCTCGATGGCCTTGTCCCGCCGCCGCCGGAGATTCCGCAAGAGGGAACTCAGCATTGGAAAAGCATGACGCCGTATGTCCCACCTCGTCATGTGTTCGACCGCCGGGGCAAAGTGAAAGCTGGCGAATCCATCGTTGAGCAAATCAACGAGGAGCTTGTAGGCCGAGGCTTTCCAACTGCCGAAGTTGAAACTGAAGAAGGCTCTTCACGCTGGGTGAAAGTCCACCAACCAAGCCGAACCCGTGAAGGTGCCACGAACGACGACAAACGTGGCTACACCGTCCACATCACCTTTTCCGAGCCAATCAAAGGCCCGGTATTTCTCGGCCACTCCTGCCACTTCGGATTAGGACTGTTCATCCCTTGCGAGCAAACATAGAAAGCAGGCAGCAAACAGGAGACTGCCATGCGTGAAAGAAATCGTTCCGATGCTCAGGGGTGTGCGGCTTTAAGATTCCAAATTGGCACCCTAAAGATGGTCACCGCCTTGCGCTCATTGGGCTTGGCGTTTCAGCTTCCCGTTCAGGGGTTCGCAGACTTGATGTCACAAATTGTGACTTCAAGTTCGCACGGCGGCAGGCGCACGATGCCGTGGGAACCAGTGACCCAAGATTCATGAAACCGGACGCCACGTCAGCCATTGTCCCCCGCATTTTCGCCATTCGCGGTGAGTCCGTGATGCTCGATAGCGATCTGGCGATTCTCTACGGCGTGACGACGGGAAACTTCAACAAAGCAGTCCTTCGCAACGTCAGCCGGTTCCCGACAGAGTTCTCCTTTGTGCTTACGCGCAAGGAGTTTGCCGATTTGATATTCCAAATTGGAACATCAAAGGGGCGCGGCGGACGGCGGCAGCTCCCACGGGTTTTCACCGAGCACGGGGCGACCATGGCGGCGATGATTTTGAGCAGTGAGCGGGCGGTGGCGATGAGCGTGTATGTGGTGCGGGCGTTCGTGAAGATGCGGCGCGAATTGCTGACCGATGCGACGCTCGAGGCGCGGTTGCAGAAGATCGAAAAGACGCTGCTCCGCCACGACAGTGCGTTGCGGGATGTGATTCAAAAACTGCGCCCGCTGCTGCTGCCGCCGCCGGATGCGCCGAAGCCGCGGATCGGCTTTCATCGCGGGGAGGACAAATGAAGAAGACGGCCGCGATACTACCACCAAGGATCATTTACTGTGGGGCGACGCTCGCCATTTAGAGGCAAAAAACGCGACCCAATCATGTCCGGCACCGAGCAATCCGAGTTCTCCTTTCCCGAAGGTTCGCCAGAGCCGGAGGGGGTGGTGCCGTGGCGGGCGGAGTGGCTGCGGGTGGCGGAGGATTTGTGCCGACGGCTCGGCGTGCCGCTGAATCAGCACGCCGAGGTGCGGCTGCTCCAGGGGCCGGTCTTGCGCGGAAGGCTCGGCGTCGCCGAGGAGCAGCTCTGGCCGGACGGGGATCGGGACCGGCTGGTCTTGCGGATCGACCGGGCGACTTTCCGGCTCGGTGAAATGGAATCGGTGGTGCGCTTGGACGATCCCGCGGGCGCGGGAGAGGAGCCACCGGAAGCGTCGCCGCCAGGGGTGCCGGAAACATAACCAACCAAAGAGAAGGAACACCGCATGCGTCGCAAAACATCGGGCCAGGGATCATCGAGGCAGAAGCGGCGGGGCGATGACGGGACGCGGGAGCTTTTCGCGGAGCAACTGGCGGAGGTGGTGCAAAAGGCGTTTGCGGCGACGGGGGAAGCGTTTGCGGAAAGCGAGGCCGGTGAGGCCATCGAGGCCGAGGCAGCAGTGCCAGCCGAGGCGCCCGTCGAGGGTAGGGCCGAGGCGGAGGAAGCGAATAGGGAGGCTGGTGGCCGGGCGAGTAGCGCCCCGCCTGCGGGGTCCGACTTCGCGCCAGCCACGTTCCCACCCGCGGCGGTGGACGCACCGGGTGGGCTTCAAATCCTAAATCCTAAATCGGAAATCCTCAATGCCCCCGAGTCGCTCCCGGCGCGGATGCTGAACGAGTTCGTCTATTGTCCGCGGCTTTTTTACTACGAACATGTCGAAGGGGTCTTCGTGGAAAGCGCGGACACGGTGAAGGGGGCGGCGGTGCATGCGCGGGTGGACAAGGGCAAGGGGGCGCTACCACCCGGCCAGGCCGGGAAATCCGAAGCACGAAATCCGAAATCCGAAACAAAAGAGGAGATCGCAGCGGGAGATTCCGATCTCTCAACACTCAATGGTCCCCGCGGCGCCACGAACTTCTCGCCAAGCCTCGAATCTCAACCATCAACTTCCGCGGAAGCAGACACGATTCATTCGCGCTCGGTGATGCTTGGTTCGGAGCGGCTCGGGGTGGTGGCGAAGATGGATCTCGTGGAGGCGACGTTGAGCCGGGATGGCAGTGTCGCGGCGGTGCAGCCGGTGGATTACAAAGTGGGTGCGCCGCGCGAAGGTGCAGACGGGCTGGAGTTGTGGGATGCGGATAAGATGCAGCTCGGGCTGCAATGCCTGGTGCTGCGGGACAATGGTTACGCCTGCGACACGGGGATCATTTACTACCGGAAGACGAAGCAGCGCGTGACGCTGGAGCTGACGCCGGAGCTGGAGGCGTGGGTTATTTCCAAAATCGCCGAGGCGCGGGTCTGTGCGCAGGGGCCGATTCCAGCGCCGCTGGTCGATTCGCCGAAGTGCGCGCGGTGTTCGCTCGCGCCGGTGTGCCTGCCGGATGAGACGCGGATGCTTTCGATCCCGACGGTGGAAAACTATGCCACCGACGATGCGCGCGGCACGGCCAACCAATCACCAATCACCGATCACCATTCACCTTCCTCCTCGCCCCGCCGCCTGATCGCGCCGCGCGACGAGAAGCGGGCGCTTTATCTCAATACCCAGGGCTACCGCGTGGGCTGCAATGATGCGGTGCTGAAGGTGAAGGAAAAGGACCGGCTCGTGGAGGAGGTGCGGGTGATGGATGTCTGCCACGTCGCGCTCTTCGGCAATATCCAGATGTCCACGCAGGCGGTGCAACGGCTCTGCGACGAGGACATCCCGGTGACGTGGTTTTCCATGGGCGGCTGGTTTTACGGGATGACGCGCGGCCATTCGCTGAAGAATGTGCTGCTGCGGATCGAGCAATTCCGGCACGCGGCGGACCCGGCGAGCTGTCTGCGGCTGGCGCAGCAGTTCGTGCGCGGGAAGATTCACAATCATCGGGTGCTCTTCATGCGCAATCATGTGGAGCCGCCGGAGCGCACCAAGCTGCGGCTCGGCCAGGCGCGCGAGGATGCGCTGGCGACGCGCTCGCTGGAGGAGTTGCTCGGCACGGAAGGCGCGGCGGCAGCCGTGTATTTCGCGCAGTTCGGCGGGATGATTCGCGAGCAGGCGGACGATGATTTTCTCGAAGGTCTCGCTCCGCCCGAGGGAGTGGCGCTCGAAAAGAAGAGTCCGCTGACTTTCGATTTCACCACCCGCAATCGCCGTCCGCCCACCGACCCGGTGAACGCGCTGCTTTCGCTCGCCTACAGCCTGCTCGCCAAGGAATGCACGCTCGCGGCCTGCGCCGTGGGGCTCGATCCTTACGTCGGCTTTTACCATCAGCCACGTCACGGCCGGCCCGCGCTGGCGCTGGATGTGATGGAGGAATTCCGGCCACTCATCGCGGAGTCGGCGGTGCTCACGGCGATCAATAATCGCTACGTCTCGACCGCAGATTTTGTCTCGGCGGGACGCGCGGTGAATCTCAACGTCGGTGGGCGGAAACAGTTCTTCCAATGCTTCGAGCAGCGGATGAACTCGCTGATCACGCATCCCGTTTTCGACTACAAAGTGAGCTATCGCCGCGCGCTGGAGCTGCAGTTTCGCATCCTCGCACGCGTGCTCACCGGCGAGATCCCGGAGTATGTGCCGTTCCTGACGCGGTGATCATCGAACCCGGACCCACGCCCTCCTTTTCCCAATGCGAAACACCTACCTCGTCTGCTACGACATCACCGAGGACAAGCGCCGCGACCGGGTCTTTAAGCTGTGCAAGAATCACGGCGAGCACCTGCAATTCTCGGTTTTCGAGTGTGACCTGAATGGGAGCGAGTTCGCCGGTTTGCAGCGGGAGCTGCTGGGCGTGATTTCGCAGGCGGAAGACCAAGTGCTATTTGTGAGTCTCGGTCCGTCGGAAGGGCGCGGTGACCGCGTCATCGCCGCGCTGGGGAAGCCCTATACGAAGCTGGACTCGCCATGTTACGTGGTCTGACCGGTCGGAGAGCTCCGGTCACCGGAACGCTGATCTTTGACAATTTCAAACTGCAATTGCTACGCGTCACGAAAGGCGCGAGCGGTGACATGTTGTCGGCGGACGGTGGGCCCGCTCGCGATCAAGTGCAGGCCGAAATCAGCGGTCGATTCCCACTGCGAGAGAGCGCTGATTCAAGCTCCAACAACCGCCATCATTCGCACGACTCGCAACGCCTTATCTTGCGCTCTCATAAAGAGCAGTTTACACAAGATGGAATTCCGCGCCCCCCGGGGCGCGGCCCCATTGAAGCAGCGGGCCGCTGAATCGGTTCATCACGGCGTCCTCGCAATTCCGCGCCCCCCGGGGCGCGGCCCCATTGAAGCCAAGTGCTTTGCCGCGCTCAAGGAAGCCAAGTTCACCGAATTCCGCGCCCCCCGGGGCGCGGCCCCATTGAAGCGCGGGCGCTGCCAAACGTCTCAAGGCGCTTGCCTTTAATTCCGCGCCCCCCGGGGCGCGGCCCCATTGAAGCGCAAGATTACGAGATGCCTCTTCCGCGTCTTGAGATAATTCCGCGCCCCCCGGGGCGCGGCCCCATTGAAGCGTGGTGCAGGACGGGATGACGCCGGATGACATACCAAATTCCGCGCCCCCCGGGGCGCGGCCCCATTGAAGCTTTTGCGCTCGTAACGCAAGAAAGAGAATGGCTGAGAATTCCGCGCCCCCCGGGGCGCGGCCCCATTGAAGCCCCTAGCACAATGTCGCAGAGAGTTGCGAGCGTAAGAATTCCGCGCCCCCCGGGGCGCGGCCCCATTGAAGCAGCGTCAGCGCCGGGAGCGTCACGATGCCGTTTGTCGAATTCCGCGCCCCCCGGGGCGCGGCCCCATTGAAGCCACGCGTCGGTGATGTCCTCGCCTGAGACAATGCCTAATTCCGCGCCCCCCGGGGCGCGGCCCCATTGAAGCGGGCTAGAAGGAACTGATTATCTTAGCAGTTCTTTAATTCCGCGCCCCCCGGGGCGCGGCCCCATTGAAGCCAGTGTCCGCAGTGCGCGGGCGCTTTCCTCCGCGTCAATTCCGCGCCCCCCGGGGCGCGGCCCCATTGAAGCTTGGTTTTCTGGCAAAGCGCCGGGCGGTTGGAATTTGAATTCCGCGCCCCCCGGGGCGCGGCCCCATTGAAGCTTTTTGGTGGCCAAAATCGCAGCCCGCAGCATGTCCCAATTCCGCGCCCCCCGGGGCGCGGCCCCATTGAAGCTAGAAGTATCTGATCAGGCGAGTCATTGGCTATGCTTAATTCCGCGCCCCCCGGGGCGCGGCCCCATTGAAGCACATGAGCAAAAGAACCGCAAAACTCAACGGTGCGCGAATTCCGCGCCCCCCGGGGCGCGGCCCCATTGAAGCCTCGCGATTCTCGCGCAGACATGGTAGCGGTTGGCCAGAATTCCGCGCCCCCCGGGGCGCGGCCCCATTGAAGCAGCGTCTCGGTCTTGCCTGTTCTGCTTGCCCATTGTAATTCCGCGCCCCCCGGGGCGCGGCCCCATTGAAGCACTCCTGAAGCGAGCTGCCGCTATCAAAGCTAACAAAATTCCGCGCCCCCCGGGGCGCGGCCCCATTGAAGCGCTACTAGAGGAGGCCGAGGGCGTGGAGATAATTGCTGCGATCCTGATTGGTGAATTCGAGGGCGTCCCCCTGACCGTTCTGCAGCTTCGTGACGAGCCATGCGACTGCCTCTTTGTCGTGAAAGCAAGTAAATCGCCCGGAGATGCTGATAAAATAAAGTGACCCTAACGGGATTCGAACCCGTGTTACTCCCGTGAAAGGGGAGTGTCCTAACCACTGGACGATAGGGTCTTTTCTTGGGAAAAGAGCGCGGAAAGATGGCGGGCGGGCGGGAGTCTGGCAAGGCATTTCTTGATGGCATCCGCGGCTTGTCGGACCACGGGTTTGCCCGCACCGTCTCCGTGTGAAAAATGGGCGAAAATCCGTGGGCGATGTCCGCTCGGTCAGCCGCGCTGTTCGGTTGCTGCTGTGGGGCATCCTCCTGCGCGTGGCATCCGGAACGCGGGCGGACGACCTCGATTTTAACGGGACGATCATCAGTTTGGATGCCGAGGGCCGGACGTTCGAGGCGCTCGGCGGGTGTGATGGACGGATCGTGGCGGGGGGAACCAAGGCGGCGGTGGCGGAGAAGCTGCGCCCGGGGGTTTGCCGCGGTCGATCTGCGCGGGCGGACGGTGCTGCCGGGCTTTTACGCGGCGCACGATCCCTTTCCGGACTCGGGATTGAATGAGTTGTCCAAGGTCGATTTGAACGGCCCGCCGATCGGTGCGATCCGCACGATGGATGAGCTGATCGCGGCGCTGAAGCGCAAGGCGGAGGCGATTCCGGCGGGCGGGTGGGTGGTGGGCTGGGGTTACGACGACACGCTGCTCGCCGAGGCGCACCACCCCACGCGCAGCGATCTGGACCGCGTCTCCACGCGGCACCCGGTCTGAATCGTGCATATCTCCGGGCACCTCGGCGTGGCCAATTCGCGGGCGTGACCAAGGCCACCGAGCCACCGCGCGGTGGGCGCATCCGGCTCGACCCGCAGACGGGCGAACCCAAGGGCGCCTTTGAGGAAGCCGGGACGTGCGCGTGGTAAAGACGGTCATTGAAGGGGAACGCGCATTTTCCCGATGAGCCAATTTCCCAAAAACCAGCGAACTATCAATTGAAAGCAAATTGATACTTTACTAATAGATGGGCATGCGCCTGCCGCAACAACCGCCTCCGTTTCAGGAAATCTTCGAGGCTTCCTCACGCTCAGAACGGCTGGCACCGATTTTTCTGTCGGTTTCCAGCCCGACCAGCGAGGGACACTACTTTCATTGGGATGAAATAAGATTTCGCACGCCTCCAGAGGGATTGAGCCACGAGGAATGGTGGCTGGGTTTGAAAATGCACCGCCGATCCGGCTACCGAACCATTGCCCTGAAGGATACCGGAGGACGGGCCTGTCACTATTTTATTCCGGACCTGGTGACAGATCTTCTTCACCAAATTGACCGCGGTGGCGGAACATTCGTTGAAATCCCTGAACAGGTTACCAGTGTCGAACAGCGGGATCGCTACGTGGTGCGTTCGTTGATGGAGGAGGCCATCACTTCCAGCCAACTCGAAGGAGCTGCAACCACGCGCGAAGTCGCCAAGAAGATGCTCGCAGAAGGGAGAAGGCCCCGGGACCACGGAGAACGGATGATCGTCAACAATTACGTGACGATGAAGCGGATCAGTGAACTGAAGACGCAACCACTGACGCCGGAAATGGTGTTGGAAATTCACCGGGAGATTTCCGAAGGCGCGCTCGACCTCCCGGACGGAGGAGGACGATTTCGCCGGGACGACGAAGACATCCATGTTTCCAACATTGAGGGGCAGATTTTTCATGCTCCGCCTCCCGCGAAGGAGCTGCCGGCGCGCTTGCAGGCGATGTGCGACTTCGCCAACGGAAAGCCCGCGGGGACTTTTGTTCATCCGGTCGTTCGCGGCATCATTCTCCACTTCTGGCTCGCCTACGACCACCCTTTCGTGGACGGAAATGGCCGCACGGCCCGGGCGCTGTTCTACTGGCAGATGCTCCATTCAGGCTACTGGTTGTTCGAATTCATCTCCATCTCCCAATTCTTGCGCAAAGCGCCCGCTCAATACGGCACGGCTCTCTTGCACACGGAGACGGATGAAAACGACCTGACCTATTTCATCATCCATCAGGCCGGGATCATCCGGCGGGCGCTGAAAGAGCTGCACGACTATGTGGCGCGCAAGTCGTCGGAAACGCGCGCCTGCTTGCATGCCTTGCAAAAATTCCCGGAGATCAATCATCGCCAGCAGGCTCTCATCTCGCACGCGCTGCGACACACGGGATTCGCGTACAACATTGCCGGACATGGAGCGCGCCAGGCTGTGACCTATGCGACGGCGCGATCTGATTTGCTCGGTTTAGCGAAGGCGAAACTTCTTGAGCAGCGGAAAGTAGGACGAGCTTTTGTTTTTGTTGCCCCGAGAGATTTGGAATCGAGGCTGAGATCAAAATAAGCGCTAATCCAGCGTTCCGATGAATCGCCCCTCCACCTCGCGCATCCGCATTTACCAATTACTCCCGCGGCTTTTCGGCAATGTGAACGGGACGCGGAAGCCGAACGGCACGCTGGCGGAGAATGGCGTGGGGAAGTTTGCGGACATCAATGATGCGGCGCTCGGCGCGCTGCGGGCGATGGGTTTCACGCATCTGTGGCTGACGGGGGTGCAGCGGCAGGCCACGGCCACGGATTACGCGGCGCTGGGGCTGGCGGCGGACGATCCGGATTTGCTCAAGGGGCTGGCGGGTTCGCCGTATGCGATCAAGGACTGCTATGACGTGTGCCCGGATTACGCGGTGGAGCCGGCGGAGCGGCTGGCGGAGTTTCGGGCGCTGCTCGGGCGGGCGCGGGCGGCGGGGTTGCGGGTGGTGATCGACTTCGTGGCGAATCATCTGGCGCGCAGCCACCGATCGGTGGTGCAGCCGGAAGCGGATTTCGGCGCGGCGGACGACCGGGGGAAGTTCTTCGATCCGCAAAACAATTTCTTTTACCTCCAGCCCGACTCACCCGGCGGCGGTCCGCCGCTGCGGCTGCCAACGGTGCGCGACGGCCAGCCCGTGAGCCCGACCTGCCGCGTCCTCGGTGGATGCGACGGGCTTTTCGACGGCGAGCGCGAGCACGGCAAAGCGACCGGCAACAACCTCGCGTCGTGGGCGCCGGGGCCGCACGACTGGTATGAGACGATCAAGCTGAACTACGGCTACAATTTCACCACCGGCGCGCGGGAGTATCCGACCGCCGAGCAGCCGGGGAAGCCGGTCCCGGACACCTGGCGGAAAATGGATCGCGTGCTCGCGCATTGGCAGGCGCTCGGCGTCGATGGCTTCCGCTGCGATATGGCGCACCTGGTGCCGCCGGAGTTTTGGGCGTGGGCCATCGGGCGGGCGCGGGCGCGGAAAGCGGACGCGCTTTTCCTCGCCGAAGCCTACGACAACGATCCGATGAAAGTGCCGGGCGGCAACGTACTCACGGCGCTGCTCGCGGCGGGCTTCGAGGCGGTCTATGACGACCCGAGCTACAAAGTGCTCAAGGGCCTCTACGACGGCCCGAAGTGGGCGAACGATCTCGACGGCGCGCTCGGCGACGGCACGCTCTTCCACCGCGCGCTGCGCTACGCGGAAAATCACGACGAGGTGCGGCTGGCGGGCGCGGGCCAGTGGGGCGGCGTGGGCATGGAAGTGGGGCGCGCGGGGTCGGCGATTTTGTTCGGTCTCGCGCGCGGGCCGGTGCTGGTTTACAGCGGGCAGGAAGTGGGCGAGCCGGCGCACGGGGCGGAGGGTTTCGGCGGCGACGACGCGCGCACGACGATCTTCGATTACTGGTCGATGCCCGAGTTGGCGAAGTGGGTGAACGGGCACCGCTACGACGGCGGCCTGCTCTCGCCCGGGCAGAAAGGTCTGCGCGAGGATTACGCGCGGCTGCTCGCGCTGGTGGGAGAGCCGGCGTTCCGCGACGGCGAATGTTTCCGCCTGAACTACGCGAACCACTCCAACGAGCGCTTCGGCCGCGTCGGTGGCGAAACGACCAGCGGGCACTGGGTGTATGCGTATCTGCGTTTCGATCCCGCGAGCCTCCAGCGCTTCCTCGTGATCGCGAACCTCCATCCCAGCGAGACGCTGCGCGACGTGCAGGTGCGGCTCCCGCGTGAAGCCGTCGCCTTTCTCCAACTCCCCGCCGAGCCCACGCTGCGCCCGATCGAGCGCCTGGTGGAAACGCAAACGGCCATCGCTCTCACGGACGCCGCCGACGGAGCGTTGAAAGTCTGCGTAGCCGAACTCCCGCCGCTCACTGCTTTCTATATCGAACTCGAAGACGGCGAGTGAAGCGATCACACGACGACTTTTCATTTGTTCCACCGCGCGGCAGCCAATCATATTCCACGCCATGCCTCACCCCCACACCACGCTGCTCCACGACATCGGCCCCGTGGATGCCGTGGGCATCGAGGAGCGCGTGGCGAAATACTCCACCCGATCGATTAAGAAGACCGCGAAACTTTGGGGGCTGAGGACCGCCGTCTCGATGGTCGATCTCACCACGCTGGAGGGCAAAGACACGCGCGGCAAAGTCGCGGCGCTTTGCCAGAAAGCGCTCCGTCCCTCCGACGATCCCGCCGGGCCGCAGGTCGCCGCCGTCTGCGTTTACCCGGCGATGGTCCGCCACGCGCGCCGCGCGCTCGGCAGCGACACTGCGGTGCGCATCGCCTCCGTCGCCACGGCGTTTCCGGCGGGCCAGGCTCCGCTCAAGACGCGGCTCGCCGAGGTGCGCGCGGCGGTCGGCGACGGCGCGGACGAGATCGACATGGTGATCAACCGCGGCGCGTTTCTCGCGGGCGATTTCGCCCGCGTGCAGGAGGAAATCTCCGCCGTGCTCACGGCGTGCGGCGACGCCACTTTGAAAGTCATCCTCGAAGTCAGCGAGCTGGAGACTTTCGACAACATCCGCGCCGCCTCCTTCCTCGCCATGCGCGTGCTGCGCCCCGGCGACTTCATCAAGACGAGCACCGGCAAGACCACCCTCAACGCCACGCTCGGCAACAACCAGGTCATGCTCGAAGCCATCCGCGACTTCTATCTCGATACCGGCACGGCCATCGCTATGAAACCCGCCGGCGGCATCCGCACGGCGAAGCAGGCGCTGCACTTCCTCGTCGCCGTGAAAGAGACGCTCGGCGACGCGTGGCTGAACAACGCGCGCTACCGCTTCGGCGCGAGCGCGCTGCTCAACGACCTGCTCCGGCAAATCGAAAAGGAGCGCACCGGGAGTTATCAGGCCCCGTATTATTTCAGCGAAGCGGCGGAGTCCTACTGACGGGCGGGGCGCTCACTCCCCACGCAGATGCCGCAGCGCCTCGCGGATTGCGGGGAGGAGGAGCGGGAGACATTCGCCGATGGCGCGCGGGTTGCCGGGGAGGTTCACGATGAGCGTGCGGCCGCGCGTGCCGGCGGTGGCGCGGGAGAGGATGGCGGTCGGCACTTTGGCAAAGGACTGCACGCGCATGATCTCGCCGAAGCCGGGGAGTTCGCGCTCCAGCACGGCGCGGGTGGCCTCGGGCGTGACGTCGCGCGGCGCGGGCCCGGTGCCGCCGGTGGTGAGGATGAGATCGCACGACTCGTCGTCGCACAGGCGGCGCAGGGTGGACTCGATCGCGGCGCGGTCATCGGCGATGAGCACGCGCTCCCATTCCGCCGTCCCACCGCCTTGCTCTGCCCACACGCGCTCGATCTCTGGTCCGCTGCGGTCCTCATAAATCCCCGCGCTCGCGCGGTCGCTCAAAGTCACGCGGGCGACCTTCATTCCTTGCGCTTTTCGGTCACGCGGATTTCGCCGATGACCATCTCCTTATCCACGGCCTTGCACATGTCGAAGATGGTCAGCGCAGCGACGCTCACGGCGGTGAGCGCTTCCATTTCCACGCCGGTCTTGGCGGTGGTGCGGGCGGTCGCGCGGATGCGCACGGCGTCGGCTTCGAGGGAAAATTCCACGTCCACCGAATCCAGCGGCAGCGAGTGGCAGAGCGGGATCAGTTCGTCGGTGCGCTTCGCCGCCTGGATGCCGGCGATCTTGGCCACCGTGAGCACGTCGCCTTTCGGCAGGGCGCGGTCGCGCAGCGCGGTGAGCGTCGCCGGTTGGCAGCGCACCACGCCCTCGGCGCGGGCGGTGCGGCGCTGCTCGGGCTTGTGGCCGACATCGACCATGCGCGCCGCGCCGGTTTCATCGAGGTGGGAGAAGGTAGACATGGGGGGAGTAAGAATGAGCGAATGCCGGATGACGAATTCCGAATGACGGAAATCGCGGGCGGGGTCGGTTCGTCATTTGTTCATTCGCCGTTCGTCATTGGGGAAAGGAGCAGCACCGGAACCGGGGTGCCGGCGGGCACGGGGCCGGTGCCGGGGGCGACGGGCAGGAGCGCGTTCGCGGCGAGGAGGCCGCGGAGATCACCAGAGCTTTGCCAGGCGAGCGGTCGGACGCGCAAACGACCGTCGCGGATTGCCATGTGGCCCGGCCAGAAAGTCTCGCGCGGATCGGGCTTCGCGGGGAAATCCTCGGCGAGTTCGATGTGCGCGAGCGGCCAGGACGGGCGCGCGCTTTCGAGGCACTCCAGCGCGAGCCGGATGGCGGTGTGGTAGGTCACGAAATGCGAGACGGGGTTGCCGGGAATGACGAACGCGACCTGCGGCCCGCGCGTGGCAAAGATGAGCGGCTTGCCGGGGCGGAGATTGATCTGGCGGAAATGCTGCGTGAACCCCAGCCGCTCGAGCGCGCGGGCGCCGAAGTCGTAATCGCCCACGCTCGCTCCGCCGGAGAGCAGCAGCGCGTCCCAATCCGCGCCGGCGCTTTCGACCGCGTCGGTGAGCGCCTCCAGCGCATCCCCGCAGCGCGCCTGCCCGACGAGGCGCGCGCCACTTTCCGCGACGAGCGCGGCGATGAGTGCGGAGTTTGAATCGCGAATCTGCCCCGGCCCCGGTGTGGCGCTGGGATCGACCAGCTCATTGCCCGTGGTGAAATGCCGCACCCGCACGGCGGGCGACACCGACGGCCGGACCACGCCGAGCTGCGCCAGCAGCGACACCTCGCCCGCACCCAGCCGCACCCCGGCGCGGAGCAGCACCTCGCCGCATCGCGCGTCCTCGCCGCGCCGCCGAATCCACGTCTGCGCGTCGCGCCGCCGCAGCGTGATCCACTCGCCCGCGCGCTCCACATTTTCCTGCATGACCACCCGTCCCGCGCCGGCCGGAATCTGCGCGCCGGTGAAAATGCGCGCGCACTCGCCGCGCCGGATTTCCACCGCCGCCGCCGCGCCCGGCTGAATCTCTGCGACCACCCGCAGCCGGGCCGAGTCGTCGTCCGCGCCGAGCGCGTAGCCGTCCATCGCCGAACGGTCGAAGGCCGGCAGGTCCGCATCCGCCGCCACGTCCTCGCGCAGCACGCGCCCGTGCGCCGCCGCCAGCGGCAGGCGCTCCGCAGCCAGCGGGCGCACGGCGGCAGCGATCATCGAGCGGGCTTCGGCGAGGGAAATCACGGCACGAAGTTGTAGCCGGGTCCGCCTTTCGCGGCTACACCGCAGCGCATGTCCGTGAAACTCCTCGCCTTTGCCCAGGCCGGCGACCGGCTCGGTTTCCGCGAGCGCGTGATCGACTGCGCGCCGGAGGAAACGCCGCGCGCCATCCTCGCGCGGCTGGCTCCCACGCTCGATCCCGCCACGTTGCGCGTCGCCGTGGATTGCGAGTATGCCGGCTGGGATGCCCCCATCGGCCAGGCCAGCGAGATCGCGCTCATCCCGCCGGTGAGCGGCGGCTGACCCATGGAAAAGCACATCGTTTTCACCCGCTCGCCGATCCTCGTATCCGCGCCGGCGCTGCCCTCCCGCGAGATCGGGGCGGCGGTTGAGTTCAGCGGCATCGTCCGCGAAATGGAAAACGACCGCGCCCTCGCTGGCCTGCACTACGAAGCCTACGAGCCGATGGCCACCCGCCAGCTCGACCGCATTTTCGACGAGCTGCACGCCGCGCACCCCTGTGCCGCCGTCCACTTCATCCACCGACTCGGCTGGGTGCCGGTCGGCGAGGCGTCGCTCTTCATCCGCGTGCTCGCCGCGCACCGCGGGGAGGCGCTGAGTTTTCTCGCCGCGGCGATCGACCGGATGAAGGCGGATGTGCCGATCTGGAAGCGTAGCTAATTTACCCAGATGCCGCGGTAAACGCGCTGGGTCGGCTCCGGCGCGCTGCGGCGCGGGACCGTGCGGCTGGGCAGTAGGCGGAGGGCGCTGAGCGTGGCGAGATCGAGGCGGCCCGTGAGCGTGAGGCGGGCGGCGCGCTGGTAGCTGAGGAGCGCTTCCTCGGTCGCGCGGCCGGGCAGGCCGTCGATGATGTCGCGATAGAAACCGCGGCTGGCGAGAGTGGCCTGGGCGTTGCGGAGCGTGCGCTGCTGGACTTCGAGCGGAGCGGTCGCATACGGCGTCTGCGCGAAGAGCACGGGGAAGTCGTCGCCGGGGGCCACGAGCGGCGCGGGCGGGAGGACCACGGAGCGATCCCGCGGCGGTTCGGGCGGCAGGCTGGAGGCGGCGGCGCGGGCGCTGCGCTGGGCCTGCTCGCGTTCGAGAAAGGCGCGGTCGCCTTCCGGGTCCGGCTGGTCCTTGCGGAGGTGGATGGGCGGTTTTGTCGCGGGCTCCGGCGGCGGCGGCGCGGCCGGTGCCGCGGGCCTGGCTCCACCGACACCGAGCGCGCCGAGCGTTTGCTTATTCGCGGCACCGGTGACCTCGAGGCCGTGGCGGATCTGATAGCGGCGGAGGGCGGCGGTGGTTTCGGCCGACGCCTCGCCCGTGACTTCGCCGTAGTAGAAACCCTGGTTTTTCAACTCAGTCTGCACGCGGCGGAGCTGGTCATCGGCACCCGCGACGGCCGTCATGAGGAGAGTCAGCGAAAGGAGAACGGGAAGTTTCATGGAGGCGAGGTGCGACGCGGCCAGACGGTCAGTGATTCAATGCGCGGCGATTTTCGGCGGGGCGGCGGCGGGGCGCGGGCGGTTTTTCTGGAAGGTCAACACGCCCTCGGTGATCGCTTTGGCGAGACGGTCGAGGTATTCGCCGTTGGCCAGCAAGCGGGCATCGAGCGGGTTATTGAGGAAGCCGCCTTCCACCAGCACCGCGGGGCACCGCGTGTGGCGCACGACGTAAAGCGGGCGCTGCTTGATGCCCCGGTTCTCGGCGTCGGTCCGGCTGACCAGCGCGGTCTGAATGTAACCCGCGAGGTCTTCGCCGTTATCGGTGGGTCCGTCCTCGGGTTTGGTAAAGAAACCGACCCAGCTCCACGCCGCTTCGGGGGCCACCTTCTCCGTGGCGTAAAAAGTCTCCACGCCGGTCGCTGCGGAATTGCGCGAGTGGTTGAAGTGGATGCTGATAAAGACGGCGTTTTCGATCTTGTTGGCCACCGCTGCGCGTTCGGCCAGCGACACGTAGGTATCGTCGCGCCGCGTCAGGACCGTCGGGAAACCCACCGTCTTGAGCAGCGTTTCCAACCGCAACGAGAGCGCGAGGCTCAGTTCCTTTTCCCGCAGCCCGTGACTGCGCGCGCCTTCGTCCTTGCCACCGTGGCCCGGGTCGATCACCACCGTGGGCAGCGAGCCCTCGGGCGCCGCGGCCAGCCGGCTTTCCGCGGTCGTTTCCTCATCCGGTGCCACGATGAAAGTCAGGCACCCGGCGAGAACCACCAGGCCGACGCACGGCATGGCGTTTTTCACCCGGAAAATCTTCGGGAAGCGCCCCAGCAAGCGCCACCGCCGCATCTTCGAGGTGGAGTGGGTCTTCACAGTTTTCGCCGACGTCTCCGCGGATGCCGCGGGGCGCGGAAAGAGGTCGAGTTGATTGGGATCATCCATGCTGGAGCGCCTCCGCGGAATTTTTCCGGCACACCTCCTCGGACAGTCGTAGCATGCTCTCTGGCATGGGCGAACGATATGGGTTCCTCCCGGTTTTGGCAAGGCGGCCTGCTCCCGACGCCCCGGCACCCCTTGCTTGCCAGTTCTGGCGGAAGGTGCGAGTGATTGCTCATGATTCGTCCGTTCCTGTCTTTGTGCGCTGCCGGAATCTTCGGAGTTCTTCTGACCCCGCTGAGTGCGGCCAATTCCTCCGTGGCGCAGGAAATCCATGAGCTGCGTCGCGATCTCCAAATGCAGGGCAGGAAAATCGAAGCCCTGACTGATAAAATCGCCGACCTCACCACGGTCATCAAACAACGCGAAGAGGCCAAGCCCGCTCCGGCTCCGGCTCCGCCAGTTCCCATCGCCGTCGCCCCGCCGGCCGAGGGAGCCAAACCGACGGTGGAGACGCCGACCGCAGCACCGAAAGCCGCTCCGGTTCCGCTGCCTCCCACGATTTCGCATGTGGTGGCCAAAGGCGAAACCCTGACCGGTATCGCCAAGCAGTATAACGTCAATCTTTCCGACCTGCTGAAACTGAACAAGAACACCAACGAGCGGAAGTTACAGATCGGACAAACGTTGAAAGTGCCAGCGGTCAACCCGGCGGAAGCCACTCCAGTCACTCCCTGATCTCACGTTATGGAAACTTCTCCCTCTTGGTTTTTGATGAAAAACGAAGACGGCTCCATCTTTGGGCCGCTCCCCTTCGAGCAACTCCGCCAGTGGGCTTCCGACGCCCAGGTATCCCCGCTCGACAAGGTTTCCTCCGACGAGAAAACCTGGCTAAAGGCCCCGATGCTCCCCGAATTGCAGATGGACTACCTCGTGGAGGTCAGCCCGGATCAATTCTATGGGCCAACCACCATCGGTGCGGTGCGCGAATTTCTCCTCGCGGGCGAGATCAACGGCGAGACCCCGGTCACCAACTGCCGCGACGGTTCGAGCGACCTCGTGCGCGACATCCCGGGGCTCCTTCCCGAAACTCCGGAAGCGGAAATCCTCCAGCCTGTCCGAACGAGTATCCGGATCAATCTGCAGCAGCGCATTCGTACCCTCGAGGAAGCGCTGATGGAAGAGCGGCGGGCTCGCGAGCAGGCCGAGCATCGGGTCAAGCGCCTCGAGTCCAAGCTCGACGAGATCACGCGCGCGGCCTCGCTGTAGGCCCTCGGTTCCGGCGCGTGGCTCGCGCTCTTCTTTTCGTCCGTTCGGAGGTCCCGCCGCGCGGTTGTTCACACCCTCTGATGAATGAATGATCTTCAAACCTCGTTCTTTCTTCTTCTTAAGCGTGCGAACAAGTGGCCGGAATCCCGTTCCGCACTGTCTCCTGCGGTGTTCCGCGGAAATGAAGGCCTGCGAATAACCGGCGCGTGGACCCGGGAGGAATCTGAGGAAGTGCCCGGCCGCTCGGTTTATTCGGCGGAGTTCGGAGTTATCGGCAAGTTACTGACAGAGTTGGCGGAGCCCGGGACAGGGGTGCTGGCGGGGTCTGGTGGCGGCACTTTCCAGAGAGCCTGATCGAGAGCGGCGCGAGCGGTGGCGACCTCCGCCTCTTTTTTGCTCCGGCCCTCGCCACGTCCGAGTTCGCGTCCTTCCCAGATGACTTTGGTGATGAAGTTTTTCTGATGCTCCGGCCCGCTTTGGTGGACGAGCGCGTAGCTGGGACTGATGGGCGAGATGGCTTGGAGGATTTCCTGCAGCCGGCCTTTCGGATTGTTGTCCGAAGGGTCGATGGCGAGCGCCTCCAAAAACTCCCGCGCTTCCGTCAGCACCACCCGGCGCACCGAGACGAAATCGCTGTCCAGATACATCGCGCCGATCAGCGCCTCAAAGGCGTCGGAGAGCGTGCTCGCGCGTTCGCGGCCACCATTGGCCTCTTCCCCGCGACCCATCATGAGATAGCGCCCGAGCTCGAGCTGCTCGGCCAGCACCCGGAGCCCGTCGCGGGAAACGATGCGCGCGCGGATCTTCGTCAGGTAGCCCTCAGCGAGGTGGGGAAACTGATCGAACAAATACTCCGTAAAGATGAGCTGCAGCACGGCGTCGCCGAGGAATTCGAGCCGCTGATTGTCGAAATGATGGCGCTTCGTCTCATGGCCGAGGCTGGGATGGGTGAGGGCTTCCGCCAGCAGCAGGGGATTGCGAAATTTGTATTTGAGGCGCTGTTCGAGAGGGTTCATGCGAGGCGGACGCGCCCATTCTCCACTTGCCGTCGCCGGAGGCAAACGCGAAGTCTTACGCCCCGAGGCGGCCTGCCGCGGTGAGCCGAGCTGCCCGACCCGATCATTCGCCTGAAAACCATGCCTGAGCCGACCGCACCGAAGCCTCCAGAGCGCCAGAACGCCTGGCCGAAAGCCGTGACCATCATGGTGGTGGCCGCACTTTTAGCCGGCGTGGTTTTCTCCGGCCTGCGGATGCTCCGCGAAATGCCCGGCGCGGCCCTCGACAAAAGTACCGCGCTGGTCAGCGCCATCGGCGGTGAGGCGGCCAAAGTTGCCCGGGCCTTCAATGAAAAAACCGTCCGCGAGGAATTCGTCAGCCGCGCCACCGAGCTGGCCGGCACGAGCCGGTTTCAATTCGCGAGCCTGCGCCAGGAGGAGACCTTTCAACGCTCGGAAACCGGCAGCACCGCGTGGGGCCTGGTCCCGCTGCCCACCGTCGTCGTCGGAGCCCGCGGCCCCGTGGACTACACCTATTTTCTGGATTTCGCGGGCCCGTGGGAGTTTGCCAGCGATGGCTCCGAACTCACGGTTTACCCCCCGGCCATCGCCGCGAATCCGCCCGCCCTCGACGTCTCGGCCCTCCAGTTTTACACCCTCGAAGGGAGCATCTGGCGCAAAGATGGTGCGGTCCGCGACCGGCTGCGCGAATCCCTCAGCGCCGCGCTCGTCGAGCGCGCAGCCAAGAACGCCGGGCTGGTCCGCGAGGTCGGCCGGCAGCGGCTCGCGGAGTTCGTGGAAAAGTGGCTCGCGGAGAAATTCAGCGACGGCGCCCGGCTGCGGGTGAAGGTTGTCTTTCCCGCCGAGCGCCCGCTTTCGCCCGAGGAAAAGAAAGCCCTCTGACCTCGGGCGGGGCGAAAATGGGGTGACCGACGGGACTCGAACCCGCAACAACCAGAATCACAATCTGGGACTCTACCATTGAGCTACGGCCACCATTTTCAGGGCCG
>Ga0114966_10001710_pt1 | contig 20058 bp, 20 predicted proteins | sample M_130207_XF_Meta_FD_87029 | JGI IMG/M metagenome (GOLD analysis project Ga0114966, IMG submission 87029) | Freshwater microbial communities from Lake Montjoie, Canada to study carbon cycling - M_130207_XF_MetaG | ecosystem: Environmental > Aquatic > Freshwater > Lake | place: Lake Montjoie...
CCAGATGTTGCTTGTAAATTTGAAGTATTCAATAAAGAAGCATTTAATACCGAGGTATTTGTTGTCGTTGCTTGCAAAGTAGTTATAGTTCCGAGGGTAGATTGCAGAGTAGTTACGGTCCCAGAAGTTGCTTGTAAATTTGAAGTATTCAATAAAGAAGCATTTAATACCGAGGTATTTGTAGTTGTAGATTTTAATGTAGGTATAGTCCCAGAAGTGGCTTGTAAATCAAGGATAAATGCGACTGTAGAATCCAAATTATCCAAACTGATAGAATTTGCTTGTAAATCAAAGATTGTTGCGGTGGAAGCATTGAAGTCCGAAGTATTTGTTTTTATGGATTGCAAATCAAGGATTGTACCGGTTGTAGATTGCAGAGTAGGTATGGTTCCAGAAGTTGCTTCTAAATTAAGGATGGTTGCAGTGGAAGCATTAAAGTTAGATGTGTTTGTTATTACGGCTTTCAAATTATCTATCCTTCCAGTTATAGATTGGAAAGTATCTATAGACCCAGAAGTTGCTTCTAAATTAAGGATGGTTGCAGTGGAAGCATTAAAGTTAGATGTGTTTGTTATAGACGATTTAAAAGTATCTATTGTACCGGTTGTGGTTTGTAATCTATTGATTGTTGCGGTGGAAGCATTGAAGTCCGAAGTGTTTGTTATAATCGCTTGAAGTGTACTTATAGTTCCTGTTGTAGATTGCAAACTAAGGAACGTTGCAGTAGATGCATTCAATTCGGAAGTGTTTGTTATAATGGATTTCAAACCAATAAAGGAACCTTGGGACACGTTTAAAACCGAAGTGTTTGTGGTTTTGGCTTGTAGTGTATCTATTATTGCAATGGAAGCATTAAAGAGAGATACATTTGAAGTCAATGACAAGATTGCATTACTTATAAATGTATTAACCCAAGAGGTCGTTGGAATGCTTGAAGAATTATCCAAATATGGTATTACAGATGATATTTTTGGATTTATTAAAAAGCTTGTCGGTGTATTTATAGTTAAATTAGATGACAGATTTCCCGAACCAATTTTTATTATTCCTGTAGTCAAATTAGAACCAATTTTTAATTCAGAAGTTTCTGAATTGGCTGTTATTTCGTTTGCATAAGTAATTGAAGCATTTAATGATGAAATATTTGCCAAGGATGAGTTTATAACAAAGGCATTTAGAGTTCCAGGAATTTTAGTAAACGTAGTTTCTGTTCCGATAACTACACTTCCAGATGTGAGGTCACTACCAATTATTAAATTTGCGGATGGAATAGAAGGCTCTATCGTATTTGTGCTTAAGTTATTTACAGTTATTTTAGTTGAATCTATATTATCTGTATTCAAGTTCACTATATCAATATTTCCAAATAATTCAATTCTTTCAGCCGATAATTTTATTAATCCTGTTGTGCCTGAACCAATTTGAACGCCTCCCACGACCAATTGACTTCCAATGATAATGTCTTGAGTATAAATAGAGGGTTCTATGGAATTCGTGTACAATATAGTGGTGCTTATATTATCGGTTTTTAATACATTTGAGTTTAAGGTTGGTATATTTGTAATACCATTTATTTGAACCTTCTGAGATTTTAAAGTAAGTAAGTCAGAGTCAGTTGAACCAATTATCAAATCAGTTTTAGACTGTATCGTATTTACCGTCAAATTGGACGCATTTAAGACAGATACATTTGCCGTAGCTGCATTCAATAATAATACATTTTCTGTAGAAACATTTAAGAGTGACGTGTTTATTTTGTCTGCATTGATAAGAGAAATATTTGCATTACTAATGTTAATAAGTGACACATTTGTAGGACCCAAAGTAAGATACTCTGTCGTTAAATTGGTACCAATCGTCATTCCAGGTGATGCAATTATTGTTTTGACTGTTAGAGTGGATGAATTCAATACCGAGACATTTGTAGACCCAAGTATTCTAGTGGATGAATTTGAAGAACCCACTATCACTGACCCAGTTGTTAAATTGGACCCGACTGTAATAGTTCCAGTTGTTAAATTGGGAGCAACGTTCAATTCACTTGCACCATTTATTGTACGGACCGTTAGAGTAGATGAATTCAATACCGAGACATTTGTGGACCCAAATATTCTAGTGGATGAATTTAAAGAACCTACTATTACGGAACCAGTTGTTAAATTGGAACCAATTACAATGGAACCGGTTGATAAATTAGGACCAATCGTTAATTCTGAACTCCTTGCTTGTAACGAATTGACCGTTGCAACAGACGTGTTTAAAAGAGATGTATTTATATTGGATGCATTTAACCCGATTACGCTTACATTATCCGCATTGACAGATGATGTATTTATGAAAGAAACATTTAAAAAGTTTGTATATGACCTGTCTGAGATAAAGTCTGATACATTTACTGTAGAAACATTCAAATCCAATGTATTTATACTATTGACATTTAGAATGGTTGTGTTTGTCACTTCAGCATTTATTGTTAAAATAGTTGCAGTAGAACCATTTAGTTCTGAAATATTTGCCAAGGATGAATTTAATCCAGTTATATTTGTTGTATAAGCATTAAGTTCCAAGAAATCTCCTTTATTCGTATAGGAGTATAAAAGATTTGCCGTTGACACGTTAAACAAGGAAGCGTTTGCTATTTCAGAATTCAAGACCGAGACATTTTGTACGGAAACGTTAAGGTCCAACACGTTTGCTAACGATGCATTTAGCCCCGTTGTATTTGTCATATAAGACCTCAAATTTAGTATATCTGTTGTAGTTGTATAGGAGTATAAAAGATTTGCACTAGAAACGTTTAAAAATGAAACATTTATCCTGGAAGCATTGAGCACGGAGATATTTGCAGTAGAAGCATTGAGAACGGAACTATTTATTCTGGATACATTTAGCACGGAAACATTTGCAGTAGAAGCATTCAACACAGAGATATTTGCAGTGGACACGTTTAAAAGGGAAACATTTATCCTGGAAGCATTCAGCAATGAAACATTTGCTATTTCAGAATTGAGAAAGGAAGCATTGACAGTGGAAGCATTCAGCAAGGAAATATTTGCAGTAGACGCATTCAGTAAGGAAGCATTGACCAAGGAACAATTGAGAAAGGAAGCATTGACCAAAGAACAATTCAGCAAGGAAACATTTGCCAAGGAAGCATTCAGTAAAGAAACATTTGCCAAGGAAGCATTCAGTAAGGAAACATTCACCACGAAAGTATTCAGTAAGGAGACATTTGCAGTAGAACAATTGAGTAAGGAACTATTCACCACGAAAGTATTCAGTAAGGATACATTTGCAGTAGAACAATTGAGTAAGGAACCATTGACCAAGGAAGCATTGACCACTGACATATTTGCTATTTCAGAATTCAAGACCGAAACATTTGCAGTAGACGCATTCAGCAAAGAAACAATTGCACTAGAAGCATTAACCAAGGATACATTTGACTTTTGAGAATTTATTTCTGATATATTTGAAATAGACGCGTTCAAAATGTTTATATTTGCAGTAGGAACATCAAACACAGAGAAGGCTATGGACTCTGCTTTCAAAAAGGAAAAATTACCAACAGATGCATTTAAAAAAGATGCATTGACCAAGGAGGTATTAAGAACCGAAACATTTATCAGATTTGCTTTTATTTCCGAGACATTTAACTTGACGCTTATAGAGGAAAGCATTGACCAAGGAACAGAGGAGGTTGTATCATTTTTATAGATAAAACCAGAAGAATTGATAGTCAAGGTTTCTAGAGTGTCCAAATTTTGAAAACTATTGGACCCATAATTGTAATAATCCATTTATTTATGACAATACTTTTTAATACGAAACTTAATTCGGAATAAAAAAAGAGGGTTAAAAGTTAGACACTTACATAAAATAGTTATAGTACTCTTTTGCATTACGGTCTGCCTTACGCTGCGCCATCATCCTTGCCTTTTTTATACAAATCTCTACAAGGTTCTTTCGCTTTTCACACCTTTGCTCTACAAATTCCTTGACATTCATTTTTGGAACCTCTACCTCTACCTTACGAAAGAACTTTTCACGGTTCTTTGACTTGCAAGACGTTTTCTCAAAGGGTGTCTTTGGACATTTCGCCTTGTTAATCTTATTGGCGCAAAGATTCTTGAATACTGATACTGGTTTAGCGATGTTAATCATTGAGTTCATTTTGATAAGGTTTCTAATAGTTTTAAAACCAATTCAATTTTTTTGATTTTTGATTTTATACTTTTAAACTTTTCAAGTATTTGAATTATTTGTAAAATTGAAGTATAAATATTGAGTTGTATTATAGTATAACTATGTCAAATCTTTGCAATATTTGTTGTGAGAATCTTGTGTCGGCGGTGACCTGCCCTTGCTCTTTTACGTGCTGTCGTAAATGTGTAAGAACGTATCTTTCCGAACAAATTTCAGAAGCGCATTGTATGAAATGTAAGGAAGCGTGGACAATCAACTTTTTGGAAGAAGCGATTGGTAAAACGTATCTAAACACGGATTACAAGAAAAGCAGGGCAAGGGTTTATCTGGAATTTGAAAAAACGCAACTGGCTCAAACACAGGACCTTGCTTCCAAGTATTTGAAAGATGACGTATTCCAAAAGAAGATTTCGGAAATGCGTTCTCAAAACAAGGAACTAAGCGGGGGAACCTTTGGATGTACTCATTGTATCGGAACAAAATTCAAGAGTATTTGGTGTAAACCTTGTAAAGAAAATACGATTCAATCGCGCAATATGCGTTTAATGAATAAGTTTCAACAAAATAAACTATACGATGATGGAGGCGTGCATATGTATCGCTCGTCAGACCATAAGAATCGGTTTCAATGTGATTGTCTTTCGTATGCATTGGACGCGAATCTTACGTGTGGTTGTGGAAAGAAATATTGTTACGAATGTTTAACTCTTTTAACAGGTGCTGTTTCAAAGTGTGAGACGTGCAAGCCTCAGTGTATGTGTTTAGAATATAAGTGCGACGCTTGTACGGTTGTATCTAATAATATACTTATAGAACATTATCAAAATATGATACACGAAAAGGTTCATACAGAAAAGAAGTCTTTCATTATGCGTTGTCAAGTAGATAATTGTCAAGGATTTCTTTCAACACAATATAAATGCGGTCTGTGCAAAACAAACACTTGTCCTACGTGCTTTTGTGTAAAAGACGAGGGTCACGTTTGTAATCCAGATGATGTGTCGTCTGCAAGACTAATCCGAGAGGATACCAAGGCTTGTCCGACGTGTACAACAAGAATCTATAAGATTGACGGGTGTGACCAGATGTGGTGTATAGAATGTAAGACAGCGTTTAGTTGGAAGAGTGGCGAGATTGTAAACGGTAAAATTCACAATCCCCATTATTATGAATACCTAAGAAAAACACAAGGGTTTGTTCCGCGTGCAGATAATCCGTGTCAAGAAGTTCAAACCCTGCAATATCTAAGAAATTTCTTTACAAAACATAGAACGACACAAACACGCCACAATCCCGTCTTTATCTTGATTGAAAAAAGCGTTTTCCAGTTGTATCGTTTTATGGAAGAACTGCGTATCTATGAAATAAACAGACACGAAACCTCGCTGGTAAACAATCGCATCCAATTCTTAATCAATCGTATTGATGAAAAAAAGTTCAGCCAAGACGCTTTTATGTATTTCCAACGTTCGGTTCAATACAGAAGATACGTGGAACTCATCACTATGTTGAGAGATGTAACTGTTGATTTAAACGGTCAAGTAATTGAACAATTAAAAAACATTGCAAATCTTGACAAGACTTGGATTGAAATCCAAAAGATATTCCTTCAGGTTGTAAATGTTTGTATCTATTTTAACAGTCAGCATATTAAAAATGCATTTACTAGTATTCGTGAGGACCATACAAAAATTTATGCAGAGTTTCATTCTTATGAAAGTATATCAAAAACAGAATTAGTTGAACTAACCGATATTGATGAAAAGTGGATTGGTACTAAACAAACCTTTATTTACTTCCGTTACTATTGATTTTATTCAATTTTGCTCATAAATTCAAAGTATTCCGGTTTCAACCATTTGTCAGGAAATTGCGTGAAACTTTTACCGCGTTTAAGATGTCCTCTTCCACGAAACATTTTTTCTTCTAATTCTTGCACCATTGTCTCGGGTATCAAAGAGACTGGAATGTGTTTGTATCCTTTATAGGTATAACGATTATAGGATGGGTCCGAATAGACAGGTTCTCGTGACCATATCTTCTTTGTGATAACACCAATACCAATGAGTTTATTTTCCGTGTTATTCATTTCTAAGATATACAAGTCTTTAAAGGGGTGTTTATCGCTTATTGGAACAATAGCGTTGTAAATACAGGCAACGTTATTGTTTTCTCTGAAACGTAAATTTTCCGCCAAGGTTTCATTCGTGAATCGTGTCGTGAGGAAGGTCATTTTTTACAAAATAAAAATACTTAAAAATAGATTCAATTATTCATTTCATTTATCCAGTCCCCTATTTCTTCCTTACACGGTAAATAATCAAACACATATTTTTCATAAAAGTTCATACGAATGGTAAAGGATTTGATAATCTTTTGTACAATAGGTAATTTTAAAAACTCATAATATTCAGGTTCAAATACATATTTGTCTCGGCCAGCCACGCCATAAACCCCGTGGTCCAGCATCGGAAAGGGAGACGACTTGTGTAGAAGAATTACTTTGGCCTCTCCTTGAAACAAACCCGAGACATTGCTTTCCACCCCATACAACTTTCCGTTTTTATAGGTAGTTAAAATGGGGAATTTTTGAGTTGGATTCTCTATAACAGTACCTTTTATTTCGGTTGCAATCTTCACACAAGACATAGGTTTATTAAAACAATTGCGGCTTTTTTGTAATAGACCAGCATTTTTCGTCGGGATACACAATCCAGGAGTCAAAGTAAAAGGAATAAACGTATCGTCATAAATCATAAACGTGGGCAACGGTTTAAGTTTTTGAAGAATGACGTAGCAGATAGGCGTCTGACCATTGTATCCAAATAGTTTGTTACTTTCTACACACGAATAACATCTAACATACAACATACGATGAGAAGTAAAAAGTTCATAAATACCAGCCTTATCAGGCTTTAGCCAGATACACGGAAGAATCATAGCCAAGAGTCCGCCTTCTTTTAAATGTTCAAAACATCGTTTCACAATATCAGGCCAAATCGTTTTTTGCGCAATCTTCTTGGGTGTAGGAGATATACCGTGTCCAGTTGTCTCCACTCTGAATGGCGGGTTTCCTAAAATAACATCATACTGTCCAAGGGGCTGGTCAAAGAAGTCGCCTTTAAAAATAAGGTCTGGTAGTTCTCCCATCGGAGACAACTCGCATCCTGAATAGGAACACGGAAGTGGATAATTTTGGAAAAAGCGATTGTCTCCTACCCCCGCCTCATAGACGGTTAGTCCTGGTTTCAAAAAGGGACTAAGGAGAGAATAGATTTCTTGGATGAGACAAAGAGGTGTTAGAACTCTTCCTAATATGTCTTTGTCTGACATTTGTATTTAAAATTATAAAATAATTATACGTTTACAAGCATAAGCCCGTAAACAAGGAGACCGTAGACTACGGAGTGGAGTAATACAGCAGAGGTTCCCTTTGTCTTAAAGATGGAGCCGGTAATAGCATAAACCTGTGGCGAGGCAATGATAAAAAAGAGAAGTGCTGCCTGTAAACTGTAAATGATACGTGGGTCCATTATAAAAAGACATTATATTTTTTTTTGGTCTGTTTTATCAATATGAAAGGATAAAAACATTACAGGTGGTTCTAAAAGATGTAATCCCTTTTTAAAATGAAGAAAATTTGTTTTATTAATTCCCTCAACATTCATAATTGTTTTTCCGTAGGCATTTACATTTTCTCCTACATCAACAGACCTAATTAAGATAGGGTCCATTTTGGTTGTATGAAAATTAGCATATTTTGATAAATCGTATATAATTGGATTTGTATCTGTATTCAATATAACTTGGTTCATTATATTATACGATTAAGTTTTTGAAACTGAACGTAATTTATTGTCCAATAAGATGATATCTTGTATCATAGAGATAATCGTTTCTTCTAAATGTCTAATATGATTATTTTGTGCATCTACATATTCTTTCATATTAGAATATGTATATACAGGGGCAACATAAGCCTTTGTTTTTATTTTTCCAAAATAAGAATCCATTGATTATGAGATACAAAAAATAATATCCAAAAAAAATAATGTTATAGATAAATGGGTGGTGTAAGTAGTATACCTCACGACCCCAATATATTAGACCAAATTAAAAACAAGGAATACAGTGTTATTTCTATTAATCAAAAACCCGGAAGCCTAAACCCAGACTTAGACCCGCCAATAGAAAGACACGAAAAAGTTGCAAATATTAAGGTTTCAGAATTAAAAAATATAAGAGCATTAGATGGAACTGGTAAATGCACACCTCTTCCACCATCCGTTGTTTTAAAACCAGGAAATACAATAAATAAAAATATATTTGTCTCGCAAACAAAAGGTCAACACATTCGTCTTTATGCAGACAGGAGATGCAGAATTCGTGCTAATGAAGAGGCCTATGCCGTCGTTAATCCTCCCAGAGACAATTTATTTTATCCAAATTATACTGGAACCGATACTGAATTTACATTTGTTCCTTATCAAAGTTATCAAAACGCACATTTTTATAGAATAACAGACCAAGTAATTAATACCCCGAGATTACCCCAATTCTTTATTAAAAGAAAAGAAGACGCCTATGACGTTAAATTCTATAAAAATAAACAGTTTGTAGAATACGTAGATACCGAACCTGTGGCGTGCAGAGAAATACCAAATGATTTTCCCGAAGATTTTCCAAATCTTAATTTAGATTATCGTTTTCAAGCAAGAGCCGATGATTCAAATACTGGACGTGAAACGGGCGTAGACCGTTTTCCTGACGAGAAAAACAACAGGACAAATGCTACTAAATATACCCCCATCACAATTTATACCGATTTAATAAAAGACAAGAATTCAAATGTTGTGAGAGATGTAAATGATAATCCATTTTGCACAAATATTTATACCCCCTCTATTATTAATCTCGGCGATAAAATAAAGAATGGTCCCCACAAGTACCCCACTTCAAATCAACAGATTCGTTATACCCCCATACCCTATACAGGAGTTCGTAACTATGGCACTACGATTTCAAACAAATCAAATAGTTTATATTATGAATTAAAAAATGAAACGGGCATATTAGATTAAATCTTTAATGTTTGCAGGTAATTCTTCAATCTGTGTTTGGTAAAAGATTTCAATCTCTCTCATATACGGAATGTCGTCTTTGGTAAGAAAATTTATTGCCAATCCCTTTCGCCCAAACCGCCCGGAACGCCCTATGCGATGAATATAGTTTTCGCGGTTCAAAGGCACATCATAATTTATGATAAGAGATACCTGCTGGATATCAATACCGCGCGCCAATAAGTCTGTACTAATGAGAACACGGCTAGACCCCGACCGAAAGTTCTGCATAATCTCTTGTCTTTCCGTATGAGACAAATCGCTATGTATTGCCGAAACGACAAAATGATTTTCCGTCATTTTTTCTTTTAGTTCATCTACCTTTTTGCGAGTATTGCAATAAATAATAGACTGATTAATGATGAGTGTTTCATACAAATCAAAAATAGTTTCCAATTTCCATTCTTCATCAATTGCAATGTAATATTGTTTAATCCCGTCAAGAGTAAGTTCATTCTTTTTCACTAGAATGGAAAGCGGATTTTTCATAAATCGCGTGGAAATATCCATAATATCTTGCGGTAACGTTGCGGAAAAAAGACAAACTTGTGTATTGGGTATGACTAAAAATAATTGTTGGATTTGCTCTTTAAAACCGCGAGACAACATCTCGTCTGCTTCATCCAAGACAATATGCCGAATTGTACTAACTGAAAGATACTTTCTACAAATCATATCGTAAATACGCCCCGGAGTTCCTACCAAGATTTGAACGCCTTCCCTTAAGATACGAATGTCTTCTGAAACTGCGGTCCCGCCAATACAACAATGTACGGTATAGCGAGTATATTTATTCAAAGCCCCAATGACATTATAAATTTGGCCTGCAAGTTCGCGCGTAGGTGCTAAAATAATGGCTTGACACGACACAATTTCGGGTTCAATCAATTGCAAAATAGAAATAGAAAAGGTTGCAGTTTTTCCCGTTCCTGATTGGGCTTGAGCAATTAAATCGTTTCCTTCAATAAAGGGCACAATCGCGCTTTGTTGAATCGCGCTAGGCGCTTCAAAACCATAAGCATAAATCCCTCTAAGAATTTGTTCGTTTAGTTTCATTGAGTCAAAGGTTTCAATCATTTCGGTCATTTCTTTAATATTTGAAAAATGTTTATATCATAAAATTGAATAAACCAATAATATATAAATACGTTATAAATGCAACCGTTTATGAAAGAGGGAATGGAAGCAGGTGTAGATGAGGCTGGTCGCGGTCCTTTATTTGGACGGGTGTATACCGCAGCCGTTATTCTAGATGATACCTTTGACCATTCACGCGTCAAAGACAGTAAAAAATTTACTAGCAAGAAGAAGATAAAAGATGCGTCGGATTATATTAAACAACACGCGGTTGATTGGTCAATTACTTATGCAGATGAAAAGGTAATTGACGAGATAAATATTTTAAAGGCTACTATGAAATCAATGCATGAATCTATATTGAATCTTAAGAAAAAGCCTGACCATTTGCTAATAGACGGAAATTATTTTAAACCGATTGTCCAAGTCATTGACGAGAAACTTGTACACGTTCCGTATACCTGCGTAGAAAAGGGAGACAATACCTTTACAAGTATCGCGGCAGCCTCTATTTTAGCCAAGGTTGCGAGGGATGAATACATTCTTGATTTATGCGAAAAACATCCAGAATTGAAATTATATGGTATAGATAAAAACAAGGGATATGGTGCAAAAATACATATGGAAGGAATTAAAAAATACGGTATCACAGAATGGCATCGCAAGAGTTATAAACCGTGTAAAAATGCAATAAGTGAACAGGAAATAAAAATAATCTAAAAACAATTACAACCTTTATAAAATGGAGACAACCTGTAACTACGTGGGAAGCAGAGGACTTCTAAAGTCGTGTCATTACAAATCACCAAATCCGCGGTCAAGTTGTTATAATGACGTCCAATATTTACAAGTTATGTTAAATAATCAATTTGATAAAATGACTATTTATGTTTGTACTGACCTATTACCTTTTTTTATTCAACAAGTAATGAAACATATCACGCATAGGTTTGTTCTTTTGTCTGGAGATTCGGACTTTACCTTTGAAAACTTTATTCCCATTTTGGGACCTCTTTTGGAAAACCCCTTCTTGTTAGGATGGTTCTCTCAAAACAATCTTCTTCAAAACTCAAAAATACATCCAATACCTATTGGTCTAGACTATCATACCATTTTTAATAATCCAACTTGCACGTGGAGGATAATTGGCGAGGGAACTCTTCCGATAAATCAAGAGGAAATTCTCCTTTCTATTGTAAAGAAACCCTTTTATGAAAGAATACCAATCATATATTCAAATTATACTCTTCAAAATGACGCGTTTAATGACCGTAAAAATGCAGAAAAGATACCTCAAGAACTTGTGTGTAGAACCTCGGTAATGGCTAGAAGTGACCTGTGGAAAGATATGTCTCAATATACATTTGTCTTATCTCCTAGAGGAATGGGTATGGATTGTCATAGGACTTGGGAAGCGCTGTGTCTCGGCTGTATTCCAATCGTAACCTACAAGTACGCCTTGTTTGAAGACCTGCCTGTATTGGTTGTCTCGGACTGGTCGGAGATAACCCAAGAGTTGTTGGAGACAACAATTCAAGAATTTAAAACAAGAACCTTTTCTTATGAGAAACTTACTTTGGTTTATTGGAATAATAAAATAAAGGAAATTTATAATGAGGTGTCCTAATGGTTCACGTAAAAATAAGGGGATATGTGTTTGTAAAAAAGGATGGTCTATGATAAAGGGTGTATGTGTTCCAGACGTAGAAATTCCTCAGATACGTTGTCCGACCAACTCTAAAAAAATAAAGGGACAATGCGTCTGTAACAAGTCATATGAAAAGTTACGAGGTTTTTGTGTCCCTAAAAGTGTAAGTATTTCAAACAAATCTATACGGATGGAATCTGCAAAAAAGATGGAATCTGCAAAGAAGATACAATCTGCGTTTCGTAGGTCCAAGCATACGCTAAGAAGCAAATATTTAAAATATCATTGCCCTGAAAGCAGTGAATGTCTTATTCTTGGAAAGAATCGTAAAGAAATACTTCAACTCTTTAATGGATTTAAAAACTTTGATTATTCCGAAAAAATATTAACGCCTATAGGCTCGCCTTCTTTGAATGGAATCGTACACGAAATCAAGTTCAAACATAGAAATTATATCTCTTATGCTATTTTAAAAACATCAAAGACACCGAGGGCCGATAATTTAATTTATGAATATTTAATGGGTCTATTCGTAAACCAGATAAATAAATATTTACCAACCTTTCTAGAAACATATTCCATCTTTAAATGCACCCCTGAATTTCATAAAAAATTGGGGCAGACACAGACTGTAACAATTGAGTCAGAGATTGTGCCTTTAAACATAAGGAATAAAGAACTTTTAAAATTGGGTTGCTTACATCCTCAATACAATCAAATAATGATACAACACGTAAAAAATGCTGAATCATTAATAACTAAAATAGAAGACAAGGACTTTTTAAAACACGATTTAATGAATGTGCTCTTTCAAGTATATGCTGCGTTATATTATTTGCGTGGAAAGTTTACACACTTTGATTTACACGCCAATAACATTCTTTTACAAAAACCATTTCCAGACGGCGTTATGGAATTTCATTACGGGGAAACCATCTTTCATTCACCCTATATTGTAAAAATAATTGACTATGGACGGTCAGAGTGTAAATATACTCGCCCGATATTGAGCGAACTTTGTAAAATACCTCAATGTAGTCCTGGATGCGGAAGGACCAAAGGATTCAAAGGACATCAAAAAGGAATAGACGAATCTACGGACCTTAAATTACTACAAAAAATAGGCGTCTATGTGCCCAAAATTGTAAAATATGAATTTCCTCCTGAATTACTACAGGTTTTCAAAACGCAAACCCTTACAGATTGTTATCAAGAATTTTTAAAGATAATAAAACCCGGAAGTGGAAAGGTAAATGGAATTTTAAAAATAGACCCGGAACTTAATCATAAATACAGTTTTATAAAATTGAATACCTATTAAAGTATTTCAATACATTTAAAAAATGATTCGTTCTTGCCTCTTGTTACCTCAATTGGGACTTGTCCGCGTGTCCAACTGTCCAATAAGAGCCAAGGAATTTCTGAGGCAAGCCAGATACAAACGAGATATGCAGGCGTTTAATTGGCAACTTTCTGAAACTGTTAAAAATGTGCGAAAATATAAACATAATGAATTCCTCTTTTCGCGAGTATTCAAGTGTTTAATGAATAAGTTTCATATCTATGATGTCTATATCGCAGATATGATTTTGTCTCAACTAAAAGAAATACCTCAGCCAATTTACCACGTGATTACGTTGAAAGAAGCCGACAACTTTTATATGAAAGCCGAGACAATGTTTAGCACCCTTAAGATGCTAGGGTATACAGACGTAAAACTTGACCTAAAACATATTACAGACTTTGATTTAGAATTCTCTTTTGTAAAATCAATCAAGTATGTGAGTCCTATTACCCAAGACCTTGTTCGCGATTTGTGTAAGCATTTTAATAGAAACGTAAAAGATAAATGGACCATTATTAATTCTTATCTTAAATATGCATCACCAAACTCAATGATAGACAAGGTTGAATATATACAGTTAATGTATAATTATAAAAGATATGACCTTTTCATTGGTCATTGCTTAAGAAACCTTTCCCTTTCTGTGGAAGAAACAAACCTTATAATGACGTGGTGGGAGCGTATTAAATATTCAAATAAAAATTGCTGTTAAAATTATTTTTATTTAAAATGAAAGTAAAGGAAAATGTTATCAAAAATGACGTGTTCTTTGTGCAAACAGAAAGGTCATAATAAACGAGCGTGTAAAATCAAAGTTATACCATTAAAATTACCCTATAAGAATGATGATATTAATACGTGTAATTATTGGAAAAATACAGAAGCATTCAAGTCTATCAAAGAGAAAGAGACGCAGAGAAAATATTATAAAAATATGAATGCATCTGAAGAGGTTCTTCAACTGGTTGAACTAGATTCAAAGCCATTTGGCAGCGAGTGTGAAAAAATTATATCTGAAATATACGGGCTTGGACCGCGTACTTCCACGCAAAATGACCATACATTTAAAAATAAAAAAATAGAACAAAAATCCGCACGGTTCTGGGCTGGCCAAGATAATTGTATGTGGCAACATCTTGAACCTGACCACGATTACGAATATGTACTATTTGTTCTCTTGGATTTTCACGGTTTTAAGATATGGTGTATCAAGAAAGATTTATTAATGGGAGAGTTGCGTGAACTGCGTATTGTTACGTTTCAAGGCAGTCAAGGATGGTGGACAAAAAAATCAGATATTCTTCCGTATCTTACACCCATTAACTCGTTTGCTGATCTGGATTCGTTTGTTCAGTAAGTCGTTCATTAATTAAAGTAATATATTCTGGATTTATTTCAATTCCTATATAAGAAAGATTGTTATTTTTTGCTGCCAAGCATTCGCTTCCAGACCCGGCAAAAGGTACTAGAACATATCCGTCTGTTTGCTTGCAAGATTTTATCAATTTATCGCACAAAAGAAGAGGCTTTTGGGTTGGATGATTTACGCGCTCGTTCATCCCTGAGCCTCCTGCTAGGGCGGGGATTTTTATGACATCTCTCGGCAGCGCACCATTTGAATGGGCGGTATAGGTTGTCTTTTTATCTCCTTTTGAGAAACGACCTTTGGTGGATTGTCTCACCTTTCCAGCGGCACCATTTAGAAATCCTTCTGTATACGCTTCGCGAATCTCATCCCTATGAAAGACCTTCTCTTCTTTCCATAAGACCAGAATGCTTTCGTGTGACCTCTGCCAAAAGTTGAGAGAAGGAACATTCTTGTTTGTATAATGCCAAATAAGCCATCGTCTTTGTATCTCAAGCGGAATCTTAGAGAGAATAAGAGCAAGATTTTCGCTGAATCCAAAGATAAACAAGGTTCCATTTGGTTTTAAAATACGAATGCATTCTTTAATCCACTCTTCACACCAAGACAAATATTTGTCCATAGGTTGTTTATCACTATCATTACCAAAGTCCTTTCCAATATTATAAGGCGGGTCGGCGAGAATCATTTGCGCAGACTCGGACGCAAGGGTCGGCAAAATCTGGATGCTATCGCCGTGAATGATTTGACTCAAAATTTTAGCCGAGACAATTACCTCTGGTTTTTCTAATAGTTTTATAAGCTGCGACTTGTTTTTTCCGCTTAAACCTTTCAGTTGTTGTTCCTTGCATAACCCTTTTAGTTCAGCTACAGTCTTTTTATTATAATCCATTTTGTCTATTTCCGTATTTATTTGAATTGTATCAATTTTTTCCATTAAATAAATACTACAAAAAGTCTTAAACCATTGTAAAAAAGATATAAATATGATTTCAATCATTATTAAATGCTTTATAGTTCATCTTTATCCGGTAAAAAAAAGATGTGGAAGGTTGAAGTTGACAAAAATAAAATCGTGGTTCAACACGGGTTTATAGATGGAAAAATAATTACTACAGAAACGATTTGCGAAGGAAAGAAAAATACGACTGCCGAAGAACAGGCGCAAAAAGAGGCCAAGGCATTGTATCAAAAGAAGTTGAAGAGTGGATACTATGAAGAAAATGAAAACAAAATATTCTTTCCTATGTTGGCTCTTGAATTTTCCGAAAAGTCTAAGATAAACTATCCGTGTCTCATCCAGCCAAAATTGGATGGCATACGTTGTATTATCTATAAAAAGGATACGATTATCTTTCAGTCTAGAAATAATACCATCTTTCAGAACTTCCCCGAAATTGAAAAAGAGTTGGAACCTTTCTTTATAGAAAATCCGCAACTAGTCTTGGACGGGGAACTCTATCACCATTCTCTGGGGTTTCAGAAAATTACGAGTATTGTACGAAAGCAAGACCATCCTGAAATGAATCTTTTGCAATATCATATATACGATTTAATTTGCGAAGAGCCATATATTAAAAGATATGAAATCATTCATAAAATAAAAGGTTCACATCTTTTTTGTGTAGAAACCTTGAAAGCAACTTCGCGAGATAGTGTTGAAAATTATCATACCCATTATACAGGACTTGGTTACGAAGGGATTATGTTACGTAATCCGAGTGGATTGTATCAAGAAAAGGCTAGGTCCAAAGACCTTCTAAAGTATAAGCATTTCAAAGATGCGGAGTTCTTAGTCGTAGGACATACAGAAGGTAAACACGGAATTCCCGTTTTTACGTGTGTAACGGGAAACAAGACTTTCGGTGTTATGATGAAATGTACTACCTCTTTGAAACAGGAAATGATGAAAAACGTGACGGATTATTACGATAAGTATTTGACGGTAAAATATCAAGAACTATCCGACGACGGTATTCCGCGGTTCCCTGTGGGAATTGGGTTCAGATGTGATACTTGAAATCATATTTTCCAAACATTTTTTACAACTTTGTTCCTTATAAGAAAGAATCACATAAACGATAAGAATGACAATAATAATACATAATATAATGGATAAGGTATTCATTATATTATAAAATCATTTTATACCTAATAAAATTTTAAAGGTATAAAGGATAAATAAAAAGGTAATAATTACAGTTAAAATAAAAGTGAGTAATGCATTTATAAATGATATGAAATTAATCTTGGAATTTGCAGAATCTTTACCGGGTAAAAACTTGCTTAATGATTTGAAATTCAAAGTAAGCAGAAATATATTAATTCCTGGTACAACGATATTTCCTATAATGGTGACAATTAAATCCTTTGTAGCCAAAGCAATAATCATACCTGCTGCTACGCCAACAATATTATTATCCTTAATAAATTTCTTGAATTCATCATAATTTATAGACATTTTATATAGTAAGATAAAAAATATAATCTGCAAAGACTATACTGTTATTATAAACATACTCCTTAAAGAAGTATATTGTTATAAAGTTGAATATTAAATGGTTTATTGTTTATGGTCTAGGTCCTGGACCTGGAAACACATCCCGCTCCCGGTGATGCTCGTGACCGTAGTTGGAATATAAATTATTATGGATATCATTGCGACCATATTCATCGCCGTATTTTAATCCAGTCGCCTCTGAGCGATAATCATTCAAATTATCGCGTATACGGTCTGTATTAAGGGAAGAAAGTTTATCATAGGTGCAGTGAATCGCATACTGTAAGGAATCCTTGTTTTTCATTGCTTCCAATTGAATGGATGCGGTATTATCACTTGCCTGTCTCATAATCTCGCCCTTGCTATTCAAGACATCACGTGAAAGATAGGCCATGTCTCGTGCAGCTAAAGCCGAGTATTGAGCCGCCTGTTTTTCCAAGTCACTTTTTATTTTACCCATATCGTTTAAGATGACAGACCCTTGAAGTTGTGCTTTAAAGGCTGCATCAGCCACTTTCAAATCAGTATCTTTTGCTGCAATGGCCGCGTCTCTAGCCAACTGGTAACTTTGCGAAGAAAGAGCATTCATATGGTTACGATTCTCGCTGCTTTGATGATTCACAAGGTCCCGAATTTGCCCGGAATTACGTATGTTTTCATTAAGGTTAGTTGCACCCACGCGTTCCGTAGCCAACTGCCCCGCAGTTCCATTGCGTTCAACCGCATTGGATAAAAAGTCGCTGTTTCTGCGCGAGTCTGATAAAGAAAAGTCTGCAACCCGTCTATTATCATTCACTGCATTGTCTGTTGTTCTTTGTGTGGTGTCCTTCAAATCTTTGAAATAAGATTCATTCATGCTTTGCGAATATATATTCTGTCTTTCAAGAGTCCCTGAAAGAGAGTCCATATTACGGCGCGAATCATTTATAATAGTATCAGCACTTTTTAGAGTTGTTTCTCTGCCTTGAGTTCCAATGTTTGCGCTGTTCTGAACAATGGCAGCAGTATTTGTATTTCCATTATTGATTAAATTGCGATCCAAATATGAGATTTCAGACCTCACATTTGAATCTAATTCCTTCAACGTTCCTAACAACATCGGGTACCCATCAGTCATTATACATTTTGCCTATACATTTTCTTTTGCAAAATAAATAACGTTTTAAACCCTTAATATTTATTTATATAGGGTCTTGTATGGTGATGCCCCCCGTGGTCATTGTTGGAATATAAATTATTATGAATTTCAGGACTATGTCTGCGTTCATCGCCGTATTTTAGTCCAGTCGCTTGTGCGCGAAAATCATTTAAACTATCACGTATGCGGTCTGTATTAAGAGACGAAAGTTTATCGTATGTTTTGTGAATTGCGTGTTGTAAAGACTCCTTGTTTTTCATTGCTTCTAATTGAATGGCAGCAGTATTTTCGCTTGCCTGTCTCATAATCTCACCCTTGCTATTCAAGACGTCGCGTGAAAGATAAGCCATGTCTCTTGCGGACAATGCAGAGTGTTCGGCGGCCTGTTTCTCTAGGTCGCTCTTCATTCTACCCATGTCAGTTAACATCAATGTTCCTTGAATTTGTGATTTGTAGGATGCTTCGGCAACCTTCAAATCAGTATCTTTTGCTGCAATGGCCGCGTCTCTAGCCAACTGGTAAGTTTGGGAAGAAAGAGCATTCATATGGTTACGATTCTCGCTGCTTTGATGATTCACAAGGTCCCGAATTTGTCCTGCATTACGTATATTTTCTGACAAATTATACCCTCCCACTCGTTCCGTAGCCAATAGACCCGCAGTTCCGTTGCGTTCAATCGCATTGGATAAAAAGTCACTGTTTCTTCGCGATTCTGCTAAAGAAAAGTCTGCAATACGTCTATTATCATTCATTGCATTGTCTGTTGTTCTTTGTGTGGTGTCCTTCAAATCTTTGTAATAGGATTCATTCAAGCCTTGTGAATATATGTTCTGTCTTTCAAGTGTTCCTGCAAGAGAGTCCATATTACGACGCGAATCATTCATTATAGTTTCTCCAGTTCGCAATGTGGTCTCTCTGCCTTGAGTTCCAATGTTTGCGCCGTTCTGAACAATGGCAGCAGTATTTGTGTTTCCATTGTTAATTAAATTGCGATCCAAATATGAGATTTCAGACCTCACATTTGAATCTAAGTCCTTTAACGTTCCTAATAACATTGGGTACCCATCAGCCATTATACATTTTGCCTATACATTTTCTTTTGCAAAATAAATACGCATTAATAAAAAATCATTTTATTAGACTGGCGTCTTATTGGCGGAGGTAAAAGTACAGTTTTAACTTCTTCTTTGAAACTGACTGATCTTGAGAATGGTTGAAATACTGGCAAAGGAGGTAAAACTGGAGGTATTTCAAATGGCATAGAATATTTAATATATGTTGGCTCAACAGGTTCAACTGGAACAACTGGTTCAGTTACTGGTTCCGGCACACACTCGGGAACAGGTTCAACAGGCTCAGCAACTGGCTCAACAGGCTCAACAACAGGCTCAACAACAGGCTCAACTGGCTCAGCAACAGGCTCAGTTACAGGCTCAACTGGTTCAACTGGCTCAACAACTGGCTCAGTTACAGGCTCAACTGGTTCAACTGGCTCAACAACTGGTTCAGCAACTGGTTCAACAACAGGCTCAACTGGCTCAGTTACAGGTTCAACAACAGGCTCAACAACAGGTTCAACAACTGGTTCAACTGGCTCGGCAACTGGCTCAGTTACAGGTTCAGCAACTGGCTCAACTGGCTCAACTGGTTCAGCAACA
>Ga0114966_10001711_pt1 | contig 20041 bp, 14 predicted proteins | sample M_130207_XF_Meta_FD_87029 | JGI IMG/M metagenome (GOLD analysis project Ga0114966, IMG submission 87029) | Freshwater microbial communities from Lake Montjoie, Canada to study carbon cycling - M_130207_XF_MetaG | ecosystem: Environmental > Aquatic > Freshwater > Lake | place: Lake Montjoie...
CAGGCCATCCTCGACGTTGCCAACTCCATCGCCGCGCCGCTGCTGGCCCGACACCTCGAGTCGTCCCCTTTGGTGGCTGCGGCCCCCAGCACTCCGGCGCCCACGGCCGACATCGTGTGCGCGCTACTGACCACGGAGGTCGAGGAGGTCGAGTGGGTCGCCGACCAGGTGTGCCACCAGCACGAACGCGGCCATGCCTTCAGCGACATCACGGTGCTCCTGCGGGCCATGACTCGGGTGGCGCTCCTGCGCGACGCCCTGGTGCGGCGCGGCGTCCCGGTCGAGATCGTCGGGGTCGAGGGACTGCTCTCGCTCCCTGAGGTTGTCGAGGTCATCAGCGTGCTGCAGGTGCTGCACGATCCCACCGCCAACCCGTCTATGGTGCGCATTCTCGCCGGCCCCCGCTGGCGCATCGGTCCACGCGACCTCGCACTGCTGGGCAGGCGGGCCGCCGAGCTTGCGGGCCGTGGCCGCACTCCCGAGCATCTGGCCGTCGACGACACCCTCGACCACGCCGTAGCCGGGGGCGACCCCGTCGATCTGGTGTCCCTTGTCGATGCCCTCGATGAGCTGGGCCCCACCCCCGTGAGCGCCGAGGCACGCAGCCGGCTGGTGAGGGTGGCCGACGAGTTGCGCGGCCTGCGCCGGCACGTGGGCGAGCCTGTGGGCGACCTCGTGCAGCGGGTGATCGACACCATCGGGCTGCAGGCCGAACTCATGGCGGCCGGCGACCCGGTGTCCGAGCAGCGCCGAGCCGCTCTCGCGTCATTCCTGTCGCTCGCGGGCGAGTTCCGCGACCTCGACTCCCGGGCTACGTTGGGAGGGTTCCTGCGACACATCGCCGACGCACGGAGATTCGATAAAGACCCCGACGCCGACCTGCCGAACGCCACCGACAGCGTGCGCATCATGTCGGTGCACAAGTCGAAGGGACTCGAATTTCCGGTGGTGGTGCTTCCGTCGCTCGACGATCGCACCTTTCCCTCGAACCGTGGCCAGAGCCACTGGCCGAAGTCGGCTCACGTGCTGCCCTTCGAGGTGCGCCGCGAGCCCGCGCCCGAGTCGCTGTCCGGTTTTCCCTCCTCGCCCACCCCGCGGGGCATCGAGTATGAGCAGTTCCGCGAGGCCGCCCGCGAACTCGACCTGCTCGAGGAGACGCGCCTGGCCTACGTTGCGGTCACCCGCGCCGAAACCACCCTGATCGCCTCCGCCTCGTACTGGCCGGCAAGTGGGCGCGGCCTCAAGCAGCCGGGCCTGTTTCTGCAGCAGATCAAAGAGTGCTGCGAAACCGGGCTTGGAGAGGTCGCAGTCTGGGCCGAGCCGCCGACCGACGACGTTAACCCCCTGGCCGAGCGCGTCTCGGTGCAGTGGCCCCCGCCGATTCGGGCAGACCTCCTTCAGGCTCGCCGGGCGGGGGCAGCCGAGGTGTCGAGTCGACGAGGCAGCGGCCGGTCCCTGCCCGAGCTCGTGCTCGATGAGGTCGATGAGGTCGATGAGGTCGATGACGTCGATGACGTCGATGACGGCCAGCGGGCCATCATCGCCGACTGGGACCGTGACCTCGAGGTGCTCCTCGCCGCGGCTGAGCGCGACCTAGCCCTCGACCGCGAGGTGTCTCTGCCGCCGGTACTCAGCGCCACCGCGGTGCAGTCTCTGGTGTCCGACCCCGACGGGTTCGCGCGCCGACTGGTGCGCCCCATGCCTCAGCAGCCGTCTCCCGCAGCGCGGCGCGGCACACGTTTCCACGCCTGGGTTGAGGCGCAGTTCGGCCAGCAGCCCCTCCTAGGGCCCGATGAACTTCCCGGCGCGGCCGACGCCGATATCGACTCCGACACCGAGTTCGAGCACATGCAGCAGCGGTTCCTGTCGATGCCGTACGCGTCGATGCGTCCTCATGCGCTCGAGGTGCCCTGTGCGGTCCTCCTTGCCGGACGGCTTGTACCCGGTCGCATCGATGCCGTTTTCAGTCACCCCGACCCCTCGGGCGATTCATCGCTCGACCGCTGGGAGGTCGTCGACTGGAAGACCGGCCGCCAGCCGGCCGCCGACCCGCTGCAACTGGCCGTGTACCGACTCGCGTGGGCCGAGCTCGTGGGGGTGCCGATCGAGCGGGTCGACGCGTCCTTCGTGTACGTGCGCCTCGGGGAGGTACGCCGCTACGGAAACGCCCCCGGTGCGCTCCCCCTGCCCGACCGTCACGAGATCGAGCGACTGATCGCGGGATAGTGCGGGCGAGGGGTCAGTGGGTTAGAGGGTCAGGTCGACCGACACGGCACAGTGGTCGCTCACCGGGAGGGTGTGAACCTCCGGTCGCACCGATAACCGCTGCACGGCCGTGAGCCCGTCGGCCAGCACGTGGTCGAACTGCACTCGAGGACCCGTCGACGGGTAGGTGGCCGCCGACACCAGCGGATTCCAGCCGGTGATGCGTCGCGGCAGAGATCCGGGCAGGTTGAAGTCACCCAGCAGCACCAGGGGCCGGGGCATGGTGGCCAGCCAGGTCCTCAGTTGGCGCAGCTGGCGTACGTTGTAGCCGGGAACAAACGACAGATGCGCGGTGGCTACGGTAATGCGGCCGCGCGGAGTGTCGATCAGCGCGGCAACGGCAACCCGTGGCTCGTCCGGGATGCGCATCACCCGGGGCCGCGGCGCCGCGGGAACCACCAGCGGAAGCGACCAGGGGGCGGCGTCGAACAGGGTGGCCCGCCACGCCAGCACCGGGTGGCGCGAGACGAGGCCGACCCCGTAGCGAGGCCCCACGTCGGCGGGGTCGTCGTCGTGGCCGCGGTGGTCGACGGCATCGGCTGCCTGCCAGTTGCGCTCGAGGCCGGGGGTGCCGCGCAGCGCCGGCACAAACATCCAGAAGGGCGCGTCGAGCGCCTCGGCAACTGCACTGACCTGGTGTGCCCGGCCGCTGCGCTCCTGGTGCACATCGACCTCCTGAAGCCCCAGCACGTCGGCGTCGAGGAGTCGGGCTGATTCGCGTAGGGGTGCATCTGACATCACGGGCGCCGGGGCGATGGGCCGGCCACGCTCGTCGAGTAGCGGTCGCAGGGAAGCGGGGTCTGCGCTCGACACTGAGACTCCATGCAGGAGGTTGAAGGTGGCAAGGCGCACACCCTGAGCCTAGGTGGTAGGCGAGGCTCCGCTCACCCACTCGTGGGGTGGGTGGTCTCCTCGCCAGCGGGCTTGGCTCGCACCCCGACCCTCGAACGCATCCACTCGCGGGCTGGCTCCTCGATGAAGCGCCACATGAGCCAGGCGATGATGAGCGCGCCCAGCACCAGGGCCACGAAGCCCGCTGCGTAGAGGATGCCTCCGTTAATTCCGACGGCCTTCATGGCCGCGCGCCACAGGCCGTACCACACGAGGTGGGTCATATACAGCGAGTACGAGATGAAGCCGCCGAGCACGAGCTTGTCGGTGGACAGGAATCGGGTGACGCCGTTGCGCGCGAGCGCGAGGGCGCCGATCCACACGATGAGCACAGGAACCAGCCACAGGTGGTAGTAGGGCGGCAGTGCCTCAGCGTCGGGACTCACCGTTGCCGGCACGGGGGGCTGGAGGGCGCCCACGCGGTTGAGAATCACGCAGCCCAGCACGATCACGACCGGGCACGCTACCGCCAAAGCCCCGGACAGCCGTCTGGCTCGCTCGGACGGCTCGCCGCCACCGTCGGCAATCAGTCGCGCGACGATGAGGTAGGTGACAGCACCGGCCGTGAACTCGGTGAGAATTCGAATCGTCGAGCCCCAGTTGTCGGTGTAGTACGGGTCGCTCTGACCGGTGCCGTACACGACGAGTGGCAGCAGCACCGCGACCCACACGAGCGCAAGCACGCGCAGGGGCATGCGGTCGCGCATCCGCCACAGCACCAGGGCGAGCAGGGGAAACAGCAGGTAGGCGAGCCACTCCATCGACAGCGACCACGCCACGAAGTTCCAGCCGCGCTGAGGGTCGGCCCCCCACTCCTGCACGAGAAAGACGTTCTTGAGATAGTCCATCGGGTTCAGCCAGTCGCGCGCCAGAGCGGAGCCGGTGACCTTCGACTGGGCCAGCAGGGCAAGCCCGGCCACGTTGAGCATCACGAAGTGAACCGGCCAGATGCGCGCGAGGCGCAGCCACAGGAACGTGGCGGCCGCCGAGCCCTTGAACGCGGGGCCGAGCTTGTGCACGTACGTGTAGGTGAGGATGAATCCGGACAGCGCGAAGAACAGGTCCACTCCGAGACGTCCGACGCGCAGCACGTCGGACACCACCGGCACCAGCAGGCCGAGTGTTCCGAGGGGCGCTTGGAAGTGATACATCAGCACCCAGAAGGCCGCCACGAACCGGACGCCGGTGAGTTGGCGGATGAACACTGTCATACGTGGATCCTCAAGGGCGCGACCATGAGGCAGGAAGCGGCTCGCCGTACCAGCGCTCGATCAGCCGGCGCGCGATGGAGATGGAGGAGGGCACGCGAAGAGTTCCGGCCGCACACTCGTCGTGCAGTTGCTCGCGGCTGAACCAGCGTGCCTCGCCGATCTCGACGCCGTCGACGGCGATGTCATGCGAGGCGGCGCGGGCGTGGTACCCCAGCATGAGCGACGAGGGGAATGGCCACGGCTGGCTCCCGAGGTACACCACGTCGTCGGGGTCGGCGCCGAGGTGAATTCCTGACTCCTCGAACGCCTCGCGCCGCACCGCGGCCTCGGCGGTCTCTCCGGGCTCGACGAAGCCAGCCAGGGTCGAGAACCAGCCTTCGGGCCACGCCGCCTGATGGCCGAGCAGGGCGCGGTCGTGCTCGTCGCGCACCAGCATGATGACGGCCGGGTCGGTGCGGGGGTAGTGCTCGCTGCCGTCGTCGGGGCACCGGCGCACCCAGCCGCCCGAGGCGATCTCGGTGGCCTGACCGCAGCGGGCGCAGTGCGGGTGGCTGCGATGCCACGAGTCGAGGGCAACCGCGGTGACCGCGATTCCGGCGTCGTGGTCGTCGAGGTTGGCGCCCACCTCGCGCAGGCCCACCCAGATGGCGCCGAGGGGCGCCGGTCGTGGGTGGTCGTGATCGTGGTCACTCGTGCCTGCGAGGGTGGGCCGGGCGAGGAAGACGGCGCCTCCGCCATCGTCGGTGCCCAGCAGGTGTCGTTCGGTCTGGGTGATGTCGCCGTCGACGTCGGCAGGTGCGAGGAGAACGAGTCGGGGCGCCTCGCCGTCGGTGACCGGAAGGCGGCCGCCATCGAGCAGCAGCACTCTGGTGGACGGGTGGGCCCACAGTTCGTCGAGCCGCTGCGGCTCGGTGCGCAGGTGCGCCGCCCGGTCGAGGGTCGCCCGCCCCAGCATCAGGTCGCGTAGGAGGCGACGATCGAGGTCGATGGCCGGCCCGATGCCGGAACCCACGCTCAGCCGACCGCTCCGACCTTCTCGGTGATCTGCTTGAGGGAGGGGTTCGTCAGTGCCGTGCCGTCGGGGAACACGACCGTGGGCACGGTCTGGTTACCTCCGTTGACCGTTTCGACAAAGAGGGCAGCGGACTGGTCCTGCTCAATGTCGACCTCGTCGAACTCGATCCCGGCGCGGGCGAGCTGAGCTTTGAGTCGCTGGCAGTATCCGCACCAGGGCGTGGAGTACATCGTGAAAGAAGCCATGCTCACACCGTACCCGTGGTCGCCCGGTGTCGGTGTCTCCGCCCGGTGCGAGGATGCGGTGGTGAACCCGGACCCGATCCTCGACGGACTCGATCCCGAACAGCGAGCCGCGGCCGAGGCTGTCAACGGTCCGGTGGTCATCCTCGCGGGCGCTGGCACCGGCAAGACCCGGGCGATCACCCACCGCATCGCCCACGCCGTGGCGACGGGCCAGCACGATCCGCGTCGCTCACTCGCCGTGACGTTCACGGCGCGGGCCGCGGGCGAGATGCGGGGGCGTCTGGCCGAGCTCGGAACCGACGTCACGGCGCGCACGTTTCACGCCACGGCACTGGCGCAGCTTAAGCACTTCTGGGGGCGAGCGGTCGGTGGGGCGATGCCGCAGATCCTCCCCGTCAAGGCCCGTCATGTCGCCGTGGCGGCCTCGTCGCTGGGCTTGGCAACCGATAGCGCGTCGGTGCGCGACCTCGCGAGTGAGATCGAGTGGAGCAAGGTCAGCAACCTGCACCCCGACCAGTACGTGGCGGCAGCGGGGCTGGCGGGCAGGGTGCCGCCGTCATCGTCGACCCGCGAGCAGGTGGCGGCTCTCATCGGCGCTTACGACCGGGCGCTCGCGGCTGAGGGGCTGATGGATTTCGAGGATGTGCTGCGGCTCACGGTGGGCGTCCTCAACGACAGCCCGCCCATTCTCGATGAGGTTCGTACGCGCTACCGCTGGTTCACGGTTGACGAGTTTCAAGACGTCAACCCGCTGCAGATGCGGCTGTTGCAGCTCTGGCTCGGCGACCGCGATGACCTGTGCGTCGTGGGCGATGCGTCGCAGACCATCTACACGTTCGCAGGCGCCACTCCCACGTACCTCGTAGGTTTCCGCGAGCAGTGGCCGCAGGCCACCGAGGTTCGCCTCGTGCGCTCGTACCGGTGCTCGCCGCAGATCGTCGAACTCGCCAACCGAGTCATCGCCGGAGGCACCTCCACGCCCTCGCGCCTCGTGCTGCGCTCTGAGCAGCCGGCGGGCCCCGTGCCACGCGTCAACGAGTATGCCTCTGAAGCCGATGAGGCCGCCGCCGTCGCTGCCGACATCGCAGGGTTGATCGCGGGTGGCATGCCACCACGAGAGATCGCGATTCTGTACCGCATCAATGCGCAGTCGGAGCCGTTCGAGGCCGCTCTCGACGCCCGCTCGATCCCGAGCGCGCTGCAGGGGTCTGAGCGCTTCTTCGAGCGTCCGGAGGTAAAGCAGGGCATCACCCTGCTGCGCGGCGCTGCGCGTGCCGATCAGGTTGGTGCCGGGGTGCCGCTGGTTGAGCAGGTCGAGGGTGTGCTGTCGTCGATGAGTTACACCCGCGAGCGTCCTCCGGGCACGGGTGCGGTCACCGAGCGCTGGGCCAACCTCAACCGTCTGGTGACGCTGGCGTCCGACCTCGTGGCGCGCGAAGGAGCGTTAGAAAATCAGCCCACGCAGGCCGACCTGTCGGTGCTCGTGGCCGAGCTCGACCGTCGAGCGACCGCTCAGCACGTGCCCACGGCCGAGGCAGTCACCCTGCTGTCGCTGCACGCGGCCAAGGGGCAGGAGTGGCAGGCGGTGTTCATCGTCGGGCTGGTCGAGGGCTCGCTCCCCATCGTGCACGCCACCAGTGCGGCAGGCATCGAGGAGGAGCGGCGCCTCCTGTACGTGGGCATCACGCGTGCCCGCGAGCACCTCACCCTGAGCTGGGCCCGCAGCCGGCAGGGTGGCTCGTGGGGAGGTCGCAGCCGCTCGCGATTCCTCGACGAGTTGCCCGCCGCGGGCGCTGCGAGTTCGGCCCTCGTCGTGCCGGGCGGTCAGCCCCGGGGCGAGCGTCGCAGGTCAGGCCCCGCCAAGTGTCGGGTGTGCGGCAAGTCGCTGGTCACCCCGCCCGAGCGCACGATGGGCCGCTGCCGAGCCTGCCCTGCCGATGTCGACGACGCCCTGTTCGACCGACTCCGGGCCTGGCGAGCCGACGAGGCCAAGCGGCGCTCGGTGCCCGCGTTCGTGGTGTTCACCGACGCCACCCTGATGGCTCTGGCTGAGCGGCGGCCCACCGACTCCGATGGCCTCCGGCTCATTCCGGGCATCGGTAAGCAGAAGCTTGACGACTACGGGGCCACGCTGCTCGCGCTGATGCACGGTGAGGTGCAGCCCTAGATCAGATCTAGATCAGATCTAGATCAGGGGTGGATTGTCGGTGAAGCCGGGAACCCACCGCTCGAGCTCAGAGAGCGCCGGAACGTCGGCGTCGAGTTGGCACAGCACTCCGATGCTGCCGAGCCACACGCGGTGGATGAGCAGGTACGACGGCGGCAGGTTGATCTTCAGCCCAATGGCGAAGTCGGGGTTGCGCGGGTCGTTGATGCGACGGAACTGTGTCTGCAGCCACTCGCGCGAGTACCGGAAGTGGGCGTGGCGGGCGGGTTCGACGAACGGGTCGAGGTAGTCGAGCAGGCTCTGGGCGTCGACGGTGATGCCGGGCTTGAGGAAGCCCTCATCGCGCAGGCCCACCGTGACCGAGTCGGCATCTCCATCGAGAGCGATACGCAGCAGGCGTCCCAGTGCCGGAGGCATGCCATCAGGCAGGTGGGCCACCGCGCCAAAGTCGAGCACGCCGAGGCGTCCGTCGGGGGTAATGCGGAAGTTACCCGGATGCGGGTCGGCGTGCAGGAGGCCTGCGCGGGCGGGCCCCGCGAGTAAGAAGCGCTGGTAGAGAAGTCCGGCGTGGTTGCGCTCGGTGCGCTTCCCCGAGGCGATCACCTTCGACAGTGGCTTGCCCTCGAGCCACTCGGTGACGATCACGTTGGGGGCCGCAGCGAGCACGTGAGCGATGGCGAAGTCGGGGTCGCCCTCGAAGGCCGCCGCAAAGGTGCGCTGTGACTCGCTCTCGGCCAGGTAGTCGAGTTCCTCGACCACCCGCTCCTTAAGTTCGGCGATGAGCGGCTTGATATCGAGGCCGGGCGCGAGGTTGGCGAAAAGGCGGGCGAGGCGCACCGCGTTACTGAGGTCGGCCATCAGAGCCTTGCCCGCGCCGGGGTACTGGATCTTCACGGCGACCTCGCGGCCGTCGCGCCACACCGCCCGGTGCACCTGGCCGATGGAGGCCGCCGCCGCGGGCGTGTCGTCGAAGTGGGAAAAGCGCTTGCGCCAGTCCTTGCCAAGCTCGTCGGCCAGCACAGCGTGCACGGTGGCGGCGGGCAGCGGAGGCGCGGAGTCCTGCAGTTTGGTGAGGGTGGCGCGGTAGGGGCCGGCCACCTCCTCGGGCAGGGCGGCCTCGAAGATGCTCATCGCCTGGCCCACCTTCATGGCCCCACCCTTGAGCTCGCCGAGCACCTTGAACAGCTGCTCGGCGGTGCGGGCCTGAATCTCGGCGCTGACCGCCTCAGCGGGCTTGCCTCCAATGCGCTTACCCATGCCCAAGGCAGTGCGGCCCGCATAGCCCAGCGGGAGCGCCGCCATGCGGGCACTGCGGGTGATCGCGCGCTTGGGAAGGTCATTCACAATGCTTCATTGTCCCCCGACCGGAGCAATCGCGCACCAGCGAGGGTGCCTCCCCCCTCAGGCAGCACGGGGCGTCTGGTCGGGGGCCCACGTGCAGCCGCACTCGGGATGCTCGCCCCAGGCCCGTCGACGCCACTGCAGCTCGGGGATTCGCAGCTCGACCATGCCACCCGCGCTCGGTGGCGCGGGGCCCGTGGGATCGTCGATCAGTGCGAGGGCGTGAAGGGCCGCCACCGACGCTGCCAGAGTGGCCAGCACACCGTCGGTAGCACTGCGGTGGGGGCCGCGCTGGTGAGCGACCTGGGTGAGAACAAGCGGCCACGTCGGATCGCGGTCGCGGCGGTGCAGTTCGAGGCACCGTAGGCAGGGAGTTGATCCCGGAACCACGAGTGGGCCCACGCGCGCGAGGGGCCCGTCACTCATCACCACGAGGTGGGGCCGACCGGTGGCCGCGAGCTGCTCGGCCAGTTCGGGGGCGACGACGCGGGGCGGGCAGACGATGATGAGGGCGGCAACGCTTCCCTCGGCGGGGCGGCCGGTGCTGTCGGTGAGGGCGGCCCGGGAGGCTGCTGCCCTCGCGGCCGTTCGGGCAGGCTGCCCCAGGGCTGAAGCCGGGGGTCCGAGCGGAGCGATCGAGCGGGGGAGAACGCGGGGCGCGTCGCCCGCGATTGGCGTGATGCGCAGTCGCCCCACGCCGGCGGCGGTGAGCAGCGTCGCGACTCCCACACCCACCCGACCGGTGCCGCGCACCTGCACTAGGGCGTCGCGACGGCGGCGCAGCACCTCGTGTGCCTGGCCGGGCCGTGTCGCGGCGATGACCGCGGTATCAGGTGAGAGTCGCGCGGCCTCGGCCCCGGAGAGGTCGAGCGCGCGCTCGGTGGCGGCGTCGACGACGACGCCGGTGGCGACAAGCGCGTGGAGTGCCGAGATGAGCCACCCGCGATCACCTCCCGTCACCTCGAAGTCGTCGAGCGTCCGGGTGAGGCTCCGCGTGCCGTCGAGTGCTCGCAGGGCGCGGTACTCGCGCTGTGTCACCCGAGGCAGGATTCGGGCGAGGCGCTGGTCGATGCCTACCTGAAGGGTCGAGACATCGCGCCATGCGAGCGCAACTTCGGGAACGAGGCGAGGGAACGTGGGCAGGCCCGCGGGGCCGGGGTTAAGTGAGGTCATGGCCCTACTCTGCGCCTGCCGGCCTGTGGGCGGTGCTGACGATGCCCAGGCCTGATCCGCTAAGGTTCCGCCCCGTCGGAGCATGGGTGCGCCGCTCGTCCTCTCACCGCGAAACGCCCGCCGCGGCCTCGGGCCTTCGACGGGCGTTCCGTGTCGTTGCGCCGGCCCCTACTGCTGCCGGCGGGTGGGAGGGCTAGGTGGCCTTGCCCAGAATGCGCACGACCGTGGTACCGCACTCCGGGCACTTTCCCTTGCCCATGCGACGGCCGTTCTCGGCGACCTCAACCCGGCCGCCGGTGACCTGCCGCTTGGCCTTGCACTTCACGCAGTAGGCCTCGCCCTCGAATGTCTCCGCCACGGGGTTCTCCTTCATACGTCGTTGAACGACCCTTCGCTGCGTGCTCCCCACCGGGCCATGGAACAGGTGCTGGGCGGTCGGGCGGAGCGAGGGAATCGTGTTCGGTAGCCCGAACACTTCGCAGAGTAGGCCAGCAGCCCGCCGGAGTGCGGTACATCCGACACGAGTCTGGGTGAAATGAGTGATATGTCGGTTAAGTCATTAATTCTAGTTCTCTCGCCACGGCAGGTTGAGCGGCGACGGTTCACGTCGTGTGGCCGGGCAGAGCGAAGCCCCCAAGGCTCACACTCGCCGTCCGCCTTCCCCTTGCGGACGCCGAACCGTTATCTCGGGGGCTTCGACACTCGTGAACCTAGGCCCGCGACTCGACCTCCGTCAACGGTCGTCAACGCACCCTGTGGACGACTCTGGGGACGGGCTGTGTACAACAGGGGCGAGACCTGTGGATACCTGTGGGACAGTGCTGGGGACAACCATGGGGATGAGTCGTGTGACAGACCGCTGACCTGCGAGGATGTTGTCCACCGCCTGTGGAAGAAAGAAATCTGCCCTCGCAACCGCTCGTTCACATCCGGCCCGACCCGACGAGGCCTCTAGGTCGTCCGTGCACAGGGGATTGTGAGTGTCGCAGACCCCATTTTGCCGGTGGCCTGTCGCGGCCCCGACGCAGTCAGGCGGAGGACTACCGTGGGCCCGTGACCACGCTCGGGCAGCCGCGCCCCGCTGATCGGCCGGCCATTGAGATCAGGCGTAGTGCTCAGCGTCGGCGCACGGTGTCGGCCCGGCGTGAGGGCGATCGATTCGTGGTGCTGGTGCCCGCGCGCATGTCGGCGGCCCAGGCGGCTGCGTACGCCGACGAGTTGGTGGCGCGAATCGAGTCACGCGAGCGCCGGGCTGCGCCCACCGATGACGAACTGCACGAGCGGGCGCTCGCACTCTCGAGGCGGTGGCTGCCCGGGGCTCCCGTTCCGGCGTCGGTGCGGTGGGTCACCAACCAGCGGGCACGATGGGGGTCGTGCACCACGGCCGATCGGACCATCCGGCTCTCGCATCGGCTTCGAGGAATGCCCGACCACGTGGTCGACTACGTGCTGCTGCACGAGCTCGCGCACCTGCTGGTGCCCGGGCATGGCGCGAACTTCGAGGCACTGCTGACCCCGTACCCGCGGCTGGTGGAGGCACGCGCCTTCCTCGAGGGGGTGAGCTTCGCGGGGGGCGCACCCGATGCGCCCGAACTAGGGCCTGAAGCCGAGCCGCAGCCGTGCGTTGCCATCGACGACCCTGCACCGGGACTACTCTTTTAACAACTACGAGTGCGCGCTCGTGCTCTCAGCCCAGCACCCGGGCAGCCTCCACCATGCGCGTCACTGCGCCGTCGTCGGTGGGCACGTCGTCGTATCGGAACCAGCGCAGACCCAAGCTCTCGTCATTCGCCACCGGAACAGACCCCGGCGGGGCAACCGCTAGGTACTGCACGTCGAGGTGGTCGAGGTCGCGAGCGTCGCAGCGCAGGGCGTGCCGGTCGAGGCTTACGGGTGCTGCGGTGAGTACGAGCCCGTTGATTCCGCTCTCCTCGCGGGCCTCGCGGGCGGCGGCGTCGCGCACGCTGCGGTCGCCTTCCTCGCAGTGCCCGCCCATCTGAAGCCACCGTCCAACCTTGCGGTGAAGCATCAGTAGGGCGCTGCCCCGCTCGGGGTCGATGATCAGGGCGCTCGCCGTGAGGTGGCCCTGCGCGCACGACCTCGACATCGCGTCGGGATGGTTGCTCAGAAACTCGAGGAAATTGTCGCGCCGAGGCCCTACCTCGAAAGCGCCCACGGTTGCGAGAGCGTCGAGGTGGAGTGCGTCGCTCACTGGCCGACCGGGCCCACGGTCCCGTCGCCGTCGAGGTCCTCGCCCAACTCGGCCTCGATCACTCCGAGGTCGAGGATCGATGCTCGACGTAGGAATCCTGCCGGGTCGTCGAGGTCGTCGGAGGTGGGGAGCAGGTCGGGGTGACCCCAGAGCTCGTCTCGTCCCTCAACCCCTCCGGCCTGGGAAGCGAGCTCCCACAGGGCTGCCGCGTCTCGCAGCCGGCGAGGCCGCATCTCAAGGCCCACCAGGGTGGCGAACGTCTTCTCCGCGGGGCCACCGATGGCCCGTCGTCGACGGACGGTCTCGCGCAGCGCTTGCGCGACCGGCATGCGTGGCTCTGAGGCGGCGGCGACCACGGCGTCGACCCATCCCTCGACGAGGGCCAGCAGCGTCTCGAGTCGGGCGAGCGCCGCCTCCTGCTCGGGAGTGTTGCTCGGCTCGAACACACCGCTGGCCAGGACCTCCTGCAGCGCCTCGGGGTTCTGCGGGTCGACATCGCGCATGGCTTCCTCGATGCGGCCCTGGTCGACGTGCACCCCGCGGGCATACTCCTCGACGGCGCCGATCAGCCGGGCCCGCAGCCAGGGCACACCCGCGAAGAGTCGCTGCTGGGCCGCCTCGCGCAGCGCGAGGTAGAGGCGCACATCGGCTTCCGCAACGCCGAGGCCTTCACCGAAGGCGGCAACGTTGGCCGGAAGTAGCGCGGCCCGATGGCTGTGGGGACCATCGGCGACGAGCGGAATGCCCACGTCGCCGGCACCGAGCACCTCGCTCGCGAGGGTGGCGAGGCCCTGCCCCACCTGAAGGCCGAACATCATTGAGCCCATCTTCTTAGCCATGCCCATCAGCGGGCCCATCATCGCCATCAGCTCGGGCGGCATTCCCTCGGGCAGTTCCGGCAGGTCAGACGGCAGCATCGTGTCCATGGCGCTCGACACACTGGCTGCCACCGGCTCGATGATGCGGTGCCACACCGGCAGGGTGTGCACCAGCCACTCGCTTCGCGACCACGCCTCGGGCTCGGCGGCGCAGGCAGGGAAGGCGGTGTGCTCGTCGAGCCAGTGATCGGCCAGTCGCACGGCCTCGACCACCAATTCGCGGTCGCGGGCGTTGGGCGAGGGGTCGCCCGCCGTGACCAGGGCCTCACGCGCCACCTGCTCGGCCGTGCTCCAGGAAACGGGACCCTCATCGGCCTGGCTCGACGACGAAAGCATCGCCCCGAACTGCTGTAGCGCCGCTCCGAGTTGGTTCAGATCGAGTTTGCTGAGGTCGAAGGCGCTGGGGTCGAACGGTTCGTCACCCGATCCGCCCGAGCCGAAGCCGAAGGGAATGTCTCCGCTCATCTGGTCGACTCCTTCGTCGGCGTCATGGGCCTGCCTTTCTTCTCGTCTCGTCTGGTCGTGTGGGTGTCGGTGCGTGTCGATGGGGGTCGGTGGGTGGTCCGCGCGCCTGAACGGTTCTCAACACGATGCTGGGGCAGGATGGTGGCAACGATAGGGGACCCAGTGTCGAGACCGGCAAGCCAACGCGCTTCCTCGGACTCCACCGTAACCTGTGCGCGCCCGTGGGGCGCTGCCGTGGCTGTCACCGGCGCCGCGTCAGGGCTGGGGGCCGTGCTGGCCGAACGGCTCGTGCGGGGCGGGTGTCGGGTGGTGGGCGTCGATCTCGTGGTGGGCGCGGTGCCCGGAGTCGAGTGGCGGCAGGCCGATGTGCGCGATCCCGGGTTGGCGAGCCTGCTCGACGATGTCGACTCGGTGGTCCACCTTGCCGTGGCTACCACTCCTGACACCGACCCGCAGCAGCGCCGCGACCTCAACGTGCGCGGCACGCAGACCGTGGTCACCGCCTCAGCGGCCGCTCATGTGCGGCATCTGGTGCTCGTGACCTCAGCGGCCGTGTTCGGCGCTTCGAGCGACAACCCCATATCGCTCGACGACGAGGCGCCCCTGCGTGCGGTGCCCGAGGGTCTGGTCGGAGACCTCCTCGAGATCGAGGGGCTTGCCGAGCGTTCGCGCGAGCTGAGGCCGGCCATGCGGGTCTCGGTGGTGCGCCCGGCGACCCTGGTCGGCGCCGGCGCCGACAGCCTCGTGACCCGCCACTTCTCGGCCCCCCGCCTGCTGGCCCTGCGCGAGGTCGAGATGCGCTGGCAGTTCGTGCACGCCGACGACGCTGCTGCTGCCATAGACCTCGTCCTGCAGGGGGGCGTGCCCCACGACGTGGTGACGGTGGCCTGCGAGGGGTGGCTCACCCAGGCTGATGTCGAGGGTGTGTCGGGCTTGCGCCGACTCGAGTTGCCCGCGTCGATTGCCTTTGCGACCGCGGAGCGACTGCACCGGGCCGGCCTCACCCCCACGCCCTCGAGCGAGCTCGCGTTCGTGGTGTACCCGTGGGTCGTGTCGTCGGCGCGGCTGCGCGCCGCGGGCTGGACTCCGGCCTATGACAACGTCACGGCACTCGGCGCGCTGCTGGCCGACGTGACCGGAACCGCGCTGGTGGGCCGACGACTTGGCCGCGCCGACCTCGGAATCGCGGGTGCGGGTGCGGCGGGAGCCACGGTGGCTGCAGTGCTCGGAACCGCCGCGTTCGTGCGTCGGGCCCGCCGGTCTCGAGGTATGTGAGCGCGAGTCCGTGTCGCTCGAGTAGTCTGAACCTCAGGTTGAGACATCGTGAGCGTCCGACAACGGGCGCCCGACGACGCACAGGAGGAGCAACAGGTGGCGATTCTTCTGTGGCTGGCTATTCCACTGATCATGACGGCGCTCGCGATTCTCGTCATTGGTAGTCGGAGCCGATCTGAAGGTCCCGGCGAGGGTGGGCACGGAGTACACGACTTCGACAGGCTCCGCGCGGCAATGGCGCGTCCGATGCCGCCGGCCACACCCATTCCGGGCGCTGGCACGCAGGGGCGCGACGCCTCGGCCGCATGACCCGTCGCACCGCCGCGCTGGTCGTCTCGATCGTCGCGCTTCTGCTGCTGGTCGGAGCCGCCTCGGTGCTGCCCGTGCCCTACGTGCGCCTAGCGCCGGGAACTCCGTACAACACCCTGGGCGAGGTCGACGGCGTCGAGATCATCTCGATCTCCGGCACCACGACCTACCCCACCAGCGGCAACCTCGACCTCACCACCGTGTCGGAGAGTGGCGGCCCCTACGGCACGCTCACGATGGGTGACGTGCTGCTGGGGCTGCGCAACCCCGCGGTGCGCATCCTCCCGGTGGAGCAGGTGTTCCCCGAGCCCGTTGACCAGACGGTGGTGAAGGAGGAGAACGCACAGGCGTTCGACGAGTCGCAGAGCGCGGCGGTGTCAGCTGCGATGTCCTACCTCCACAGGCCTCTGGTCTCGCAGGTCACGGCGTCCTCGGTCACGGTCGGGGGCCCCTCCGACGGCATCATCACCCCGGGCGATGAGATCGTGTCGGTGGCGGGCGTGACGGTCAAGAACTCCGCGGGCGTGGGCGCAGCGGTGCGCTCGAAGCCGGTGGGCACGCCCCTCACGCTGGTGCTGCGCTCAGCGCCGACTGAAGGCTCCCCGGCCGCAGACCGCACTGTGACGGTGACGTCGGCCCCCCGGCCCGACAAGCCAGCGGTGCCGTACATCGGCGTCACCGTGGCCACCGAGTACCGCGCGTCCTTCCCGATCACCTTCGGGCTCAAGGACGTCGGGGGCCCAAGCGCGGGAATGATGTTCGCCCTGGGCATCGTCGACAAGCTGACCTCAGGCACGCTCAACGGCGGGAAGCACGTGGCCGGAACAGGAACCATCGACCCTGCCGGAGCGGTGGGCGCGATCGGTGGCATCGCGCAGAAGGTGGTGGGCGCCCGCGACGCTGGAGCTGAGCTCTTCCTCGCCCCCGTCGAGAACTGTGCCGACCTCGTGGGAGTTGTTCCTGAGGGCCTCACGGTCACCCCGGTGACGAGCCTGTCCGATGCCGTCAAGGCGATCGAGGCCTGGGTCGCCGGCCGAGCGGTGCCTGCCTGCCCCACCCCGTAGGCGCCGCGTGGGTCGAGTCGTTGGGAACCTTCCCGGTTGCCCAAGCGTGAATCAGCCAGCGGCACGCTCCGATGGCCGCCCGTCGAGTGTCCCCCCGTGGGGCCGTGACCTAGGTTGGTGTGTGTGGCATACGACTTTCCGGGCTCAGCCGGCGGCGCAATGACTGATCCCCCCGCGCGACGCAAGCGCGTACTTCTCCCTACCGTGCTCATTCTGGGCCTGGTGATCGTCACCTTTATGCTCTTCTCCAACTTCTGGTCTGACCTGCTCTGGTTCGACTCGGTCGACAAGACGTCGGTGTTCGCGACCCTGCTGCAGACTCGGTTTCTGCTGTTCGCGGTGTTCGGGCTGCTGATGGGCGTGGGCGTGTGGCTCTGCCTGTGGGTGGCCTATCGGGTGCGTCCGGCCTACCGCGGCACCTCGCCCGAGCAGTTGAGCCTCGAGCGCTACCGCCAGTCGTTCGACCCCGCTCGTCGCCCTGTGTTCGTGATCGTGCCCATCCTGCTGGGCCTGCTCGGCGGAATCTCAGCGTCGTCCGAGTGGCGTACCTACCTGCTGTGGCGCAATGGTGTGCCCTTCAATGTCACTGATCCCCAGTTCAACCGCGACGTGTCGTTCTTCACCTTCGACATGCCGTTCCAGCGTTTCGTCATCGGCTATCTGATGACTGTTCTCGTGCTGGGCCTCATGGGCGCTCTGGTGGTGCACTACGTCTACGGCGGCATCAAGCTGCAGACGCCTGGCCAGCGCACCACGCCGGCGGCACGCGCTCAGGTGTCGCTATTGCTGGGACTCTTCCTCCTACTGAAGGCGTGGTCCTACTGGCTCGATCGCTTCGAGCTTGAGGTCAAGGAGGGGTCGCTCATCACCGGCCTCACCTTCACCGACGTCAATGCGGTGCTGCCGGCCAAGACAATTCTGATGTGGATCGCGGTGGTCTGCGCCGCACTGTTCTTTGTCAACCTGCTGGTGCGCAACTGGACGCTGCCGCTGCTGGGCTTGGGGCTGCTCCTCGTGTCGTCGGTTGTGATCGGCGGAATCTGGCCCTCGATCGTGCAGCAGTTCCAGGTGCGACCCAGTGCGGCCAACAAGGAGCAGGCGTACATTCAGCGCAACATCGACGCCACCCGCGCCGCCTATCGCCTGAGCGACGCGACGGTCACCGATTATTCGGCCTCCGACGTTCCCAACAAGGAGGCCATCGCCAAGGACTCCGGGACGCTCACGAACGTGCGACTGCTCGACCCCACCATCGTGTCGCCCACGTTCCGGCAACTGCAGCAGATCCGTGGCTTCTACAGCTTCCCCGACGCGCTCGATATCGACCGCTACGACATTGATGGCAAGACGCGTGGCACGGTGGTGTCAGTGCGGGAGATCAATCTCGAGGGCATCCCCGAGGGCCAGCGCAACTGGATCAACGACCACACCGTCTACACGCATGGCTACGGAGTGGTGGCGGCGTACGACAACACCGCGAACTCCGACGGCCAACCGTCGTTCTACGAGTCGAACGTGCCGCCCTCAGGCAAACTCAACATCACCCAGCCCCGCGTGTACTTCGGCGAGCAGGCGCCCCAGTACTCGGTGGTGGGTGCGCCCTCGACTACGAACCCGGTTGAGCTCGACTACCCCGACGACACGAGCCCCAACGGGCAGAAGAACAACACCTACGACGGCTCTGGCGGCGTGCCGATCGGCTCACTGTTCGACAAGTTGGTGTTCGCCGTGAAGTTCCAGGAGCAGAACATCCTGCTGTCCAACTTGGTCAACGAAGACTCGCGCATCCTGTACGACCGCGAGCCTCGTGATCGGGTCGAGAAGGTGGCCCCCTGGCTGACCCTCGATGGCGACCCCTATCCCGCAGTGGTCAGCGGGCGCGTGGTGTGGATCGTCGACGGGTACACCACCAGCAACCAGTACCCCTACTCCGAGTCGACCACTCTTGGGGAGGCTACCGCCGACTCGGTCAACACCCGCGCCACATCAGTGGCGCTCCAGGGACGCGATCGAGTGAACTACATCCGCAACTCAGTCAAGGGGGTGGTCGACGCCTACGACGGCACTGTCACGCTGTACGAGTGGGACCCGGCCGACCCCGTCCTCAAGACGTGGGAGGCCGCCTTCCCCGGCACCGTGGTGGCTCGCGACCAGATCCCCACGGAGCTCGAGGCCCACTTCCGCTACCCCGAAGACGTGTTCAAGGTGCAGCGCGAGATCCTCTCGCGCTACCACGTCACCGACCCGCAGTCGTTCTACAGCGGGCAGGATTTCTGGATCGTCCCGGACGACCCCACCCGTCGTGGGGCGGATGAGCCGCAGCCCCCGTACTACCTCACGCTGCAGATGCCAGGAACCTCGTCGCCGTCGTTCTCGCTCACGACCACCTTCGCCCCGAGTAAGCGGCAAACGCTGGCGGCCTTCATGGCGGTCAACTCCGAGCCGGGGGAGAGCTATGGCCAGATGAGGGTGCTGCAGCTACCGCGGCAGACCACCATCCCGGGCCCGAGTCAGGTGCAGAACAACTTCGAGTCCGACCCCGAGGTGTCGCAGCAGCTATCGCTGCTCAGGCGCGGCGGCTCCGACGTGGCGCTGGGCAACCTGCTCTCGCTGCCCGTGGGTGGGGGCATGCTCTACGTCGAGCCGGTCTACGTGTTCGCGACCGGCGCCGAGGGCTACCCCCTGCTGCGCAAGGTGCTCGTATCGTTCGGCCAGAAGGTTGCGTTCGAAGATACGCTGCCGCTTGCTCTCGCCAAGGTGTTCGGCTCGGCCGCCAACACCGGCACCGGTACCCCCGAGCCTGACCCCGACCCGAGCCAGCCGCCCACAGGAACTGTTGAAGCGCAACTGGCGGTGGCGCTCACCGAGGCGCAGTCGGCCTACGACGATGGCGAGACCGCGCTGAAGACCAGCGACTTCACCGCCTACGGGGTCGCGCAGAAGAGGCTGGCTGCGGCACTCGCTCGGGCTGAGACCCTGGCCAAGCAGCTCGCGGGCGAGCCGTCGGCGTCTCCGAGCCCGACTCCGGACCCGACTCCGACTCCGGTGCCAAGCACCTCGACCACGCAGGCGACTGCCTAGGGCCCGGTGACCCTGCCGTCGAGTTCGGCCGGAGGCGCGCAGCAGGTGGGTCGAACGCGGCCTCGAATCACGCCGACGACCAGAATCGCCGGAAGGGCGACAGCGGCGAGCGCAAGAACGTAAGGCATGTCGCCAGCCTAGCCGCGGCTCGGTCGCTGCGAGGCAGGCAACGATTCGGCAACGGAGGGTGGTGGCTGTCGACATTCGAGTCGCCTGTCGTTGAAGTCGCTGGCACACTGAGGCTCTCGCTCGACACCCTCGTGGAGGACTCACATGCGAATCAATCGACTGTCCGCTGCCGCGGCGTCCGTCACCGCCGCGGTCGCGCTGGCCGCCTGCTCGGCCGGCTCGACACCCGCGCCCACCTCCAGTGCAAGCGCCAGTGCTTCCAGTACGGCGTCGGCCAGCGCCGTGCCTAGCGGCAGCGCCTCGGTGGGTACCGACACCGA
>Ga0114966_10001714_pt1 | contig 20001 bp, 20 predicted proteins | sample M_130207_XF_Meta_FD_87029 | JGI IMG/M metagenome (GOLD analysis project Ga0114966, IMG submission 87029) | Freshwater microbial communities from Lake Montjoie, Canada to study carbon cycling - M_130207_XF_MetaG | ecosystem: Environmental > Aquatic > Freshwater > Lake | place: Lake Montjoie...
CTGCGGCAGCTGGTTGAGGGTATCGCCGCTGCGCGCGTCGATGCTGACGGCGACCCGCGCATAACCTGCCTCGCGTAAAAAATCGACCATCGCCGGCAAAAGTTTGGCAGGAAGGTTGTCGGCAGTGTAGTAGGTGGCGTCTTCCAGCGCTTTCAAAGCGACGCTCTTGCCCGAGCCGGAAAGTCCGGTAATGATGACGAGTTGCATGCCGGTCATACGCTCACGCCCGCCATCTACGGTTCGCCGCCGTTCATTTCCTGCGCCTGGCGCGCGATGAATTCGCGGGTGCTGTCGATGCCGCGCAGTTGCAGCACGTGGTTGCGCACGGCCGCTTCGACCAGCACCGCGAGGTTGCGCCCGGCAGCTACCGGAATCGTGACCTTGCTGATGTCGACGCCGAGGATTTCGTGTAATCCGGGCTTGAGCGGCAGGCGGTCGACGTACTGGGCGGTTTCGCTGCCGGCGGGTTTTTCCAGGTGCACGATCATTTTCATGTTCTTGCGCGGCCGCAGGGCGGCTTCGCCGAAGATGGTGCGGATATTGAGCACGCCCAGGCCGCGCACCTCCAGAAAGTCGCGCAGCAGCGGAGGGCAGCGGCCTTCGAGCGTTTCCGGCGCGATGCGGTACAGCTCGATCACGTCATCGGCAATCAGGCCGCTGCCGCGGCTGATCAGTTCGAGCGCGAGCTCGCTCTTGCCGACGCCACTGTCGCCGGTGATCATGACGCCCATGCCGAGGACATCGAGGAATACGCCGTGCATGGTGGTGGATTCGGCGAGCGCGCGCGCGAGATAGGGTCGCAGCATCCACATCAGTTCCACGCTCTCGAGCGGCGACGCCAGCAGCGCCACGTGCAAGGTGTCCGCGAGCGCGATCAGGTGCTCGGGGGCCTGCTCTCCGCCGGAGACGACGATGCACGCGAGATTGGAGGTCGCCAGGCGGTGCAGCGTTTGCTGGCGCGTGACCGTATCGAGCGCGTTGAGATGGTCGATTTCCGGGCGCGCGAGTATCTGTATCCAGTTGGGATGGATGAAGTTGAGGTGGCCGATCAGGCCGCCATGCGAGTCTTTCAGGTGGACGCTGTCGAGCGTCTGGATGCCGCCGTCGCGCCCCGCGATCCACGCCAGGCGCAGCTTGTCGCGGTTATCCTCAAACAGCTGCGCTACGCTGACTTGCGGCATGCGGTTGCCATTCGGTGATCAGTTTGTGCATTGCGTCGACCGAGGCGGCCTGCAGCGATTGCTCGCGAAAATCATTATCGCTGAACATCTGCGCGAGCTCGCTCAGTATCTGCAGGTGCAGATCGGTCGCCCGCTCCGGCACCAGCAGCACGAATATGAGGTTGACCGGCTGCCCATCCGGCGAGTCGAACGGAATCGGTTCGCGCATCCGGATCAGCGCGCCGACCGCTTCTTTCAGCCCCTTGATACGGCCGTGCGGAATCGCAATGCCCTGGCCCAAGCCGGTGGACCCCAGCTTTTCGCGCGCAAACAGGCTGTCGAAGACCTGGCTGCGCGCTACGTTCTGATTGTTCTCGAACATGAGGCCGGCGTGCTCGAACACGCGCTTTTTGCTGCTCACGTCGAGATCCAGCACCACGTTTTGCGCCGGGAGAAGCTTGGCTATGGGGCTCATATCAGATCGGGCAGTCGGTAATCCGCGCGTGCCGCGGCGTCAATCATCGCTGTCCTGTTGGGTGGGCTCACGGCCGGGCTCGCGGCCGCCGCGATGCCCGGCGTGCTTCTCTTTGTGTTTCAGTATCTGGCGGTCGAGCTTGTCGACCAGCGCATCGATCGCGGCGTACATGTTCGCGTCGTCGCACTCGACGAAAATATCCTTGCCGGAGAGATGCACGTTGGCTTCTACCTTATGCTTCAGCTTGTCGACCGAGAGAATGACGTTGACATCGATGACGTGATCGAAATGGCGCGTAATGCGCGTGAACTTGCTGGTGACGTACTCGCGCATCGCGGGGGTGACGTCGACATGATGACCGCTAATATGAAGATTCATTATAGCTCCTCGGTTAGTCGTTTAGATGAGACAAGTTCTGAATCGTGGCGTTCCGGCTGGATGCATGGATATCACAATGACTTGCGCAGGTTGACCGGCAGTATCTGCATGGATTCGCGGTATTTGGCGACGGTGCGGCGCGCGACGACGATGCCCTGCTGGCCGAGAATCTCGGAAATCTGGCTGTCGGACAGCGGCTTCTTGCCGTTTTCCGCGCTCACTAACTGCTTGATCAGCGCGCGGATCGCGGTGCTCGACGCCGAGCCGCCCGTTTCGGTCGTGACATGGCTGCCGAAAAAATATTTGAGTTCGAAGATGCCGCGCGGCGTGAACATGAATTTCTGGGTAGTCACGCGCGACACGGTCGACTCATGCAGGTCCAGCGTGTCGGCGATTTCGCGCAGCACCAGGGGGCGCATCGCGACTTCGCCGTGCTCGAAGAAATGGCGCTGACGGTCCACGATCGCCTGCGACACGCGCAATATGGTGTCGAAACGCTGCTGCACGTTCTTGATGAGCCAGCGTGCTTCCTGCAACTGGCCGGCAAGCTGCTGGTGGCCGGCGTCGCGGTTGCGTTGCAGGATGTCGGCATACAGGCGGTTGATGCGCAGCTTCGGCATCGCTTCCGGATTGAGCGCGGCAAGCCATACGCCTTTAGTTTTCTTGATTATCACATCCGGCACGATGTAGCGCGTGTCGCCGGAAGAGTAGCTCGCCCCCGGGCGCGGGTTCAGGCTGGTGATCAGATTCTTGATGCCGCGCAGAACGGCATCTTCGCAATGCAGGACTTTCTTCAGCTTGGCGAAATCGCGCGCGGCGAGCACATCGAGGTGGTGATTGACGATCTCGAGCGCCTGCGCGCGGTGCGGCGTCGACGACGGCAGAGCTTCGAGCTGCAGCTTGAGGCACTCGCCGAGGTTGCGCGCGCCGACTCCCGGCGGATCCAGGTTCTGCAGGTGGCGCAACGCGACGAGCAGGTCGTCGACCTCGATATCCAGTTCGGGCGGCAGGATGGCGACAAGCTCGGCCAGGTCCTGGTGCAGATAGCCGTGATCGTCGAGCGAATCGATGAGCAGCGTAACGAGCTTCTGGTCATGGTCCGAGATCTGCGTCAGCGACAATTGAGAAATCAGGTACTCGCGCAGAGACTGGGTCTCGGCGGCGACCTGCGGATACTCGGCTTCGTCGTTGTCGTCGCGCGTGCCGCCGTGGCTGTAATCTTCTTCAAAACCCGGGGCGTCGGCGCTGCCGTGCGTATCGCTGGCAGTCGTGTCGGCCTCGTTGTCGCTGGTGGACGCGGGCGTGGCGGGTGAAGTGAAATCCGTGCTGCCCGGCGGCGCCGGCGCAACCGCTTCTTCGCGCAAACCATCCTCGCGCTCAAGCAGAGGGTTGTCCTGCAGGAATTTTTCGATTTCCTGGTTGAGCTCAAGCGTCGACAGTTGCAGCAGCCGGATCGACTGCTGCAACTGCGGCGTGAGCGTTAAATGCTGGGACAGCCTGAGCTGTAGCGAGTGCTTCATGTTCCCGGAAGGAGTATAGGGGGGTGCGGGGGTGCGCGATTTAACTGGGCTGCAAGATGGGCATTGGATGCGGGCACCGGGAACAAAACGCCGCGGCGCGCTGGCTCGGAAGAGGCTGCCAACGCGCCCGCTCACAGGCGGAAATGCTCTCCGAGATAGACCTTTCTCACGCTGTCATTATAGACGATTTCATCAGGTTTTCCGTAGGCCAGGACAGTGCCGTCGTTGATGATGTACGCGCGGTCGCAGATGCCCAGCGTCTCGCGAACGTTGTGATCGGTGATCAGGACCCCGATATCGCGTTCTTTGAGGAACCGGATGATTTTCTGGATATCGATGACGGCGATCGGATCGACTCCCGCAAACGGTTCATCAAGCAGGATAAAACGCGGTTCGGTAGCCAGCGCGCGCGCGATTTCGACCCGCCGCCGCTCGCCGCCGGAGAGGCTGATCGCGGGGTTGTCGCGCAGGTGATCGACGTGCAGATCCTGCAGCAACTGGTCGAGTTTTTCCGTGATTTGCGCCGCATTGTTATTTTGCAATTCAAGCACCGCGCGCACGTTTTCGGCCACGGTCAGGCGGCGGAAAATCGAGGCCTCCTGCGGCAGGTAGGAAAGCCCGAGCTGCGCGCGCCGGTGTATCGGCATGTGCGTCAGGCGTTTGTCGTCGAGGTAAATCTCGCCGCCGTCGAGCGGCACCAGCCCGACCATCATGTAAAAGCAGGTGGTTTTGCCGGCGCCGTTGGGGCCCAGCAGTCCGATGACCTCGCCGCTGCTCACTTCGAGCGAGACGTCCTTGACCACTACCCGCGACTTGTAGCGTTTTTTGAGTTGTTCTGCCCGCAACTTGCTCATGATGGCATGCGGTGCGGCGGCCGCAGCGCGAGCGTGCCGCCCATGCAGCGGTGGTGCTGGCGGATTGCCGTCAACGCGGCGCGCCTGCCGGATTTTCGCGCGGGTTCGCGACGTCGGTGGCCGGTTTCAACGGCAACGGTGAGCCGGCCGGCGGCTCTTTCGACTTGGGCTGGATGATCGCGCGCACGCGGCCTTCCGGATTGGCGGCCGTCGCGGCCTGCTTGCCGCCGCCGGTGACCTTGAAAAATTCGGTCGCAATTTCGTACGCGATGTAATTGCCGCGCACGTCGTCATTGGCTTTTTTCAGATAGGCGCGATTGAACATCTGCAGTTTTTCGGCCTTGCTGTCGTATTCGATGCGCTCGGCGTAGCCATCGATGTATTCGTCGTAGCCTTCGCGTTTCTGGCGAAAGCTCGCGAGGTTGCCGTAGGCGATGCCGTATTTGAAGCCGTCGGCGTCCTGCTGCACGACCATGCGGTCGCCGCGTATGACCAACGTGCCCTGCGTCAATACCACCCTGCCGGTAAACGTCGCGGTCTGCTTGTTGTCATCGACAGTGACCTGGTCGGCTTCGAGATTGACGGGCTTGTCGCGATCGGCGCGCTCCGCCATGCCTGCCGCGGGGGCGAGGAGGCAGCATGCGAGCAGTATCGACCATGGCCACGACGGGCGTGGCACGCCGCCGGCAGCGGAAGGCCCGCTGCGCTTATCTGGTTTTTTCATAACGGCCTCGGACATTGGAAAGCAGTTTCAGGATACGGGTCTCATTGTTGAATTCTAAGCCATCCGACGTAATCAGGGTGTTCGCGTCCTTGATGCGCACCGGCTTGTCGGTTTTGGCGATGCCGTCATCAGGTATGACGTGCAACCAGCTGGTCAGCACCGTCAGTTCGCCGCGATTTTCGTAGGCGGAGCGCGTGAGGCGCACGTCGTCCTTGAGATACGCGTTCTCGCCGTTGCTCGACAGCGTGGCGGTTTTGGAGCTGGCGGTCACCGTCACGCCGGGGCCCTGAAAATTGACGAATTTGGGCGCTACGAGGTCCGTAGTATCGTCGTCCAGGTAGTGCTGCATGCGGCGCGCGTCCAGTTTGTAGCGTACGATGCCGTCGGGACCGATGCGGATCACCGTGAAATTGTCGACGATGTAGTCGGGATCATGACGGCCTTTGCCGCTGATGCCGGCTTCGGGCGGCTGCACCTGGCGGTCGAGCCATACGGTCACCGCGGCCACTGCCCCGAGCAACAGGACCGGGAACCAGGCCGTCAGGCGTTGCATCATTTTAAGTAGGCCTCGAGCGCGCGTTCGAGCTTGCCCTGGGCATGCATGATCAATTCGCAGACTTCACGCGCAGCACCGCGTCCGCCGTGCGCACGCGTGACGTAATCCGCGTGCTGCCTGACGATCAGCGGCGAGTCCGGCACGGTAAGCGCGAGACCACAGCGCAGCATCACGGGCAGATCGACCACGTCGTCGCCCATGTAGGCGGTTGCCGCGGCATCGAGCGAGCGCGATTTGAGCAGTGCCGCAAACGCCTGGGCTTTATCGGTGACACCCTGGTATACGAGATCGATGCCGAGGTTCTTCGCGCGCAGCTCGACGATGCGCGAAGTGCGGCCGGTGATGATGGCGAGTTCGACGCCGCTCTCGCGCAGCATTTTCATGCCGTGGCCGTCGAGGCTGTTGAACGCCTTGATTTCCTCGCCGCCGTCGGTGAGGTAGAGCGAGCCGTCGGTGAGCACGCCGTCGACGTCGAATATCGCGAGGCTGATGCGTTTGGCTTTGGCGTAGATGGCTTGCATGGATTTGGAGTTTTGAATCCGCGTGGCCTGCGGTCCGCCGTATTGTCGCGGCCGGCCCGCAAGCGGCGCGCGGACCTAGAGAACCTTGGCTTTAAACAAAGCGTGAGTGTTGAGCGCGCCAACCAGGCGTTGTTCCGAATCGACCACCAGCAGCTGGTTGACCTTGTATTGCTCCATGATCTGCACGGCTTCGGCGGCCAGCTTGTCCGGGCTGATGGTGCGCGGCGCGCGCGTCATCACGCTGGCGATGGGAGTGGTGCGGAGATCGACGCCTATTTGCAGCGTGCGGCGCAGGTCGCCATCGGTGAAGATGCCGATCACGCGCTGCTTGCCGTCGAGTACCGCCGTGACGCCGATGCGCCCGCGCGACATTTCGAGAATGGCATCCGAGAGCGACGCTGTGTCGGCAACGTGTGGCGCCTCGGCGGCCGTGCCCATCACGTCGCGCACGTGCGTCAATAGTTTGCGGCCGAGCGCACCGCCCGGGTGCGAGCGCGCGAATTCGTCGCGGCTCACACCTTTGGCCTGCATCACCGCGAGCGCGAGCGCATCACCGAGTGCGAGCGCCGCGGTGGTGCTCGCGGTGGGCGCCAGATTGAGCGGGCAGGCTTCTTTTTCCGCGCCGGCGTAAAGATGGGCATCGGCTTGCCGGGCGAGGCTCGATTGCGGTTTGCCGGTAAGCGCGATCAGCTTGGCGCCCTGGCGTTTGATCAAAGGCACGATCGCCAGCAGTTCGGCGGTTTCGCCCGAGTTCGACAGCGCGATAAATACGTCGTCGCGCGTGACCATGCCGAGGTCGCCATGGCTCGCTTCGGCGGGATGCACAAAATACGCCGGCGTGCCGGTGCTCGCCATGGTCGACGCGATTTTGCGCGCGATATGGCCGGACTTGCCGATGCCGCTCACCGTTACGCGCCCGCTTGAATTGAGGATGATGTCGACCGCGCGCTGAAAATCCTGATCGAGCCGCGCGATCAGCCCGGTTATCGCGGCGGCTTCGATTTCGAGCACTTCGCGCGCGAGTTCGAGGGCGCTGTTGCCGGCGGGTGCGGGGGCTTTTTTGCGAGCGGCTGTCATGGCGTGTGCAGTATAGCAAAGTCCCCGCGCGCCCCGGCGGCCGGGGACTTCAATCCGGTTGCAATTCGTCGGCGATAAGGCATTATTCAAGGCAAATCTATCGCATGCCCGACATGGAAAATTCGCTGCATCTGGTATTGATTCTGCTCGCCGCCGCGGTGCTGGTGGTTATTTTGTTTCGCCTGCTGAAGCTGCCCGCGATGATCGGTTACCTGCTGGTTGGCATCATCATCGGGCCGTATAGCCTCGGCTTGATTCCCGATACTGCCGGCACGCAATACCTGGCCGAGATCGGCGTGGTGTTCCTGATGTTCAGTATCGGTCTCGAATTCAGTCTCGCCAAGCTAACGACCATGCGCCGCATCGTGTTCGGGCTTGGCGCGTCACAGGTGGTGTTGACGCTCGCCGGCGTCGTTGCCGGCATGGTTGCAGCCGGCGCTGACTGGCGTACCGGCCTGGTACTGGGCGGAGTGGTCGCCATGTCCTCCACCGCGATCGTCAGCAAGATGCTCGCCGACAAACTTGAACTCAACACGCTGCACGGACGGCAGGTCATCGGCGTGCTGTTGTTCCAGGACCTCGCGGTGGTGCCGCTCCTGATCCTGATCCCGGCGCTTGCCGGCGACCCCGGCGACATGGCCGCGGGCTTGAGCATTGCGCTGCTCAAAGCCGCGGTGGTGCTGTCGATACTGCTGTACTTCGGGCAGCGGCCGATGCGCGCGTGGTTCCACCTGGTGGCGACCCAGAAATCGTCGGAGCTGTTCGTGCTCAACGTGTTGCTGATTACGCTGGGTCTCGCGTTTATCACGGAATTGGCGGGGCTCTCGCTGGTGCTCGGCGCATTCATCGCCGGCATGCTGATTTCAGAGACCGAATACCGCTACCAGGTCGAAGACAACATCAAGCCGTTTCGCGACGTGCTGCTGGGACTGTTTTTTGTCACCATCGGCATGAAGCTCGACATCGCGCTCGTCTATGGCAATCTGCCGTGGGTCGTGCTTGTGCTGGCCATGCTGATTGCGTTGAAGACGCTGCTGATCGCCGGCCTCAGCCGTTTGTTTGGCAGTGACACCGGCGCCGCGTTGCGTACCGGGCTTGATCTCGCGCAGGGCGGCGAATTCGGTTTTGTGCTGTTGTCTCTGGCGGCGCCGCTCCATCTGGTGCCCGAGGCGCAGCTGCAGACGGTGCTTGCCGCCATGGTGCTGTCGATGCTTGCCGCACCCTTTATCATCGAGCGCAGCGAACATATCGTGCGCCATTTCAGCGGCGCCGAATGGATGGCGCGCGCGATGGAGCTGCATAACGTCGCGGTGCAAGCGATGGCGGCCAACCAGCACGTGGTGGTGTGCGGTTACGGGCGCAGCGGCCAGAATCTTGCACGGCTGCTCACCACGGAAGGATTTGGCTTCATTGCGCTGGATGTCGATCCCAAGCGCGTCAAGGAGGCCGCCGCCGCAGGCGAGCACGTGGTGTACGGCGACGCTGCGCGGCGTGAAGTGCTGATCGCGGCAGGCATGCTGCGCGCGCGCGCATTGGTGGTGACCATAGCCGACAGCGCGCTCGCCCTGCGCATACTGGCCCAGGTGCGCGAGCTCAGGCCCGGACTGCCGGTGGTCGTGCGCATGCTCGACGATACGGAGATCGACCGCCTGAAGGAGGCCGGCGCCACCGCCGTACTTGCCGAAATCATGGAAGGCAGCTTGATGCTCGCGTCGCATACCCTGGTACAGCTGGGCGTGCCGCTCAATCGCGTGTTAAGGCGCATTCGCGATACGCGCGAGCAGCGCTACAGTCTGCTGCGCGGTTTTTTTCACGGCGCGTCGGATGAGATCGAGGACGCGGCACAAGGCGAGCAGCGTTTGCTGCATTCCGTGCTGATTACGCCCGGCGCTGCCGCTATCGGCAAAACGCTGACGGAACTGGATCTCGCGAGTTGCCGTGTGGAGGTGAAGTCGGTACGCCGGCCGGGCATTGTTGCGCAGGCGCCGCAGCCGGGGGCGCGCATCGAAGCCGGCGACGTGCTGGTGTTGTACGGCGCGGAACTTGATTGCGCGGCCGCGGAGATCCGCGTGATGCAGGGCTAGGTGTTTGGCCTGGAGACAATAAAAAAGCCCGCGTGAGCGGGCTTTTTTTGCAGGCTGAAACTGATCTTAAAGCAGGCCGGAAGATCCGCAGTTGGGCGTCGGCGGTGTTGCGGTCCAGACCGCAGGCGGGCCCGCGGCATAGCAGCCGCCAGCACCGGTCGGCGCAACCGCGCCGGCGGCGCCGCCGCCGTCATACACGCTGAACTGGAACGAACCACTGGTCGGAATACCGTCGTCCGTCTTGCGGTCGATTTCAGCCAGCAAATCCGACGGAATCTGGTTGCCGGTCTTGATGTTGTGCCGCAGCGTGTTGGGTGCGGCCGCCGTGCCCGTGCCGTATACGCCGTCATAGGACAGGCGCAGAAAGCGCGCATACGGGTTGGCCGGCGCCGATGCCGTGGTCTCGGGAAAGGCCGCATACGAATAGCTGCCGTTGATGAAGCCCGATTTCGACAAGTGCTCCCACGCCGCGATGGGTTCGTCGACTGTGTCGCCATCGGCAATAGCGCGGATCGTGCCGTTGTTGTTGCCGTTGGTGCACGCTGGGGTGCACGAAATATTTGTGCTCGCGGCACCGTAATCGCCGGGCAGGGCGCGGTAGCGGTCGAGGAAGCCGAAGTAAGCGGCCTTGACGCCTTCCTGTTGGGAGATCAGGTTGCGCACGCGGGCGCTGGTGATCAGTTCCTGGCCTTTCAGCACGCCGCCCAAGAGCAGGCCGATGATAACCAGCACGATCGCGATTTCGATCAGCGTAAATCCCTGTTGTTTGGTTCGCACGTTTTTTCTCCTTATCGGAAAGAACTTAAATGGTACAAGTGTGCCAAATGTGGCAAATTTCATGCCCGGGTGCCAGGTCAACCCAATAGGGGCTCTAAACAGCATCCTGGAGACATGCAAATCGATGTCTTGTGTCGTTATGACGCGGTAATAAATAAATTAAGTTATTGTATTTTAATAAATTACAGGAAGGCCGCGCAGTGGCACCCACGTCTTGAAGACGGGTAATCGTCTAGGGTTTACTGCCTGGTGCGGACGGCTCAGAGTGTCTATTTTTCGTCGTCGGAGTCTGTTTTTCGTCATTTTTCATGCCTTCCAGCCGCTCCGTGAGGAAATGCAACTCGCGTTCGTCCCTGATTTCGCCCCCCGCCAGGAGGCCGCCGAGCAGGATTTTCGCGCTTTCGAGTTCGCCGATATCTTCGAGGATGAAAATCTGCATCTGGCGCGCCCAGGTCGGCGCTGCCGGGGCAAGGCGGGCGATGTCGCGCGCGTAACGCAATGCGAGCGCGTCGTCGTGCAGGCGGTGTTTGGCCATGATGGTGACGTGCGCGAGCCAGCGCCAGCGGCGGTTGGGGTCCTGCAGAAACTGCGCGTGAACAAACTCGACCATCAGGCGCTCGCGCGCCGCGTCGGGGACCTGCGTGTAAACCTGGGCTGCCATCAGCATCGGATACTGGCCGAGCGGATCGAGTCCGAGAATTGTCGCCAGCCATTGCGTTACGCGCGAGTAGTCGAGATTGCGAAACGGGATGCTGACGCCAGGCTGATTGTCGAAGGCCTGCAGGTACAAAGTCGCCAGCTGCGCCAGCGCAATCGGCTCTCCCAGGCTGGCGACGCGCAGGGCCGCCACGGATGGCGGTGTATCAAGCGCCGCGGCGCGCGCGACCGGCTTGGGTTGCGTGCCCTGCCAGGCCATTTGCAGCGCCAGCGCGGCCGCCAATATCGCCAGCACGGCGCGCGGCACCCCGGCAACAGGCCGTTCGTCGCGCGCGATCACAGATTGCGGCGGTAAAAGTCGAACATCGCGGCGGCGACCAGCAGTGTCGAATAGAGTGCGGCCTGCACGGCGCAGGCGCCGACCGCCGACCATCCTGCCGCGCCGTCCACCAGCCATGCGCTTTGACTGAAACGGTCGAGCGCAGGCAATACCAAGGCAAGCGCGTCGACGAGCCAACCCATCACCTGGCGGGATTGCACGTTGAAACCGACCACCGAGGTATCGCTGATCAGCTGGATCGCCGACAGGCTGCGCGCCAGCAGATAAAAACCCGCGACGAAGCTGGCGGCCGGCATCAGCTGCGTAAAGGTCATGACGCAGAAGAGGCTCAAGGCCGCGACTATCCACAGTTCGAGGGCAAGCGCGCAAGTCCACTGCAGGGCGGCGGGCAACGGGGCGAGTATCCACAGCGGCACGCCTGCGAGCAACGCCATCGCGAGCGCGATCAGCATGAACCCGAACAACCGGCCCAGTATGTAGTCGGCGCGCCGCAAATCGAACGACAATGTGAGCTCCAGCCCCTTGTCGTTGAATTCACGCACGACGCTGGTCAATATATAAAGGCTCAGCACGAACACCGCGGCGATACGCGACGCGGTTGCCGAAAAAACGATTTGTACCCGGGCGCTTTCAGTAATCGCCAGTTCCTGCGCAAAATAGGCGGCGCCGTAGACCGCCGCCAGCGCGACGAGAAACAGCCACAAGAGGCGCGTGCGCAACGCTTCGAGCAGCGTGAAGCGCGCGAGGGTCACCATTTTTTGTCGCCCCATGGAATAATCTATGCTTGTGTCCAAGTCCAGCCAGTATAACCAATACGCGGGCACGGCAATGAGGAGGCCAGAGCGATGAACGAAACCACGGCAGGTTCGCGCCGGCAACTGATCGCGGGCAATCCGCAATTGTGGCTGTGCGCCATGTTGCTCGCGCTGCATGCGGCGCTGGCGTGGGGCATCGAAACCTTTTTTTCGCGCGCGATGCTGCTGGTGCATTTCGGCATCTTCCTGATCTGGCAGCCGGTGTGGCGCGGCGAGCGCGACCTCGATTCGCGTCAGGCGTTTCTGGTCGTTATCGTCGGCCTGCTGCTGGCGGGCTGGAACAACTGGTGGCTGATGGCCGTGTGGCTTGCGGTGCTCTTTGCGCTGATCGGCGGCAACCTGCTCGGCATCGAGCAGCCGCGGCAGCGGCTCGCGGCGCTGCTTGCGGCGCTCTATTTGCTTACGATGCTGCTGGTGTGGGTCGTCCCCAATCTGTTTGCGGGGCAGCAGTTCGATGCGGCGGTGGTCGCCATGGTGCGCTACGTGCTGCCGGTACTCTTGCTGGCGATGATCGCCATTCGGGTGCCGGCGGCCAGCCGGTCGTCGTCGCCGCTCGCGGTCGATCTTTTTTACAGCCTGATGCTGTTCCTGCTGGTGACCGGGCTGGTGCTCGGGAGTTTCGTCGTCAAGCAGATCAGTCACGGCGACTACGCGTTTGCGCTTGCGCAAAGCCTGATGGTGATGGGGCTCGTGCTGGTGACGTTGAGCTGGTTGTGGAATCCGCATACCGGATTTACCGGCATCGGCCACCTGCTGTCGCGCTACCTGATGAGCCTCGGGCTGCCGTTCGAGCGCTGGGTCAAAAGCCTCGCAGACCTGGCCGAGCGCGAACGCGATCCGGCGCGCTTTCTCTCGCTGGCGCTGCAAAACATGTGCGAGCTGCCATGGGTTGCCGGGCTGTCGTGGCAGGCAGCGCACAGCAGTGGCGAACTTGGCGCGCGTTCGCGTTTCCAGGCCGAATTCGCCTTTCAGGACTTGATCCTCACGTTTCATACCAAGTGGTCTCTGAGCCCGGCCCTGCTGCTGCATCTCAAGCTGCTGACCCAGATGCTGGGCCATTTTTATGAAGCAAAGCAGCGCGAAGAAGTGCAGCGCGCGAACGCATATACGCAGGCCATCTATGAAACCGGCGCGCGGCTCACGCACGACGTCAAGAATCTTTTGCAGTCGCTGCGCTCGCTGTGCGCTGCTGCCGAGAGCAGCAGCGAGGACGAAGCCGGCGCGCTGCAGGGTCTCGTAAAAAGGCAATTGCCGCAAATCGCCCAGCGGCTGACCGTTACTCTCGAAAAATTGCAGGCGCCGCAGGAGTCGACGGTTCCGCAAACCGACGCCATGACCTGGTGGGAAGGACTCAAGCAGCGCTATACGCGGGGCGAAATCACATTTTCGGGTGGTGTCGAACAATCCAGCGTGAATCTGCCGGGGGAACTATTCGACAGCGTGGCCGAGAACCTGCTGCAGAACGCCATTGCCAAAGCGCAGCATCAGGCGGAGATGCGTATCGAGGTGATGTTCGAGTCGGCGGCCGGCGGCCGGTTGACGATACGCGACAGCGGTGATGCCGTGCCGAAAGCGGTGGCGACGCGGCTGTTTTCCGTGCCGGTGCCGTCGCGCAACGGGCTCGGCATCGGTCTCTATCAGGCGGCCAAGCAGGCTGAGCAGGCGGGCTACACACTCCAGCTGGTCAGCAATGTTGCCGGCAACGTGTGTTTCGAATTGCGCAGGACCGGTAATTAGCGCGCGCTCCGGCGTTGTTATTGGGCGAAGATGCGTGCGGTAAACCTTCTGACGGTGCCGATTATCAGCGTGACTTTGGGCGTGAATACGCCGGCGTCGGTCAGCGCGCTGAAGGTGGTGTTCGAGCAGGCCGGCAACGAGGTGCATTCCGGCGCCACCGCGTAAGTCACGGAGGTGCGCCACGTCGAGTTGATCCAAGCGGGAAACGTGGTGCCTGGCCATCCCGCGCCGGGACTCAGATTGCGCGGCAATATGCCGGGGGACAGTGAACCGGTAGGCAGGCATAAATTCTGGTCGCCGTTTGGCTGACACGTCCAGTCAGCAACTGAAGCAGGGCCCGGCAGAACGGAATGGGCAAGGAAGTAGCGATTGAGCGAGACCGTGATTTCGCCGGCCACGCGCTTTTCCACGAAAGCCATCAGGTCGGGGACCGCGATGGTGGCCAGCCTGTCATTGAAGTTGTCGCCCGCGCTTTGCGCGACAAAAGCGCTGGCGCCCGCCGCATTAGCGCCTTCCAGATAGTTGGCGACGTTGTTCTGGTTCGCGCCGCTGCTGCGAACCTGCCCGCCTAACGCCGCACCCGGCGAGAACACGACGGCAACGACGTTGGTTACGTCGGTGGCGCCGGAGACTGACAGGGTGCCGGCCGCAGTGTCGTTGATGAGCACGTGGCTCGCGTAGTCGCGGAAATTGGGCGACAGCGCGTACCACAGGCGTTCGCCATCCGCGTCGCGCAAATCCGGCAGTCCGAGCGTGCGCCAGGGCAGGCGCCCGATGTAGCTGGGGCAATGGATGCCGGCGAACAGATCCGCGATGCCATCGTTGGGAACATTGCTGCCCGCGATATTGGTCTTCATGTCCGGACATGGCAGGCTGCCGGGAACTGAAGCGTCGATAGCACCGCGTCCAATGAGCGCCTGCTTGGCCTGCGCCAATACAGATGCGTTTTTTCGCTCGCGCTCGTTGCGCAGCGTATTCGCGCCGAGCGACGTCACCAACCAGGTTGCAGCCAACGTGCAGGTCACGGCAATCAGAACGATCGCGACGGACCCGCGATCTGCGCGTGCCGAAATTCGGTCGAACGAGAGGCGCCTGTTGCTGTGGCATTGCGGCATGGTCGCTCCCTGCGCAAGGCTGTGCCCGGACTATATTATTTTACCCGCCGATTCGCCGCGCGCGTCGCGCGGCCAGCGCGGCCAGGAAATTATAAGCTTGCAACGCGCGGCAGGTCTAACGGGCGTTTGCCCGCACCGCAGAATCAGGGCAGTTTCTGCGCCGTAACCATGCGGCTTAACAGCACGCTTGGTGACACCCAAACGAGCAGGTCGTCGAACTCGCTGCCGACAAAGTTTGAATAAGTGCGGCTGATAAAGAGGCAATCGTTGTCGGTATTTTCCATTTCGTCGGGGCTGGTCGGGGCAGCCGTTCCGTTCGGGCCGCGCGAGTAGACGACCGCAGGAACACCATTGGCAAGTCTTGCAGCGCAGGCGGCGTCCGCGCATACCAGGATAAATCCGCTCGCAGCTCCCGGCGGGGCGCATACGGCGCCAGTCGGCGTCGTCGTCAGCGTAAAGCCCGCCGCGGCATTGGTGTATGCGTTATTGACGCGGTACTGATAACGCTGCCCCCAGGGGTCGGTCGCCGGAACACCCAGAAGGGCCCACGGAATATTGCCGCCCATCGTTTCTGTGGAATTGGTGTTCGCGCAGGCGCCTTCCAGGCCATCGCCATTCGTATTCGGGCAGGGCAGCCGCGGTTTGGCCTGTGCCAGCGCGTAACCGATCAGCGACTCATTGATCTGATCAAGATCGGCTTTTGCCTGGGATATTTTGGCTTGCGTGACCTGCGCAGTTATCGGCCCGAGCAGCACGGTCGCGATCAGGGTGATGATGAACATCGAGATCGCGAGTTCAATCAGCGTAAAGCCTGAAGCGGGCGGGAAACGCCGGATGTTATGACGCGGCAGAAAAAGACTGTATGGTTGAGGCATGCGGTGATGCTGGATTATTGCACCGCCGCGTTGAGTACAGTGGTCTGGTAGCCTGTTGCCAATGGGTTCGCACCGGCGATGCTGAGGACTGCCTTGGTGTCGGTGTTGGCCGTGCCGCCTGTGAAGCCGATGGTGGCCCCGCCGGAGCCAGCCGAGTAGCCGGTAAACGCGGCGCCGCAAGGAGAGATGCCGGCCACGCAATTGCTGTCCACGCGATAGCTCACCACAGAATTCCACTGATTGGCGACGAACCACGCGGGCAATGCCGCGTTTAAGGTGGTGTCATCTGTCGGCAGATACCCCGGTCCGGCAACGGGCCAAATAGCCGCGCCCGTTTTTGGCGGCGAGGGCTGGGGGAAAACCGTCGGACATACACCTGCGGTGCAGCTGGTTGAATACCACGGGAGTCTCCCCGTGGTTGCGGCGGAATAGGCTTGCAGCGAATTTTGTAATTCCTTGGCGATACGCCGATCCACGACTGCGAAAATATCCGTGGCCGTTATCACCATGAGCTGATCGTTATAGCTGCTGCCGGCGTCGCTGGTCACGAAGGTGGCCGGGCCCGTATAGCTTTCGATGTATTGGGAAGGTGTAAAGAGTCGTTCCGCGTTCCGCAACTGCCCATTGACCGGGGCACCGGCCGCAAACACGATGGCGGCAGTACTGGCAGCAGTAAGCGTGCCGGTAATGTTGAGTTCGCCGACGGTGGTACTGTTGATCGCGTTGGTGTCGCTGAATTGTTGTGACAACGCATACCACAGGCGCTCGCCGCTGGAGTCACGCAGATCCGGCAAGCCGAGCGTTTGCCAAGGCAGGCGGCCGATCAAATTTGTGCACGCACCGGCTGCCGGGTCAGCCAGCCCGTCGTTGTCCGTATCGGGGCAAGGCAGACTGCCTGGACGAGTAGAACTGGATGCAGCATTCGCAATCAACGCCTGCTTGGCGAGCGCGAGTGCGCTGCTGGTTTTGCGGTTTTGTTCGTTGTGCACGGCGGTCGCGCTCAGCGATGTGACGACTACGGTCGTGGCGGCGACGCCGAGCACGGCAATAATGCCGAGCATCGCGTAGCCGCGCTGCGCGGAAAACCTGGGTTGAATATTGCTCGTGCGTATCTTCATGATCATGAGCGCCTCCTGTGGGAGCACCTGACTGCGCTACTTCTGGTCTGAACCGCTGTTACGTCCGGCATCGTCCGGCGCATCACGTTCTGCGGCACGGGCGGGTCTTTTTTGGGCTATCGGGTCGGATTTTAACGTTTCCCGGGGTGGGGCCGGCGTGACTTTTGACACGTCAGCCCTGGTATTTTCTGCTCCCGGCCCCGTTTTGGCCTCGGGTTTGGCGGCCGGACGCCGCAAATAGCTCTCGTCCACGGCGCCACTGACCATTTCGACCGTTTGGCCGACTTTGATATCCACGCTGCGTCCGCTCTCCGGCACGCTCAAACGCACCCGGTTGTCATTCCTGCCGATCGCCGCTTTGACGCCGCCGGTCTGGCGCTCATCGACGGGACGTTCATTGAGCCAGATCGTATTCTTGCCGTCGCTGCGCCGAATGATTCCGTTGACGCTGATGTTTTGCGGCAGGGGTGCGGCCACCGGTTTTTGCTGTGCTTCGCTGTCGTCGGTGCCGATTTCCGTCCGGATATTCTGCTTGCGCGCGGTATCCAGTGTCGCCCGTTGCGCGGGCGTGTAGAACATCCGCCCCAACTCTGCCGCGCAGGCGGTGCATGCAATCGACATCAGCGCAATCACACAGGCGGCGCGCACGATCATGATTTTTTGTCTCCCGGCGAACTCGGGCGCAGCGTTATCCAGGCGATATCGCAGTCGACGCGCAAGTTCGGCTGGAAACGTATGCTGCCACCGGTGCCGAGGCGCTCGACCCGGCATTGATTTACGGAAAAAAAGCCGGCGCCTTGTTTGCCTAGCGCCGCCAGGAAGTTCATGAGGTCGCCTTCGTGCAGCAACTGGAAATTGAGTTTCATCACTGACTGCTGCAGCGCAAGCTGTCCGGGTTCGAGTTCTGACGCAAAAGCATACGGCTGCTGGGAACCTATCGAGTATTGCACGCCGAACAACTGCGTTTGCAGGTTCGACAGGCGCAGGCCCTCGAGCCAGTTCAGGCGCTGCTCGTCGCCGACGAACCCGACGCGTTGCAGGTACTGATAGCTCGGCAGGTAGCGCACGATGATATCTTTTTCGTCGCCGGATTTCTGCAGGCGCGTACGTGCTTCGCGCATCTGGTTTTGCTGCAGCGAGAGTTCGCGCTTGGTGGTGACGAGCGTCTGGTCAAGCTGGTATATGAGCCCCGCGCCCAGCGCCACGATGATCAGCAGCAGGATGAGAGGCGTCTGCAGTGCGCGTAATTCGCTGGCGTTCATGCGGCAGGTTTCATCACAAGAATGATGGTGAATTCAGCCTTGCCCGCCTGTTCGCGGCTGTCGGTGGTGTTGCCGGCCAGCGTCAGGTTGGGACTGATGTTGAGCGGCAGCTTGGCAACCCTGACCTCGGCGACGTTAGGCTGTTGCGCGAGCGTCTCGGCGAAACGGTTGATGGCGTCGATAGCGGCTCGGTAGTCCCCACGGAAAGGTCGCACTTCTCCTTCGACGAGCGCGCTTTCCTTGCGTTTGGCGCCGGCGGGCGCATTGGGCAGCGGCACGACCGGCACCGCCGCGGCTGGCGCCTGGTTGCCCTCGCGGCCGCCCTCGACTTCAGTGGTGCCGTATTTCCACGCGAACGATTTCATGACGATCTGCGGATGGCTGTCCAGCGCCTGGCTGACGAGCCCCATCGTAACTTCCGGCGTGCGCGTGGTGGCGCCGATTTTCTGCGATATCTCGACCGCGCGCCGCAGGTTCTCGGCGGTCGTGGGCGCCGCCGGGAACTGCAGGGTGGCTTCCTGATACTGCCGTTGCAGATCTACAGTCTGGCGCTTCGCGCTTTCGGTGTCGATGCGCGCATCGAATATCTGATAAAGAGTGATCGCGCACCAGGTGGCGGCGGCAAATACAGTGACTGCTGTCAACGCATGAATGCCGCGGCGGATTTGATGCTGGCGGTAACCGAGGGTGACGTTCGCAGGCGCCAGATTGTTGTCCGGTGGGCGCGGTCCGAGCAGATGCAGGTACAGCGCGTCGCTCGACGAGTCCAGCGCCGGCGCGGCGATGCCGAGGCTGGAAATGATTTCCTGGCGGCCGAGACGGCGGCACTCGATGTTGGGGTTGTCGCGGCCTATCGTTTGCTCGAGATCTTTTAACGAGTCGTTGCGATCGACGATCAGCACCGACAGATGTTCGTCAAGCGTCATCACGCGCAGCGCGTGCAGATAGAGACGCGTGTTGGAAATCTCCTCGGCGTAATTCTTGATGGCCTGGCTGGCGCTGCCATCGATACGCGCCAGCCGGCTGATGCGCAGTTGTTGGTCGCGGAAAAAGCTCAGTCGCAGTCCGGCGCCGTGGATCGATACAACCAGCAGGTTGGTTTGCTTGAGTTTGAGCTTTTCGATCAGCTGTGCGCTGACGGTCGGTAGCAGGAAGATGCCGGCAACTGGCAGTTTGCGTTCAATGATCTCCTGCAGCCACCCGTTGATTAGTTCCGGATTGGTGAGCGCGCAAAACAGGTAGCGGTCGTCGCGTCGCTTGCCGGGGTCGCGCCCCTGGATGCGCGCGTTGCAGTACTGCGTATTGCGGTAATGCTGTTTTAATTTGCGTGCAATCATTTCGCCACGGTCGCTGCCGAAGCTGTGCGGCAGGGATTCGAAGCGATAGTCTTCCTCAACTGCGTCGACAATCATGTGTGCCGGCAGGTTCGGCTCCTGCGCAAGGTGTTCCTTGAACGCCGCGAAGCCCGCTTCGCTGTTTTCGAAGACGGTGCTCGTGCCCAGGCGGCCGCCCAGCCAGCGTGCCGAACTGACCTGGCTGGCCGACACCGAAAACAGCAGCTTATCTGCCATGACGGGGTCGATTTCCCTTTGTGATTAAACGGTTAACTAGAACTTGATCTTGCCCAGAATATCATAAACCGGACCCAGCACCGACCACATGATGAATACCATCATGCCGCCGAGAACCACCGTCAGCACGGGCCCTATCATGGCCATGCCTTTGTCGACCGATTCCTTGACGTCGCGGTTATAAAAGTAAGTCACATTCATCAGCGAGGTATCGAGCGCGCCGGTGGCTTCGCCCACGCGCAGCATGCGGATCACCAGCGGCGGGAAGATGCCGAGATTCTGGAAAGTTTCCGTCAGGCTGTCGCCGGCATTGATCTGCGCGCCCGCGCGCATCAGGCCGTCGGCAATGACGCGATTGCCGACGATTTCCTCTGAGGACTTGATC
>Ga0114966_10001716_pt1 | contig 19987 bp, 19 predicted proteins | sample M_130207_XF_Meta_FD_87029 | JGI IMG/M metagenome (GOLD analysis project Ga0114966, IMG submission 87029) | Freshwater microbial communities from Lake Montjoie, Canada to study carbon cycling - M_130207_XF_MetaG | ecosystem: Environmental > Aquatic > Freshwater > Lake | place: Lake Montjoie...
CATAAAGTAGCCAGCATCAGAAAGATTTGCCATTCCACCGTACGCACGCATCTGCATTACATCGGGCCCTTTTCCTGCTGTTAGCGCAGTTGAAAGTAGTGCGTTGTAATCAGTAGCTACATATGGTGTGAATTTTACGGAGATGCCAGTTGCTGCTAGAAATTTTGCAGCTTGTGCTTCGTAGAAAACTTTATCTTCCGGACGCCAGCTCCAGAAGGTAATTTCTGTAGCTGCATTCGCAGGTGAAGCTGTAATTGGTACGACAATTGCAGCAGTTGCGAAAACTGCAGCCATTAAACCGCGTAACCGGCCTTTAGTTTTAATCACTTATTTCCTCCTCGAGAGCGGGATGGTTTAGAAGTTGAATGAAATCCCTCGATATCACTCAGCTTCTTTCCAGAACGGATTCCCACAGCCGCCCTAGATTGATCTAGAGCAGTCTTAGTTCCGCTCCAGTTTCTCTGTGCTAACGCAACACAGAGACAGTCAACCACCGTTAATTGTGCGATTCGACTCGCAGTTGCACCGCTTCGGAAGGTGGTTTCCCGAGCAGAGGTATGTAACACAAATTCGGTAAGAGCGCTAGCTGGACTTCTAAGTGCATTAGTTATTAAAACTAAACTTACACCACGCTTCTTGAATTCAGACATTACATCAACAACATCTAAAGTAGTGCCGCTATGACTAACCGCAACTAAAACGTCGCCTTCTTTTAATAGTGCTAGCGAAGTTAGCGCTGAATGTGCATCGCGCCAAGCAACTGCGTGTTTCCCTAATCTATTTAATTTAAGTTGTAAATCCATCGCAACATAACCACTTGATGCCAACCCGATTATCCCAATTGTTTTAGCATTTTCCCAGAGCGTAAGCACTTCTTCGAAAATCTTTAAATCTAACCGCTCAGTGGTAGTTTGAATCGCACGTGAATCCGCATGTGCAATTTTCTTAATAATGTCTGCCGAAGTGTCGGTTGAGGTTATGCCGCCATCTAATTCTGATTCTGCAATTCCTAAATATTCAATCCGGCTGAGGTCGCTTACAAGTGCAAGCCGAAATTCTGGATAACCTTTAAACCCTAGCGTTTTACTGAATCTGACAACTGATGCAACAGAGGTTTTGCTAAACACCGCGAGTTGCGAGATGTTCATCTCGGAAACTTGATCTGGATTTTCGATTACTACATTTGCGATCGAAACTTCACTCGCATGAAAAGATGAAAATGAGTTTTTAATCGCTCCTAAAACATCGCGATAGTTTTTTCCAACAACTCGGAGTGGTGTGGATGTAGCGGTCATTGCCCACCTCCGGTGAAAATTAAATTCAACAAATGTTTTGCTTGGTGAAAATTATCGCCTTATTGAGCCAACGTCAAGCCCAAAACCTTCGATTTGAACGAGTTATTAATGTCCCAGCGCTTCTCGGATTCGATTTGAGGAGGCAAGCAATCGCTCGCGAGCAGCTTTCGCCTCCAGATTTAAAAGCAACATCAGGATTGCAACTTTCACTTCGTGATTCGCTTCGTTAAGAGCTCGTATCGATTCTGATCGAACCGCGCCAGTTGCTTTTTCAATAATTCGAATCGCGCGATCTTGCAACTTTTCATTGGTGACTTGAAGATCAACCATGAGATTTCCATAAGTCTTTCCAAGTCTAACCATGGCTATTGTCGAAATCATATTTAAAACCAATTTTTGAACTGTGCCTGATTTTAATCTGGTAGAGCCCGCAAGAAGTTCGGGCCCAGAATCTATTTCGATTGGATGATCGACGATTTTTGATAATTCAGAATTTGGATTGCTTGTTAATCCTATAGTTAGCGCACCAATCTCTTTTGCTAATTGCAGCGCACCGATTACATACGGCGTCCTGCCACTTGCGGCAATTCCAACTACAGCATCAAGTTGTGAAACTTTTTTAGCTTTTAAATCTGCAGCACCGGCGTTGGGATCGTCTTCAACACCTTCTGCTGGATTTCGAAGGGCATCGTCACCACCAGCAATAAATGCCAAAACATGATTTTCGTCAACTGAAAAAGTTGGGCCACATTCGGCTGCATCTAAAACACCTAGTCGACCGGATGTTCCAGCACCTAAGTAAATTAACCGTCCACCTTGTAGTAAGCGATCCACAATGCCATCAATAGCTTTTTCAATTTCTGGAAGTTTTAAAGCGATTGCGCGTGGAACTTCGGCGTCGCTTTCATTCATCGCTTGCAGTAATTCGGTTACTGACATTGCATCGAGTAAGTGATATTTGGCATCGACCTGTTCGGTACGTAATGAACCAATTTTCGATTCAGAATTACCGTTTTCGATAGTCATTGACGCCTTCCCTTGAAGCAATACTCGTTTAAGAGTAATGCCCTAAGGAGAAAAGTCAAAAGTGGAACGAAATTAAGCGGTTGGTGCTTCTGCTAAATCTCCAGGTGAATCCGGTAATTGTTCTCTTGGCATACCTTTAAAAGTAAAGGTTTCGGAGCCAATTTCGCCTTCTTTTGCCGGTGCAACATCAATCAAGATGATCTCGCCAGCTTTAATATCGCCGAAAAGAATCTTCTCTGATAGCGCATCTTCAATTTCGCGTTGAATCGTGCGACGAAGCGGACGGGCCCCAAGAACTGGGTCATAGCCGCGCTTAGCTAAGAGCGCTTTTGCGGTCGAAGTTAACTCGATGCCCATATCTTTCGCCTTTAAACGGTCTTCCAAGTTTGCGATCATAAGATCAACAATTTGGACAATTTCATTCTCGCTTAATTGATGGAAAACAATCACGTCATCAATACGGTTTAAGAATTCCGGACGGAAGTGTGTTTTGAGTTCATCTTGAACTTTCGCCTTCATCCGCTCGTAATTACCAAGCGCATCAGAGACATTGGTGAAGCCAAGCGCCAAACTCTTAGAGATATCGCGAGTACCAAGGTTTGTAGTCATAATGATTACAGTGTTCTTGAAATCAACAACTCGGCCTTGCGCATCAGTTAAGCGACCATCTTCAAGTACTTGTAATAGTGAATTGAAGATATCTGGATGTGCTTTTTCAATTTCATCAAAGAGCACAACAGAGAACGGCCGACGTCGTACTTTCTCAGTTAATTGGCCACCTTCGTCATACCCAACAAAGCCTGGAGGTGCACCAAAAAGCCTTGAAGCAGTGTGCTTTTCAGAGTACTCCGACATATCAAGTTGAATCAGCGCATCCGCATCGCCAAATAGGAATGCTGCAAGCGTCCGTGATAATTCAGTCTTACCAACACCAGATGGACCAGCGAAAATAAATGAACCGCCCGGACGTTTTGGATCTTTTAGCCCCGCGCGAGTTCGACGGATTGCTTGTGAGAGCGCCTTGATGGCTTGGTCTTGACCGATAACACGACGGTGAAGTTCGTCTTCCATGCGAAGCAAGCGCGCAGTTTCAGCTTCAGTTAATTTGAATACTGGAATTCCAGTTGCGGTAGATAGAACTTCTGCAATTAATTCTTCATCAACTACAGCGACAACATCTAAGTCGCCAGCTTTCCAAGCTTTTTCACGCTCTGCTTTTTCCAAGATTAAATTCTTTTCTTTATCGCGAAGTGCAGCAGCTTTTTCAAAATCTTGGCCGTCGATTGCTGATTCTTTTTCTTTTCGAGCATTTGCAATCTTGTCATCGAACTCACGAAGCTCTGGTGGCGCAGTCATGCGGCGAATTCGCAGTCTGGAACCAGCTTCATCAATTAAATCAATTGCTTTATCTGGCAAGAACCGGTCAGATACATATCGATCTGCAAGCGTGGCGGCAGAAACTAGCGCAGCATCTGAAATCGAAACTTTGTGATGGGATTCGTAACGATCGCGCAGACCTTTAAGAATTTCAATGGTGTGCGTGAGTGAAGGTTCGGCGACTTGAATTGGTTGGAAACGTCGCTCTAACGCCGCATCCTTTTCTAAATGTTTCCGGTATTCATCAAGAGTTGTTGCACCAATTGTCTGGAGCTCACCACGAGCCAACATCGGCTTCAAAATACTTGCGGCATCAATAGCGCCTTCAGCAGCGCCAGCGCCAACTAGTGTGTGAATTTCATCGATAAAAAGAATTATGTCGCCACGTGTGCGGATCTCTTTTAATACTTTTTTCAAACGCTCTTCAAAATCACCGCGATATCGACTACCCGCTACTAGCGCGCCTAAATCAAGTGAATAAAGTTGTTTATCTTTTAAAGTTTCTGGGACATCATTTTTTACGATTGCCTGCGCTAATCCTTCGACTACCGCGGTCTTTCCAACGCCAGGTTCGCCAATCAATACTGGATTATTTTTTGTGCGCCGTGAAAGAATTTGCATGACACGTTCAATCTCTTTTTCGCGACCAATAACTGGGTCTAATTTTCCTTCACGCGCAGCTTGGGTTAAGTTTCTGCCAAATTGATCTAGAACTAATGAAGTTGCTGGTGTGCCCTCTGCTGGTCCACCGGTTGATACTGCTTCTTTTCCTTGATAACCAGAGAGCAATTGAATAACTTGTTGGCGAACTCGATTTAAATCCGCACCAAGTTTTACGAGAACTTGTGCTGCAACGCCTTCGCCTTCACGAATCAAACCAAGCAAAATATGTTCGGTACCGATGTAATTATGGCCAAGTTGCAACGCTTCGCGAAGCGAGAGTTCTAAAACTTTCTTTGCGCGTGGTGTAAATGGAATATGTCCTGACGGAGCTTGTTGTCCTTGCCCAATAATTTCCTCGACTTGAGCGCGGACTGCCTCTAACGAAATTCCGAGTGACTCTAAACCTTTTGCAGCTACGCCTTCACCTTCATGGATCAAGCCAAGGAGAATATGTTCGGTACCGATGTAGTTGTGGTTAAGCATCCGCGCTTCTTCTTGTGCAAGCACAACAACGCGACGAGCTCTATCGGTAAAGCGCTCAAACATGTGACGATCTCCTGACTATCCGCGGCTAAGCGGCTTGGGTACGGGTTTAGCCTAACGCGCCAGCAGAATCAGTGCGATACGGATTTTCGACATATCTTGCGGGCATTGCTGGGTTTAACCACAGAATCTAGTGATTTATGCCCGAATAGCCCTTTGAACTTCGCCTTTTATAGGACCTTAATCATTCTGGTATTTCCCAAGGTGTTGGGCTTAACGCTCTCTAAATCTAAGAACTCAGCGATACCTTCATCATAAGAACGGAGTAATTGTGTGTAGACATCGGGTTCGACCGGAGTCCCTTGAATCTCTACGAAACCATGACTTCCAAAAAATTTAGTTTCAAATGTCAAACAGAACAATCGCTTCACTCCAATTTTTTTAGCGCGATCGATAATGTGCTCCATTAATTGGTGTCCAACTCCATGTCCGCGCAATCTTTCAATTACCGCAACGGTACGAACTTCGGCTAAATCTTCCCAAAGTACATGCAGCGCCCCGCAACCAACAACTTCATTTCCCTCAACTGCTACTGAAAATTCTTGAACGCTTTCGAATAGCGTTACGGTTTCTTTGGAGAGCAACCTTCGTTGCAGCGAATAATCATCAATAATTTTTCTAATTGTTTTTACATCACTAGTTTGTGCATTTCGAATTTGTATAACACTCATATCAATTCTCTTCCGGCTTCACTAACGGAAATAAAATAGTTTCGCGAATTCCTAATCCGGTAAGCGCCATTAGCAATCGATCAACACCCATTCCCATACCGCCCATGGGTGGCATGCCAAATTCCATAGCACGTAAGAAGTCCTCATCAAGACCCATAGCTTCTAAATCTCCAGATGCGCCAAGTTTCGCTTGTTCAACTAATCGTTCCCGTTGTAGGACTGGGTCAATTAATTCTGAGTATCCGGTTGCTAATTCAAAACCATCAATATATAAGTCCCATTTTTCTGCTACCCCCGGAAGTTCGCGGTGCGCTCTTACTAGCGGCGAAGTATCGATCGGGAACCCTTTTACAAAAGTTGGAATGTTTAATTTGCCATTATATAAATGTTCAAATATTTCCTCGGCTAATTTTCCAGTAATCCACTTTGGATCGACTTTCATACCGAGCTTTTCCGCGTATTTCTTTAAGTTTTCTTTACTTGTCTCGGCTGTGACTTTCTCGCCAACGCCTTCAGAAATAGCGGTATAGAAATCTACTTCGCGCCATTTCCCACCAAGATCATTCTCGGTTCCATCATGATGCTTAACAACATGGCTACCGAATACCGCTTTTGCCGATTCTTGCACTAATTCGCGAGTTAAATCTGCTATTGAATTCCAATCACCATATGACTGGTAAGTCTCGATCATCGCAAATTCTGGTGAGTGACTTGAGTCCGCACCTTCGTTTCGGAAGTTACGATTGATTTCAAATACTCGCTCTAAGCCACCAACAACACATCTTTTTAAAAATAATTCTGGTGCAATTCGAAGAAATAATTCCATATCGTATGCATTGCTTTTTGTTTTAAATGGTCGAGCAGCAGCACCCCCATGCATAACTTGCAACATCGGAGTTTCAACTTCGATAAATCCACGAATATCAAAAGAATTTCGGAGAGATTTCATCACAATCGGACGAGTGCGGGCATTTGCGCGCGCTTCTGGACGCACAATTAAATCTACATAACGCATGCGTACGCGAGTTTCTTCCGAGAGCGGTTTATGTTCGACCGGTAATGGCCGCAACGATTTCGATGCCATCGCATAATTATTTGCCAGTATCGAAAGTTCGCCGCGCTTTGAAGTGATTATTTCACCGGTAACGCTTACTAAGTCGCCAAGATCAACATCGGACTTCCAAGCATTTAGAAGTTCTTCACCTACTTTATCTAGCGAAAACATTGCTTGTAACTCAGTGCCATCCCCTTCGCGGAGCGTTGCGAAACATAATTTCCCAGTATCTCGTTTGAAGATAACTCTTCCGGTAAGGCTTTCGATAATTCCAGTTCCAACATCAATTGGTAAATCCTTATGACGCTTGCGAATCTCAGAAAGTGATGCGGTGCGCGGTACTGCAACCGGATATGGCTCAATGCCACGGGTAAGCAGGCTTTCGCGCTTTTCGCGACGAATCCGAAGCTGCTCTGGAAGATCGTCAGCAACCTCTGGTTTTGGCTGGTTCATAATGGCTGCAGTCTAACCATTGCGAAGCTAAGCGTTGCGCTGATGAACTAACCGAAGTCCGATGAGGGTCAAATCTGGTTCGTGATAATCAATCATCTCGCTAATTCCTAAAACCAAAGGCGCTAATCCTCCGGTTGCAATAATTGATACGTTTTCGGTTTCTGGATAATCATTTTCTAACACCGTAATAATGCGATTAACTAAACCATCAACTTGGCCAGCAAACCCAAAGATAGTTCCAGATTGCAAAGCTTCTACGGTATTTTTACCAATTACCGACTTTGGTCTTATTAATTCAACTTTTCGCAATTGTGCAGCTCGGGCAGCTAGCGCATCGACAGAAATTTCAATCCCAGGGGCAAGTGCGCCACCTAAGAATTCTCCTTTTGGTGAAACCACATCTAGATTTGTCGAAGTTCCAAAATCAACAACTATGCAAGGTCCTTTATCGCCGTATAAAGTAAAAGCTGCGAGCGTATTTACAATCCGGTCTGCGCCGATTTCTTTTGGATTATCAACCAACAGTGGGACCCCAGTCTTCGTGCCTGGTTCAATAATTGTGCAGCGAATATCCGAAAAATAAGTTGCAATCATGGTGCGGATCTCTCGTAATATAGCTGGAACAGTTGAACAAATTGCCAAACCATCAACTTTATAACCTTCAATAAGAGAGCGATATTGCAACCACAATTCATCCGAAGTGTCGCGTGGATCAGTCTTCACTCGCCATGACTGGATTAATTCGTCACCATCAAAAATTCCAAGAACTGTATTGGTGTTTCCCACATCAATGGTAAGTAGCATTAGTTATCTCCTAAGAAGTCGAGTCCGATATCAAGGTTTGTAGCAGAGTGGGTTAGCGCTCCGATTGCCAAATAATCAACGCCGGTCGCTGCATAACTTTTCGCGTTTTCTAAAGTAATTCCGCCTGATGCTTCTAATTTGAATTTCCCAGCAACCAGCGCGACTGCAGCGCGACATTGATCTGGTGACATGTTATCGAGCATCGCCAGATCAACGTTTAAATTTAAAATTTCATTCAATTGCGCAATCGTGTCCACTTCAATTTCAATTGGCAGGGTCGGGTTTTTAGTTAAAACTTGATTAAATGCGCTGGCTGCACCACCCGCAGCTTGCACATGATTATCTTTAATTAGCGCCGCATCGGAAAGTGACATTCGGTGATTGGTGCCACCACCCATTCGAACCGCAAATTTTTCTAATTCACGATAACCCGGTGTGGTTTTTCGAGTATCACGAATCTTAGTTTTGAATTCCGAAACTTCGCTAACCCAAACTTTTGTCAGAGTACTAATTCCACTTAGCTTTCCCAGAAAATTAAGCGCAGTACGTTCGGATAACAAAATGGCTCTCGTGTTCCCTTTAACTCTGATTAACGCCGAATTAGCTGGGGCTAAGTCACCTTCTGAAATCAATAATTCGTAATCATTAATTCCGCAATGTTCTAGGACGGCCACCGCTACCAATAGTCCAGAAATAACACCTGGCTTGCGATTGCGAAACTCGGCAGTTGATATTTGCTCCGGTGTTACTGTGGCATTGCTCGTAACATCGCTACCGCCAGCTAAATCTTCTGCGAGCGCAAGTTTAATTAAATCACTGATACTTGCTTCGGTTAATCCATAGTCTGCAATTTTCTTACTTAGTTGTGGAGAAAACATCAGTCACCCCCAATTCTGCAATTTCTGAACTCCAAGTGCCGTTGCTATCAATTCGTTGATGAATCCTTTTTTCCCATGCTTGCGAAACATTAGGAAAGTCCGCACGCCAATGGGAGCCGCGACTTTCACTCCGCTCTAAAGCGGATCTCACGATTGCGGTGGCTAAGTAGTAAAGATTTGTGGTTTCCCAAGAATCAATATTCGCTTCGTTGGTAGTAAAGAGCGCAAGTTTTTGTAAAGTCATTAAAGTTTCATCTAACGATTCTTTTGAGCGAACCACACCAGCACCACGCGACATCGCTTGTTGTAACGCTGTGCGAATAACTGGGTCTAATAAAATTTCCACGCTATTACTTTGTTTTGGTGCACTGAACTCTGGAATCGAAGCCGCAATATTTTCAGCTATCCGAGCGCCGAACACCAAGCCTTCGAGCAGTGAATTTGAAGCCAACCGATTAGCGCCGTGCGCACCAGTGCATGCGCTCTCCCCGCAAACATAAAGCCCTGGAATTGCACTCCTGCCGAATAAATCTACGCGCACGCCGCCTGATGCGTAGTGTGAAGCCGGCGCTACTGGAATCAATTCGATCGTGGGATTTATGCCATGGTTCAAACATGATTGATAAATTGTTGGGAATCGTTCTGGAAAATCTGGAATTTTTGTTGCATCTAACCAAACATGTTTACTGCCACTGGACAGCATTTGTCGGCTAATTTCCTTCGCAACGATGTCACGTGGCGCTAAGTCCGCAAGTGGATGCACATATTTCATAAATGCTTCGCCTTTTAAATTTTTTAAAATAGCACCTTCGCCGCGTACTGCTTCTGAAATTAGCGGCTGTTGACCACGCGATGAATCACCAATCCAGAGAACAGTTGGGTGAAATTGAATAAACTCAACATCTGCTACATCTGCGCCAGCCCGAAGCGCTAATGCAACGCCATCACCAGTTGAGACTGATGGGTTTGTGGTTTGGGAAAACACTTGGCCAAGCCCACCGGTTGCAATAACAACTGCACGGGCAAGTGCTTGTCCAACACCATCTCTTGTGCCTGCCCCGATTACGTGAAGTGTTACGCCGCAAACATCGCCATTTTCATTCTTTAAGGCATCAATTACTAAAGCGTTTTCTAATACTTCAATTCCATTATCATTTTTAACAGCTGCAAGTAGCGCACGGGAAACTTCAGCTCCAGTAGCATCGCCACCTGCATGCAAAATTCGATTTCGCAAATGGCCGCCTTCGCGAGTAAGTGCAATCTCACCTGTTTCAGAAAGATCGAAAACCGCTCCGCGTGCAATCAGTTTGCGAACCGCCTCCGGTCCTTCGCTAACTAAAACTTTTACTGCATTCACATCACAGAGCCCTGCCCCAGCAACCAAAGTATCTTTTTCGTGTTGATCTGGCGTATCACCAGGTCCAAGAGCTGCAGCAATCCCGCCTTGCGCCCATTTTGTAGATCCAGAATCAACTCGCGCTTTAGTAACTAATAGAACTGAAAGATTATGTGCGCGAATTTGTAGAGCGGTTGTTAAGCCCGCGACTCCAGAACCAATTACTACAACATCGGCCTTCGCACTCCAACCAGGTTTTGCTGCACGCAACCTCATATCGCTGCCACCTTTGATGCTGAGCGAATATTCTGCATGACCATATTGTCGATTAAACGGATGCCATTAATCCAGCCCGCGATGATCGCACGCTTATTTCTACTCGCTTCGACCGCGAAATCGAAGGTCGTATCATCAATAATTTCGGCGTAATCTAAAGTGAAACTTGGCTCGCTCTTTAAGGTTGCCAACATTTCTCGTTTCATTTCGGAAATAGATGGCTGAGATTGGGCAGCTTGTAAAGACCTAAAAAGTACGGTGGCGTAATTCCTATTTTCAATTGAAAGTCGAGAGTTTCTTGAAGAAAGAGCTAAGCCTGATGATTCTCGGATAGTTTCGCCACTTAATACTTTAGTCGCTGGAAAAAATTCGCTAGCCATTTTTCTAATTAAGAATAGTTGTTGTAAATCTTTTTCACCGAATATTGCCCAAGTCGGTTTAATGTTTGAGAAGAGCGCATGCACAACGGTCAACACCCCATCGAAATGTCCGGCACGATTACCTTCGTAAATCGCGCCAACCTCGCCTGATGAAATTTTGGTTATGCCGTCTGGATAAAGCTCAGATTGATTTGGCCGCCACAAAATTGTGGCGCCGGCTGCCGCGGCTAATTCTTCATCGACTCTTGGTGAACTTGGATAGCTAGTTAAATCTTCTTGATTTTCGAATTGCAACGGGTTTACATAAACGCTCACTATTACATTCTCTGAAACTTCACGTGCTTTTTTTATCAGCGACTGATGTCCCGCATGCAAAGCTCCCATAGTCGGCACAAACGCAATTGGGTGGATTAATGCGCGCGAAAGTTCAGTGGCGCTTTGAATAACTTTCATTTTAGGCTCCAGTCCTTTCGGGGTACCGGGCAGTGTCGAAAGTCTACCTAACTAATGCAGGGCAGCCAACAATTTTTTTATTTCACCATGACCAGGAAGCACCCCATCACCATCGATACTCAGCCAAGGTTCAAGCACAAATACGCGTAAGTGCGCCCGTGGGTGTGGCAAGGTCAATTCCGCAGTATCGAGAAAGATTTCGCCGTAAGAAATTAAATCAATATCTATCGTTCTCGCCGCATTCTTGATCGATCTTTCTCGGCCACCCATTTTCTCAATTCTCTGTAATAAATGCAGTAAATCAAGGGGTTTCATCTCAGAATGCGCGATCAGAACCCCGTTGAAATATTTTGGTTGGCCAGGCGCATCTACTGGTTCCGTCTCAATAAAATTTGAAATCGAAATTACAAAAAGCTCTTTGGTTATTTCTAGCACCGCATTTTCTAATTGAGAAACTGGGTCACCTAAATTAGCACCAAGTGCGATGACTGCCTTCATCGTGAACGTTGAATTGTTACAGAGATATCCAGAAATGGAATGGTAACCGGTGCTTCAGGTTTATGAATCGTTACATTTACTCCATCAGCTAATTGATAAACCGCAAGTATGGCCGAAGCAATTTTCTCAGCAAGGGTTTCAAGTAATTTAACCGGTTTTCCGATTATGAATCTATGGACTAATTCAGCAACTTCTGCATAATTTATCGTCTTTGTTAAATCATCTGATTCACCTGCTGCGCGCGTGCTTAGCGAAATTGTTATATCCGCAGAAAAGTTTTGTCCGACACTTCTTTCGCTCTCCAAAACACCATGGTAACCAAAACCGGATATTCCGGTTATCTTAATTTGATCACTCATTTGATTCTTTCCATTGCACTTACTGCTGCTATTGCATCTTTATGTGGTTTTACAGAATGAGTACGAACTCCCCAGGCGCCAGTTTTCGCCACTAAAGAAGTAATTGCAATAGAAGCTGCTTCACGATCATCCGAATTAGTGGTCTTGGTCAACTCACCTAAAAATTTCTTACGAGATGCGCCGATTAATATCGGGAAGCCAAGTAAAGCCAGTCGATCTAGATTTCGGAGGATTTCCCAATTATGTTCGCCGGTCTTCGCAAAACCTAAACCCGGATCGATTATTAATTGATCTGGATCAGCGCCAGCAGAAATCAAGGTATCAATTCGATCTTGTAACTCATCTTTAACTTCTCGGACTACATCTTTGTAAGCAGCTAAATCCTGCATGTTTTTAGAGTGCGCCCGCCAATGCATCGCAATATATTGAATTTGTGGGTTGGCTACGACCGTTTTAACCATGTCGGGATCAGCTAAACCACCGCTGACATCATTTATATAAGTGGCACCAGCCAGAATTGCTTCGTTCGCTATTTTTGCACGCATTGTGTCAATGCTTATCACCGCACCTAATTTCTTAAGTTCAGCGATGACTGGCATTACTCGATTGCGTTCTTCTGCTTCGGTAATTCTTTCCGCGCCTGGACGAGTTGATTCACCACCAACATCAATTATTTCTGCGCCTTCAGCAATCATACTTTCGCCACGCTTAATCGCATCTGTAAAATTGAAATGTCGACCACCGTCAGCAAATGAATCTGGAGTTATGTTAAGAATTCCCATCACAATTGTTGGCTTCGTATTCATTGCGCTATTACTTAGTTGTTATTAAAGACATCGCTTCAGCACGAGTTGCCGGATCTCGTAATTGACCACGTACTGCACTAGTTGTGGTCCGCGCTTGCGTCTTTTTTACACCGCGCATCGACATACATAAGTGTTCACAATCTATAATTACAATTACACCAGCTGGTTCCAAAATTTCCATCATTGAATCCGCGATTTGCGAAGTAAGTCGTTCTTGAACTTGCGGCCTTCTAGAATATAAATCAACCAATCTCGCAAGTTTTGAGAGTCCAGTAATTCGCCCACTTTCGCCAGGAATATAACCGATATGCGCTACGCCATGAAATGGCGTTAGGTGGTGTTCGCAATGGGAAAAAATCTCAATATCTCTAACAATTACTAGTTCGCGATGACCTAAATCAAAAGTTGTGGAAAGTACATCGCGTGGGTCTTGCCAAAGCCCTTCAAAGTTTTCTTTTAATGCACGCGCTACTCGAGCTGGGGTGTCGCGTAACCCATCACGATTTGGGTCTTCACCAAGTGCAATTAATAGCTCAGTAATAGCGCGTTCAGCACGGGCTTGATCAAATTCGGCTTTGGCACGGCCGTCATTTGGACCCATTCCAAATGCATTAATTTCACTCATTACGCGCTCGGACTCTTCTTCTTCCGCGGTTTAACTTCTTTTACTTCTACAACTTCCTTAACTTTTTCCACTTTTGGCTTTATTGATACTGGTGGAATAGTCGAAGGTTTGCGAAGGGCTGACCCAGTCCAAGCTGGACGATTTGGTTTAGCAACTACGCTTTTAAAAATTGCCACAATCTCTTCTTTATTTAAGGTTTCCTTTTCCAGTAATACTTCAACGAGTTCGTCAAGTATTGCGCGATTTTGTACCAGCACTTCAAACGCCTCTTGATGTGCATTCTCAATCAAATTTCTAATTTCTTGATCGACAATTCCAGCAATACTTTCAGAGTAATCACGTTGGTGCCCGTAGTCTCGACCCATAAATGGCGCCGCTTCGGAGTTTCCTAATTTTATAGCGCCAAGACGTTCAGTCATTCCATATATTGTTACCATGGCGCGAGCCAGCGCCGTAGCTTTTTCAATATCGTTAGATGCGCCAGTTGTTGGATCGTGGAAAACTAATTCTTCTGCTGCGCGTCCACCCATCGTGTAAGCCAATTGATCTAACATTTGATTCCGAGTAGTTGAATACTTATCCTCATCAGGCAACACCATTGTGTAACCGAGCGCATGACCACGTGGCATTATTGTAATTTTATGGACTGGATCTGTGTGTGGCAATGCATATGCAACTAACGCGTGACCGCCTTCGTGATAAGCCGTAACTCTTCGTTCTTCTTCGCTCATTAATCGACTCTTGCGTTGTGGACCAGCCATAACGCGATCGATTGCTTCATCTAGTGAATCATTTGTGATTAATTTTTCATTTTGGCGGGCCGTTAATAGCGCAGCCTCATTTAATACATTTGCCAGATCCGCGCCGGTAAATCCAGGGGTTCGGCGGGCAAAGCCAAGTAAATCAACGTTTTCTGCCAGTGGTTTGCCTTTCGCATGTACTTGCAAAATCGCTTCCCGCCCTTTTAGATCAGGGCGATCAATTCCAATCTGACGATCAAATCTACCTGGACGCAGTAGCGCTGGATCCAAAATGTCAGGACGGTTTGTCGCAGCAATCAAAATTACCGAACCGTTTGTCTCAAAGCCATCCATCTCTACTAAAAGTTGGTTAAGTGTTTGTTCACGCTCGTCATGCCCGCCGCCCATTCCAGCGCCACGATGACGACCAACTGCATCAATTTCATCTACGAAAACAATTGCAGGTGCATTTGCTTTAGCTTGCGTAAATAAATCACGCACTCGTGCAGCACCGACACCAACAAACATTTCTACGAAATCAGAACCAGAGATTGAGTAGAAAGGTACTTTCGCTTCACCGGCAACTGCGCGGGCCAATAAAGTTTTTCCAGTTCCGGGTGGGCCGTATAGGAGTACGCCTTTAGGAATTTTTGCGCCGATCTCTTCATATTTCTTGGGTTCCGCTAAAAAGTCTTTAATCTCGCGAAGCTCTGCGACTGCTTCATCTGCACCAGCTACATCTGCAAATGTAGTTTTAGGCGCATCATTCGATTGCAACTTTGCGCGTGAGCGACCAAATGAAAAAACTCTAGAGCCGCCTTGGGATTGCCCCATTAGGAAGAAGAGAATAAATGCAATTAAAAGAATTGGGCCGATTGAGAATAAAATTGAAATCAAAATATTTGTGGTTGGAACTTTGACATTCCAATTACTTGGCGGTGGGTTGCTAGTTAACAACTCAACAATTAAAGGTTCTTGTCGGGTTACGTACGAAGCTTCTACTTTTGTAGCGCCATTAATTGCCTTGCCTGGCTTGAGTATTGCGCGGATCAATTGTTCGCGATCAACCAGGATTGCTGATTCGACATCATTATTTGAAATCGCTGCTAAGACTGCTGATGTATCAGCTTTAGTAAATTGATTTCCGCTACTTGAGATTTGGCCAAAGATTGAAACTCCAATTATGGCAAGCAGAATCCAAAAGAGTGGGCGACGCGTAGCTTTACGCAATCGGTTGCCATCTGGAAGTTTAGAAACCTTCTTATTCGATGGTTTCTTACTCTTCTTTTCTTTTACAGCTTTCTTTTCTCTCATTTTTTCTTTCTTTTTGAATTGGAATAACAATTAGGTATACATGTGCTTAGCAAGCACGCCGATGAAAGGTAGGTTTCGATATTTTTCATTGAAATCCAAGCCGTAACCAACTACAAAGTCAGGTGGAATATCAAAGCCAACATATTTAACATTTACTTCAACTTTTGCGGCGGTTGGCTTTCTTAAAATAGAGAGAATCTCAACACTTTTTGCACCACGCGACTCCAAGTTTGATTTCAACCATGACAGAGTGAGCCCAGTATCAACAATATCTTCAACAATTAATACTTCACGGCCAGTAATATCGCGATCTAAATCTTTTAGAATTCTTACTACGCCACTAGATTTAGTGCCAGAGCCGTATGAAGAAACCGCCATCCAATCCATATCAACATGGCGTTGCATATTTCGTGAAAGATCAGCCATCGCCATTATTGCGCCTTTTAATACACCAACAAGTAATAGGTCTCGATCTTTGTAATCTGAAGTTACTTGTGCAGCTAATTCTTTGATTCGTTGTTGCAGATCTAATTCAGAAACAATCACTCGTTCAACATCGTTGCCTACCGCTGCTAAATCCACTTACTCCTCGTTTCGTTTAACCCTCGCGCAAGAGCGAAAGTCTGCCTGAAATTCGAGCAACCTTCACACCACCCGGAAGTGAGCTCGCTCCTTGGCCGTGCCACGCGGAAATCAGGGACTCAATTGGATCAATATGCTCGGAAGTGAGCGATCCAGCTGGTGCGCCAACGGCATAAATCGCCATCCGAAGAATTCGAGTCCGAATCGCTCTTGGGAGTTTGGCCAACTCCATGACATCTAAATCTTTTGGGTCAAACTTTGAAAACTCGAGAGTCGCCCAACCATCCAGAGCATTTGCATCATCTCGAAGTAATCGAGCTGACCTAACTAGCGCTTCCGCAACTCCGGGGCCAATCTCTTTCTCTAAATTAGGCATTACATTTTCTCGAACTCGTACTCGGGTAAATTTTTCATTTGCATTGTGTGGATCTTGCCAAGGAATTAAATTCCACTCAGCGCAAGCCGCAACCGTTTGAGCTCTTGTAATCGTAAGTAACGGTCTAGCAAAAATTCCATTAACTTCGGCCATTCCAGATAGCGAACGAGTCCCAGAACCGCGCGCAAGCCCAAGTAAAACTGTTTCTGCTTGATCATCTTTGGTGTGACCCAAAAAGAATACTTTTGCGTTTAATTCTTCTGCTAATTTATTAAATGCCTCATACCTTGCTCGTCTTGCCGAAGCTTCGATTCCGTCAGTAACTGCTACTTGAATTTTCATAATTCGAATATCGTTATAACCAATTTTTGCTAACTGTAATTTTGCATTATTAGAAACTTCATCAGAATTTTCTTGCAACCCGTGGTCGATAATTACAGCTACAAGTTGTAAAGCTTTTTCCGCTGACTCTAAAAATAGACCAGACGCAAGCGCCAACGAATCAGTTCCGCCAGATACGCCAACCAGAATTCGATCGCCTGCGCTTGCAGTTGCCAGCGCGCTTCGAATTGCGTTACGAATTGCCACGCTGCTGCTTGCTCCCATAGGGAGAAGGTTAGACCCGACCTCCATATGGCATTAACCCATTAACGCTGTAAATGCTGGAGAAGAGCAGCCCTTTGTCTTTGGAATTGGCTTCCCACATCATGCCGTTACCCGCGTAGATAGATATGTGGTGAATTGTGTTTACCGTTCCTTTGTAGGAATAGAAAATCAGGTCGCCTGGAACTAATTGGCTAAGCGGAATATGTTTTGTGGTGCTGAAATAGAGCGAAGAGTTGAGGCGATCCCAATTTGGCCAACCAAGTCCAGCGTTTCGATAAGCCGCGTAAACTAAGCCGGAACAGTCAAAGGAATTCGGTCCTTCAGTTCCCCAGATGTAAGGCTTCCGCGCTTGTACTTGTTTTTTCGCGAATTCGACTGCTTTTAACCGTTGGGCTTCGGTAGAGCGAACGATTGCTTTAGTTGAGAAACCAATATCTGGCCAAACTTTGGATTGATTAATTGTTTGTTCGGCTTGATTTGCATTTGCTTCTTCTAATAAAGCTAGTTGGCGCTGTTGTTCTAAAGTTATCCGAACTTTCTTCGCGGATGCTAACTCTTTTAATAATTTATCTTGGACGGCTTGCAACTTATTTACTTCTTTTTGTTGCGCTGCACGAGCATCATCTGCAACTTTTTTTGCCGCTCTACTTTTGCGGTTGCTACTAATTGTGCAGCTTTCGCATCATCCGCTTCTTTTTTAGCGGCACGGGCCACACTCTCAGCAGCTTTATATCGTTTTAGCGCAGTTGAATTATTCGCTCCTAAAGTATCTAACGCAGATAGCCGATCCATTAAATCTTGTGGGCCATCCGCATGTAATAGTGAATCTAAATCTGTAAAACCACTTCCCATAATGTATGCATTCGCCGCTAGCTTACCGATTGCTCGATGAGCGGAATCAACAGCCAGTGATGCTAACCGAGAATGTTCCGCAGCAATGCCCGCAATTTTTGTAGCAACTGCGAGTTCGTTCTGCGCTTTTACATATTTAGCTTGTGCAGTAATTGCAATTGCACTTAATTGTCTAAGCGTTTTATTTGCATTAGCTAAAACTGCGGCGGCTTTATCTGCGGCGGTTTTTTTGGCAGCTTCAGCCTTTTTAGCAGCATCAATTTCAGCAAGAGTTGGTTTAGGAGTGGCAGCAAAAGCAGCGGTTGCAGATGTCGCTAGTAGAAAAGCAAGTCCGAGCGCAATCGCGCTACTACGACTGCTCTTATTGCGCTTCACAAAATCCCCCTAGGGAAGTTCGGATGGGGTTTCAACTGGGATAAGAATAAATCAGCATCTGCTAATTACTTAGGAAATACGGTGAAACCAAGTTCGTGTCTAGTTAGAAACATCTCTCCGCTTAAATAGCCCCGCAGCAACTAGCGCACCGACTATTACATAAGCAGCCCCAACAATAAGTGCATGTTTATATTCTAAAGTTGGCGTTCCACCTTGGGCGATTGCAGATAAATTTGAACCCGGCAGCCATTTTTCAGTGTTGGATTTCACCGCTACTAATAAGTTCTCCACAATTAATAACCAGAGTACGCCAAGTGAAATTGCACTGATTGGCGATCTAAATAATAATCCGAGAATCATTCCCACGATTCCAAAACCAATTACTGAAATAATCACGTTGACGAAAGTCTCTAGAATTGCACTTTTGCCAGCAGCGCTGAACCAAAGATCGGTATTAACTTTGGCACGAGGCGCAAGCAATATCGAAGCTGAAATGCTTACTAGCGCAGCAAGAACTACCATGATGATTGCGAATATTTTCATCGCAGCTAATTTTCCTAATAAAATTTTCATTCTAGAAGGTTGGCGGACCAATAAGTTTCGCAAAGTGCCGTATGTGTATTCTTGAGCGGTCTGCGCCGCAAAAACACAGAGCGCGATAATTCCTAGAAAAGATCCAACGCTTGCAAAACCCCGAACCCCGCCAGATGGCAATGCCAGAATTTCGCGGCCAATCATCCGACCCCGATCGCCATTTCCTTGCGGCGAATCAATTAAAAGAAAAAGTAATGATGAGAATAGTCCGCTAAAAAATATTACTGCTCCCATAGTCCCAAGAAAGAGCGAAGGTCTTCGTAATTTACGGAGTTCTGAAAAAGCTACATGCAACATATCACTCACCAGTCATTTCAAAGAATGTTTCTTCAAGAGTTGGGAGAACTGCATTTAAAGATGAAAGCGTTATCCCCGCATCAAAAGCTAGTTCGTTAAATTCGGCAGCAAAAGAACTATCTGAGATTACATGTACTGCTCCGGCAATAATGCTGGCGCTATGCCCAGAATCTTTAGCAATTTTAAGCAACTTTTTAAGATCTGTGGTGCGTTTACTCTTAGCCACAATAACTGGCTGTTGTTGCGCTAATAGTTCGGCAGTTTTACCGTAAAAAATTACTTTACCTTCACGAAGCATGACTAAGTACTCGCTAATCATTTCGATTTCACTAAGTAAATGTGATGAGACAAAAACAGTTGTGCCATCGGTAGCAAGGTCTCTAATTAACTCCCGGACCTCTTGGATTCCGGCTGGGTCTAAACCATTAGTGGGTTCATCGAGAACTAACAACTTAGGGTTTGGTAATAAAGCTGCGGCGATCCCAAGACGTTGTTTCATGCCAAGTGAATATGTTTTGAACTTAGAGTTTCCACGATCTCCCAACCCAACTTTTTCTAGTAATGGTTGGACTCGCTCCTTTGAAAAACCGCCGAGAGCAGCTAAAACATTTAAATTCTCTTTACCGGAGAGCGCTGGATAGAAAGCTGGTCCTTCAATCATCGCGCCAACTTTTGGCAAATATTTTTCCGGGTGAGTAATTGATTCACCCAATATTTCACCAGTTCCACCGGTGGTTCGTACTAGACCTAACAA
>Ga0114966_10001717_pt1 | contig 19974 bp, 16 predicted proteins | sample M_130207_XF_Meta_FD_87029 | JGI IMG/M metagenome (GOLD analysis project Ga0114966, IMG submission 87029) | Freshwater microbial communities from Lake Montjoie, Canada to study carbon cycling - M_130207_XF_MetaG | ecosystem: Environmental > Aquatic > Freshwater > Lake | place: Lake Montjoie...
ATATTGCGCGAATTATGTATCGCGGTGATACGTTTCGCATGAACGTTGCTGACACAAAACCATACAATGCCGACTTTGATGGCGATAAATCTTGTCGCCAACAGGGAGCGTTAAAAGCGTGCTACTCCCTAGTTACCTCATTTTAGAATTACTGATTAAACCAATTTAAAGACTTTACTAAACAAAGATTATATGGAACTGTCAAAACGCCAAAAACTGTCAAATACGATCATAGACGACCAGACCCAGAGATATTGCGAAATTTACAAAATAACAAATCTGACAACAGATAAATGTTATGTAGGTCAAGCAGTTTCACATATTTTGAATCATAATAGGTATAGACCATATGGACACGAAGGACGGTTTAGATGTCACGTATCAGAAGCATTTTCAACAAAGAAAAATCAATGTCATTATCTTAATAACTCTATCAGAAAATATGGAGTTGAAGATTTTGTAGTTGAACTTCTTGAGTGTTGTGAAATATCTGATGCTAATGACAGAGAAATACATTACATCCAGCTATTTAACTCATTGTTTCCAAATGGATACAATTTGAAAAATGGGGGAAGTGTATTTACTCACACCGATGAAAGTAAAAAACGTGTTTCTAATGGAGTTGCCAAATATTATGAAGACCAAAAATATGAAAGATTTGCAAACATTGAGAAGTTAGATAATGATGATGAGTCATATATTAAACCTCTTAAAAGAAATGGTTTGCAATATGGATGGTATGTTTATATTCAAAGAAAAAAGGCAGATTTTGGAGGAGTACATATATCTTTGGAAGAAAGTAAAGCCCAAGCAATTGCGTTTATTAATAATTTAAGAAATAAGGTAGCAACGTGATCAAATTGACGGGAAGTCCCTAAAGCAATCACTACCACTCCAACTTGGAAACATATTGGAGGATCTCGGTTAATAGCCGAACCCGATGGTAAAAAAGTGATTGATGCGTCCTCACACACGGACAAAATGGGTAATCCGCAGCCAAGCCCCTAAACTCGTTATGATAGAGCATGGGGACGGTTCAGAGACTAAATGGTTACGGCTCGCAAATGAAAGTTTAACCAACTTGATGCGGGACAAGATATAGTCCGTCCCACTGGGAAACCATTGGGGATTCATGGAGATGAATTTACACATGCCGCAAGACGCGGAATCCGATTCGGAATTAAAAAATTTGGCGGCAGTTCCTTTCCAACTGATCAGCCCTGCAAATAACTCGCCAATTATTGGAATTTATCAAGATTCAATGTTGGGGTCATATCGCTTTACGCGTGAGAATATTAAATTTACACCAAGAGAGGCAATGAATTTGCTCATGATGTTTAACCGCGTAAATGAGAAGGCTCTTTTTGAAAATAAAGAAGTGACTGATTCTATTAGCAATTTTGAGATCTTGTCGCAAATTATGCCTCCCTTAACGCTGAAATACAAGACAAAGGGATACAGTGATGATGACCCATACGAATCATCCAATCATATTTTAGAAGTTCGCAACGGAAAATACATTCGCGGACAAATTGACAGTGGTAGTACAAAAACATTGATCCAACGAAGTTGCAATGATTTTAGTAATATGGCATCCTCTGATTTTATTGATGACTTGCAAAATATTATAACGGAATACATGAAATCCAGTGCTTATAGTGTTGGAATTAGTGATTTGATTTCCGACGATAAGACAAAGTCTGCCATTATTGAAGCAATTACAAAAAAGAAGGACGATGTCAAGACTCTCATTGATGACATTCAGATTGGCGTATTTGAAAATGAAACAGGAAAGTCAAATGAGCAAGAGTTTGAGCATCAAGTGAATAATATTCTTAATCGTGCTTCAAATGAAGCCGGAAAGATTGGTCTTAAGAGCTTAAATAAGGACAACCGTTTTGTTATCATGGTGAAGGCTGGATCAAAGGGTAGTGATCTCAATATTTCCCAAATGATTTCTTGTCTTGGTCAACAGAACGTAGATGGAAAGCGTATTCCTTATGGGTTTGAAAATCGCACGCTTCCTCATTTTACAAAGTTTGACGACAGCCCGGGAGCCCGTGGATTCGTAGAGAGTTCATACATCAATGGTCTATCTCCTCAAGAGTTGTTCTTTCATGCTATGGGCGGTCGTGTGGGTCTTATTGATACTGCAGTAAAGACTTCAACTACAGGTTATATTCAGCGCCGCTTAATTAAGGGGTTGGAGGATTTGATGGTCGCATATGATATGACTATTCGCACCAACAAAAACAAGATTGTGCAATTCAAGTATGGAGATGATTGCATTGATACGATTAAGGTGGAAAATCAGCAGATTCCCATTGTCAACATGAGCATTCAGGATATTTATTCTCATTTCAATGTTCCCGATGAATCTGCAAAGGGAAAAATGTTGTCTACTATATTTCTGAAGAATGTTTATTCAAGACATAAGAAACAAGATGAACAGTGTCAAGCAAAGTGTGAACAGTACACTAACATGATGGTTGAAGTTCGCGAATCCATTATTAAAAATGTGTTTAAACAAAAGGGGGATAGCACGGTGAATTGTCCTGTTGCATTTGTTCATATTATTAATAACATTCAAGGGCAGCAATGCATTGGTCCAAACTCTATGGTTGATTTAACCATGTTGGAGGCATTTGAACTCATTGAGGATGCTTACAAACAGTTGGAGAAACTACATTATTGTGCTCCAGCTAAGCTATTCAAGGTCTTGTACTTTTACTATTTGTCCCCCAAAGAGTTGCTTATCGTAAAACGCTACAATCGCACTGCACTAACCATATTGCTACAAACTGTATTGCTTACTTATAAGAGGTCTCTTGTTTCACCCGGTGAAATGGTCGGTATGACTGCAGGACAATCTATTGGTGAGGTTTCAACGCAGATGGCTCTAAACACGTTTCACTATGCGGGCGTTTCTGCAAAGTCTAACGTTACTCGTGGCGTGCCTCGGTTGGAGGAGATCTTGTCTTTATCCAGCGAACCGAAGAATCCTTCTCTTACCGTTCATTTGAAGGTGGAAGACGAGACAGATAAAGATAAGGCGCATTCTATTATGTATATGTTGGAGCACACCAGATTGCAAGAGATTGTTCAATCTGTGGAGATTTGCTTTGACCCAGATGACTTGAATACCCTGATAGAAGAGGATGTGAACTTGATTCAACAATACCGTGCATTTGAGTCTATGGTGGATGAGTGTGCAAATGCGGAATCCATGGAGGAAACAAATGAAAAGTCAAAGTGGATATTGAGAATGAAAATGGATCCTGAAATTATGTTGGAGAAGAATATTACCATGGACGATGTTAATTTTGCTCTAAACAATAGTTTTGGAGATGATATTAGTTGTGTTTATTCCGACTATAATTCTGAAAATCTCATCTTCCGAATCCGAATGAACAATATTTTGAAGCAAGGCGGAAACCGTGTTGGAGCTAAAAAGATAAAGGTTAACCCACTTGATCAATCCGACCAGATCTATTTGCTGAAAAATTTCCAAGATCAACTTTTGGAAAATATTGTGCTTCGTGGTGTCAAGGGGATCAATAAGGTTTCAATGCGTAACATTAAGGATTACGTGGTTGAGAATGCAGGTAGTTACAAGAAACAGGAAATTTGGGTTCTGGATACGATTGGAACCAATTTGGTTGATGTTCTTGCATTGGATTATATTGATAACAAGCGCGTATTTAGTAATAATATTGTGGAAGTGTTTGAAATCCTTGGAATTGAAGCCGCTCGCCAGACAATTTATAATGAGGTTGCGGATGCAGTTGAGTTTGACGGAACTTATATTAATTACCATCATTTTACGGTTCTTTGTGATAGAATGACATTTTCACACAAGATGATCTCTATCTTCCGGCATGGAATTAACAATGATAACATTGGACCTATTGCAAAGGCATCGTTTGAGGAAACACCAGAGATGTTCTTGAAAGCTGCTCGTCATGCTGAATTGGATATTATGCGCGGAGTATCGGCAAATGTAATGTGTGGCCAAGAAGGGTTCTTTGGTACAAGTGCTTTCCAAGTTGTATTGGATATTGAGCAAATGAAGACTTTAACAGAGGATAGCGTGTTCCTTCAGTCAGACCTTGAACAAGAGATTGAGACAGCGTTTGGTGCAATAGAAAATCCTCTGGATGAATGCAGTACGGCAAACTTGACAATTCAAAATAATGTAAGTAGTATTAAACATGTAAATCTGGGGGGTGATAATGATTACAATCCTGGATTCTAATTATCCTGTTGATATAAAAAGAATATAAAGATTAACGTTTTTTTTATGTAACATTTGTAACAATAAAATGGAATTATTTTGTTATTTATTCCAACGAAAATTGGAAAAAATAAAAGAAGACGCAGTCAAAAACAATATAGATATAAATTTAAATAAACAATTTGATTCATTTGCCGATAAGAGGAAAGTAATTGAAAAATTCAATACAACTGATGTAAAGTGCTCAGAAACCTTTCTTTATTTATTGATTTATTCTATCAAAGTTGAAAGAGAGAACCTTACTGAAAAAAAAGAACTATCCAACAAATTTGTTTGTCTTAAAAAAACCATAGACAATATATTTTTACTTGATGAGACAAAACGTAATGTAGAATTTTTATTTTGTGATATACAAAAAATGTATAATGGCTTTTCTCGTCTTAGCTATTTATACAAATATAAAAGAGCAAAGATTATTGTAGATTATGATTTATGTTTAAATGCAATTTCTCCTGAACAAAAAAATGTGTTTATACTATTTCAAAAAAACAACAAATATTACTTTAGAATTGGAGATTTAATATCCATTATACGAAACGCAATTTGCAATACAGATTATTTTTTTACGTCTCCATTAATTTGCAAGAATCCATTTAATAATGTTCCATTTAGTAAATCAGCTCTTTATAATATTTATTTTTTTATTCGGTTTGGAAGCTTTATTATTCCTGATTTTATTCATAATTTCTTTTTAAAAGATTTTCATCTATTGAGTTTTATTAAAAATAATGAGTCTATTATACGAGAAAGAGCAATTGAGAATGCTGCAAATGGAGATATTCTATCATCAACATACAATGATATTTTAGATTTAATTGATTATTGCAATTATTTTGTAGATGTAAAAAAAAGATTGAATATTGATCCGACGTTTTCAAAACAGGTATTGGTTGATATTTTTCGTCCGTATTTACATTTATATTATAGAACCAAGTATACAAATTGTAGTATTGTGAGAAAATATAGCAAAATAGAATTAATGAAGAAGTTCAAAAAGTTTATAGAATATAATCCAACATTTGGATCAAAGGTTATAGTGAAAAAACTTGTTATAGGAAAAAAGGGAAACAAAAATAAAGTAGCTGTACCAAGATTTGATTTAAAACATGTGAATTTTTATGATTATATTTGCACCGAAGATTTTATGAATAACCATACAAAACTAACTCAAACAGATGATCAGAGTCGGAATCCGCAGTTTCTCGCATTAGAAAGAAATGTTTATCAATCCGAGAATGAAGATGAAGATGAAGATGAAGATGAAGATGAACATGAAGGCAATGAAGATGAAAATATGATCATGGATGTAATAAATGTTCAACAAGTCATATCACGGTATATAGTTCATCATCCGCCTGTATTTGGTGTATTTTTTAATCAAGAAACAAATTCAATGAATAATGATGGAATAAGATATTTAAATACATGGATAAGTCGTCATTTACAGCAAATAAATAATTATTCACATGAAGACGATGAAACTGTTTAGTCTGAATTTGATGATGTAGCGGGGAACCCAGGTCTTCAGAAATCCTTCGGATTTCCAGCCCCGCTCTTCAGAATCCCGCGTTGCGGGATTCCTTAGCCCTCCTGTCCTTCGGGAAGGATAAATCCTTACCATATTTCATAACAGTTTATCTTTATGAAAAATCCGTAAATTTATCCTGAGTTCCCGGTGGATAAAGCTATGATGATGGCTCTATGGCTAAAACTCTTCTTGTTTTAGGTGCCGTTGTTTTTTTTTGATATATTTTTTTTGTAGCAGGCTTTCTGGATAAAGGCTTGTCTCCAGATGAAGCCTGAACTGCCGGTAAAGCCTGAACTGCCGGTAAAGACTGAACTGCCGGTAAAGACTGATCCTGTAATAAAGGTAATTCTTCTTCTGTCGGTTCACTATCCTCTATAATAAGAAGCTGAGGACGTTTCTTTTTATACACAGTTTTAGATACATGCGTGTATGTTTTAATATAATCTTCAACAGTTGATATGCGTGAAAAACAATCGGTTAATGCCTCTTTTCCAGAACAAGGCTTCAATTCGGCCAATCGTAAAAATAGGCTGGAAGTTTCTGTATTTTGTATCAATCTAAATGATGGCACTATATTTTGACGTAAACCAGGAACAATAATAATTGCAAATTCTTCTTCTACATTATTTCCATATCCAATAAACTCATGATATTTATGACCGGTTTCAAACAAAAATGTAGTTGAAATAAAAAAACACTGTATTTTATAGTATGTCACCAATAACCAATAATCCAATGTTGTTAAAAAATATTCATCATTCATAATTGTACTCACTAATGTTACCATTTTTGCTTTCACGCGATCCATTATATTTTTCTTTCCTTCTTCTCTCAAAATGTCAATGATTTGATTTTCATAGTTAGGTATATATGTTTTGTATATTTCATACAATGTTTTTTTAATAGAAGATGGAGTCAGTGTCTTCTTTAACTTTTCTTTAACCAAGTCAATGATAATATCTAATGTACAGCTTTTTGTTTTAGGGTACTCTAACTCTTGAATATGAGGTGGGAAGCATTTTCTCCATAATAAAGATTTGATTTTCATTTGTTGCGGAGTTCCGCATGATTTATCTGGTAAAATCTGGCTTAAAGACTCGTCTAAAGGAGATAAATCCTGGTCTAAAGACTCGTCTAAAGGAGATAAATCCTGGCCTAAAGGAGCCAACAACTTTGGTTCTTCTACCAACGGTATACCCATAGATTTTGTAGGATTATTAAGATCCACAGCATTTTTATAATATAAGCTCTCAATTGGTTTTACATTATCATAAGAGTTATAACTAACATATTTATTCAACGGCGCGGCTATAAGATTATCAAAATATTCCTGTGTAAGTAAACTTTCAAGAATAATAATTTCATTGTCTCTCAAATTATATCCAACATTACTGAAAGATAAATATACTTGAGGTTGAAATATAAAAGATTTTATGCGACTATAACGTATCAATTCATCCGCCATTCTTGCATAATAATATTTTTCATTATTTGATCGTGGTTGAATTAAATTCCGCATTGGCAGAATCAACTGGCAAGTTTGTGATTCTTCTACATATTTACACATTTTAACACACTTATCCTTATTTTTATTTATAATGCAAGTGTTAACAGCCGTGGTATCAACATATTCATCATAATTTTGAAACAATGAAACGTCGTCCAAAAATGAGATGGACAGTTTTCTCTCAACTAACTGTCTCAATAGTTTGTCAATATAAGATAGCTTTTTATTGTAAAGTATGGATGGGTCGCGAGAAACTGAAAGAATTCTTTCACGTATATCATTGTTCTCAAAACTATTCATTAATAATCTCACGGTTGTTCTGAATGCGTTAAAAAAATTTGTTTCAAGTTTAATATTATTTACATATGTCAATCTTTCTTTATCCATTTTACTTGTTGTTGAAATAGTTTCATCCACTTGAAGTTCACTACTTGATTCCATAAATGGGAACTCTTCTCTCACTGAAGAAACCGGATAAGGCTCTGACAATTGGACCATTTGATTTGTTTCTGTTAAAATTCCAATCACCATCTTGTCTTCCACAACTAAAAATGAAATAGAACATGGTATTTCACCTCTTGTCTTTTTATATAATTGTGTTAAAAAGTAAAGTGTCTCGGAATAGTTTTTCCATAGACCATTTTCCACCATAAAAACATATTCATAATCCGGATTTATGGAAGAAGGGTAGCATGGAACAAATCCAGATTTTTCTTTTCCTTTTGCAATGATTCCAATGACTTTATTGTTATAATTTAATACTTGTTTTACAATAGTGTATGAATATTTCTCCAAAACACTAATAAGTTTTGATAATTCAATTGCATGCGTAGCTGGATATGCCTTTTTTGATAAACTACTTTCGGGGCGACATAAGCTTTGAATCCCATCAGAACCTTGGTAATATGGTTTAACTACATTTTTAAACAAGTCTTTTATAACTGGACTAAGATTTGCATCAAACTCACTAAACAATTTTCCGACAAACGTAGTTGGAACACTTGTTTTAGTTGTATCGTATCTATATGAATAAAGGGGTTCATAGTAGTCTCCTCGTTTAAGTAAAAATAGGGTTGGTTTACGATCGTCATAAAATTTACCCGAATAGTGGTTTGTCGGACAAATGAAATTTAAATTATTTGTTACATCATCATCTGGTATAGACATAATAATAAGATTGACACCATTCTTAAATAAATATTCGCTGGCTTCACATAGTATATCCCATAAATATGTATAATCTATTTTAACTGTCTCGTTTTTTAAAAAATCTATAAAGTTTTCAAACGATGAGCATATTTTATTAAAGTAAGCCATTTTAGATTCATTTTCATTTTCGTGCGCTTTTGCATAAATTGTTGTTTCTTTATATTTCTCTTTATCAACTACCCTTTCTGGATTTGAAAAATCATTTACGAGGTTTCCATTTTGGTATCTTATAAAATTGTCTAATGTTAAACTTTCAATAATAATTTCCTTCATTTTTGAGATAGAAACCCGCATTGGATGTCTATTTTTATCTACGCGTGTGTAAAAAATAGCATCAGAAATACATGCGATAAAAGATTGGGTTGGACTGTTTTCAACGCCGTGACGCAAGAAACAAGTGTGATTAGGTTTTACGTTAGTATTTGTTTTACTCACTTGACAAGAAGAGTTAAACTCATTGAGAAGCAACTGTATATTTGTTGGAAGATACCCCCATCTTTCTCTTGCCAGAGGAAATTTTTCTGGCCCCTTTACGTAGTCATCTTTATCTCCAAAATCTTCTTCCTTATCTTTAGAGTCTTCGTCTAATTCGGTATTCATACACTTTTGACGACGTTTTACAAGACCCTCTGTATTCCATGCCGAAAAACAACATGGTAAGCAAATCTCCTTCTTTTTTCCATCAGGACCGGTAATACCCGGATGAGTATCCAATTTGACAAACCCCGGGTACTGTTTTGTAGTTTTAAATTGATAAATGTATTTTCCTGCCGGAACCTTTGTAACCTTTTTACCGTTTATTTTATCTGGAATAATTTTGTCAAATAGATTTTTTTCCTGTATTTCTTTTTCAGTGATCACTGTGTTGGTGTTTAAATTCCAAAAACGAGGACATATATAATAAAATTGTTTGTCGGGATTAGATCCATATTTTACGACATCACTTTCTTTCAAAAACCCCTTGTTTTCTCTGTTTATACGGTCTAATTCTTCTTGTGTTAAAATTACCGGTATACGTTTTGCGCTGGAATCACAAATGCGTGAATATGCATTATAACGACCTTGTTTCTTTTTAAGAACTAAAACTGGATCTAATTGTTCAATTCTTTCTTGGAAATAATATGGGTACGCTAACGGTAATCCTTCTACATTTCTCTCTAAGGATTGTTCTTGAGCTGGGTTTTCCCTAAGAGCAATACTTTCCCCCGATGAAGAGAGTTGTGGAATAGGAGTTGATTCTTCCGCTAAAGGGTTACCTTCTTCTACTGAATCTTGAGATAAAGGTTTATCTTCTTCTACTGGAGCTGAAGGTTTATCTTCTTCTACTGAAGCTAAAGGTTTATCTTCTTCTACTGGAGATAAAGGGTTACCTTCTTTTACTGAATCTTGAGATAAAGGTTTATCTTCTTCTACTAAATCTTGAGATAAAGAGTTACCTTCTTGACCAACAATTTCTACATTAGAAAGATTGTTACTAAGACTTGATGGTAAAATATTAGGACGGTCAGTTGACAATGGAACCGTTACTGGTTCTTCCACAGCAGACACATTTCTACCGAGCGATAATGAATCATCACGACCAACAAGTTCTACATCAGACAGATTGCTACCAAGACTTGATAATGAATCATCGCCTTCTGGTAAGAGTCCGACATTGCTACTTTTTAAATCACCGGACGATACTCCACCAGATAATTTAGGTTCTTCCTCTTCCTCTTCCTCTTCATCCCCATAAAACATATTCATGGCCGTTTTTACTTCATCATTTGAACCATCAGACTCATCCAATGTCATGTAAATTAAATCGTCATTTTCAAGAACGGGTATTTCTTGATCTGAGATAGATTTTTCTGAAACAGATACAATATCAGGAACACTTATTTCAGGTTTTTCTTGTCCAATGCAAAGCCGAGTTATATTTTTCAATGGTATTAAGGTGCTCAATTTACTTTGAGTTAATCTTATAAATGAATCTATATAAATTGGAATAGTTTTTAAATATTGTACACTATTAATGCTTTGAACGGTAAAAACAACATCTTTCGTAAATTGTTTTTGGCTTATTGTTACCTGAAATCCAGGATTTATTTTTATTTCAATATCTCTCTTTTTTGCTCCGCGTTCTAATTCTAATTCAGACGCTAATTTCATCACCATTTCATTTGCATCTTTTCTTGTAATCCCCTCAAAGTTTTTGATTAACTCGTCCACTAAAGCATCACCGTAAAAACCTTGGGCTTGTTTTTCAAGCAAAAAAGCATCTTGACTTGTTTTTTTATTAAAATTTGCAACACGTTTAAGTCGCAATTTCATGTCACTTTTGGAATTAAAATTGTCGGATTCAACGATAAAAATACTTGATATACAGCCCCTTAAATCTTTTAGATTAAACGGTACCGACACCTCAATGCTTGTCTCATATTCTAATTGTTTTATTTCAACATTTTTATGATCAATGCTGTCAAATAACTCAATTGAATATCCACTTTGTTCCAAGTAAGATTTTATCTCTTCTATAATCGGATTCACCGAGTTTCTAAAAATAATATTAATGGTATCCATATCTAATATTGAATTAAATGTGGACGCAATAGTTATATCTCCATTCTCTTCAAATTCGCACACCAACGATATAAGTGTTTTTTCATGCATATAATCAATGTAAATAGATACACATTTATTCTTTCCAATAGTTCTCATTAGTTTAAAGATAGACGCTTTGGAGAGAAAAGGGATTTTTCTACCGTCAACCGCAACTTTATTCGCATATAAACGATACATTTTTTCCTGACGCGTGGATGGATTATATTTTATGAGAGGCGTCAATTCTGTTGCGTGTATTAATTTAAATATCACTTCTAATGGAATTTTCATAGTAAATTCCGGATGCAAAATCGCCTTTACAGATTTAATCCCTTGTGATTTGTATGCTAAATTAGTTTTACGATAACGATACATGTCATAAAATAAATCTATGCTTGCAAATGATTCTAATACAGATGGAGTAATAGTTTTTTTACTTTCATCAATCAATGATAAACGATTTGTTTCTAATTCAGCAAGTGAATGAATATTTTTAGAATACAGCTGATAATAGTAAATTTTTAATGTATATTCTCTCATTTGTTCATCTTCTATTTTTTCTAATACATCTCCAGCTAAACAAAGATAAATATTATTGTTCTTTATTGGCCCACTTGACAACAGCAAATGGCTATTTAATGTAGTCAATGATTTTCTTGATGCTCTCTCAATAAACGGATCATATTCTGATGCTTCAAATGGATTTACAACAAATGGATATTCATTTTCCACAATAAAAAAACGTTGACCAAGAGCCTTGTTTACCAAAAATGAACCATTATCTACGTTTAACTGTAGAACATCAGAATAGTCATAGTATTCTTTTTCTGGTATATTGAATTCCACCGGATTTCCATTTTCATCCAATATATTTTTCAAGAACTGATCAAATCTTACACGATTAATACGGAGTTTATTATTTTGAGTCAATGTTTGATATATATTTCCGGATTGTAAAACATCTTCTTGTTGGAAAAATAGATATATTTCTTGGAGAGAAAAAGCATAATTCATTTCATGCATTATTTTCATCTTGATGACACCAATGGAATCATCGTAATGTATTTGCTGTTTTGAAAAAATTACGGATATGGATTGACTTTTTATTTCATCTAATTCTTCCCTTGTGAAAATTACTGTTTTTGTTTTGGGGTCTAAAAAATCACTGTCTTCTTGAAGAGCCTGTTGAAATAATTGGTCTATTGCATATTCTTGTTTATCTAAATTCACTGTTCCATAAAACACATGGATAGATTTTACAGACCCTATAATATGATTAACTTTATATATTGACATATATATATAAACTTACGATTATAATATATTTTTAGAAACGGATGCTAAATCGTAGGGTTTTTTGTAAAACATAGAAATAAAACTGGTACTATATTACATATCAAAATATGGATTATCTGTAATTTTCATACCACAATAGTCCCGAGGTTCCTTTTTATAGTCTATAGGTTCATAGATATGCGCGTCTTTTGCATTTTGGAGAACAAATTTGAAATTGTTCCAAAAGTCTTGTTTGTGTCCAATAGAAACTGTCATAATGTGAGACAATTCATGCAATGCAACAAAGGTTAATGTGTTTATATCTATGAGTTCATTATTTGCCTTATTTTTATTAAGACAGAATGCAAGTTTCTCTCCCTTGTTCTCACTATAAGCAGTAAGAGTACTTGTTGGAAGTGTTTCACTTATTTTTTGTGGATTAAAACCTTCCACTAATCTTTTTACGCGGCCATCTTCTGGGTGTTTTTGTTTCATATATTCAACAAGAAGTTTGCATTTTTTTGTGACATTTGCAAGTAAATCAGACGCATCCTCTAATTTTTCTCGCTCTCTTACACAATATTTATTACCGTCAACATCTGATATTATACATTTCAAGTTAAATGCGTCTGAATCGTAATAAATTCTGATACAAATGATTAAAACTAATCCTAAAATAAAAAATAATAATAAATTGTGTTTCTTCATATATACTATGTGGATTATAAAATAATATATTACTATTTATATATCATACATTTTATGAGCATAAAGTATGTATTTTCGTCTATTCATATATTTTTACTTGTATTATTATTAATGTATCCATTTATCGTTGTAAAAAACTATACACTTGATAAATTTTATGTATTATTGTTTTTATTGGGAAAACTTTCGTGGATATTTTGCAAAGATGAATGTTATATTTCATACATATTCAAGAAATTAGAAACCCCTCATTATGTGTTAGGGAACAACGCAAAAGAAATGAACGATATTTTATATGCAAGCAACAATAAACATATTGGTAGTTTACTTTATACCGGGGTAGTATTATTTCCATTGATATATGCAGCCGAAATTGTTATAGTAAATAATAGAAGCAAAATTATACCAAATTTTTTATTGGGAATCATTATTGTATTCTATATTTTTTATTTATACTATATTCGTTTCATAAAAAACAGAAATTTCATGGGAAATAGTTGGATTCTTTTGGGGAAGACAATGTATTCTTTCATCTTATTTTTTGTAATTTGTATAGTATTATCCACCGGGAACCCAGGATAAATTTATGGATTTTTCATAAAAATAACATGTTATGAAATATGATAAGGATTTATCTTGCCCTTCGGGCAGGAGGGGGCGAGCGGGGGAACCTGGGTTCCCCGCTAAATTTGTAAATACTTTGTATTACTTTGAGAGAAAAATGAATCTATTTCCAATCAGACGAACAATTTGAAAATGACAATGTCAAAAAAGATGATGGACGAACGTGTGGTGAATTTCTATTCCCGTAAGAAGGAATATAGATCGCTGAGTAATTTTTGGGAACACGACGTTACTATTATAGATGGGGACGAAACCCGTATATATCAATCTGGAGAGCATTGTTTCCACGGAGAAAAGTATAGACGGATTTCTGCTTTTAGTGAAAAGGACACCAGGAAACGTGTGTTGAATGATTATAGTAAGTCGTTTTTGAAACCATCTGTTTATGCGACACCAGGTGAAGCGAAGAAAGCTGGCGGCAAACATGGACTACATTTGCTTTCAGATGAATTAAAGGTGTGGTCACAGTTAAGTGTGGATGTTCAAAAAGAAATTTGTGATTGGAAGATCAAGAATAATGAAACTGTGAAGCAAGATTTACTCAAAAGTGGAACCAGGTTACTCGTACATCCAGCTTTAATGTGTAGTGAAGCAAAGTTGAGGGACCGTATTTGGGAAGGACGGGCTCTAATAAATGAACGCGGAGAACTTATTATTTTGGGACAGAATTTACTCGGTAACATTTGGATGGATAAACGGGACGAAGTAGTGCAAAACGGGTTGAAAATGGTTTCAAGTGCGATCTATTCATCAATATAAACATGGAACAAGTGTATTTTATCATACATTGTATGACAAAATATTTATTTATTTGCGAGTGCGTCTGGATTTGCGACTCTTTTTGGATTTACGACTCTTTTTTGATTTGCGTGTTTTCTTGTATTTACGTCCTTTTCCACCAGTTGTAGGTTCACCAGTTGTAGGTTTACCATCCATTACCTCTCTGTCTATCTTTTGTTGGAATGCCCTTTCAAGTATAGTAGACGGGTAACGCACAATATTTTTTTTTCTGTATTTCTTGTTATATTCATCTTCTTGGTCTTGTATGTTTTTGTCAACCATATTATCAATTCTTGGAATTGGTTTATTATCATTTTTTTCCATGTTAATGATTATATATTACGTGTAGATTTTTTTGCTAAATTTATTGAGATCCAGCGCCGATTTCTAAAGGAGGGCGCATGAAATCAGGCTCAATCGTGGATTGGTTCCAGGGGCCAACGTAAAGTTGGGGATTAGGAGGTTCGGAACGAATTTGAAGATTGCCGTTTCTTAATGTTTGACCAATGGTATCAATACCAATGTGGTAACCAGCCTTTAATAAATTAATGTTGGCTAAATCTCCCTTGCCAGAAGGGTTTAATTGAGCCCATTGGTTTCCGTCGCCACCCTTAGGTAAGAGTTCTTCGGGGTTTTGGATGTTGGGTTTGGAGCAACTGGAGGGAATATCAGGCATACTGGTTTGCATACCTTTTACGGAAGAAAATACTTCGTTACCGCTCTCTTCCGCAGGTTGGACTCCCATAGAGCTTCCATTAAATCCTCCATTGCCATAAGCAGTGTTCATACCTCCAACCATTTTTTCAGAACCAGATCTTCCCTTAGACGATAAATAGTTTAATAATAAGCTAATACCATAGGCAAGAATTATTAAGCCAAGAATCGCGCCTATTCCATATTCGGACCATAGCTTTTTTAAAGACATACTGCTCATTATATAAAATTGGTTGATAAAATAATTTTTTAATTACTCATTTAATTGTCCTAAAGTTTATGGAGCATTTTCTTCCATATATGAATCATCAGAGTTATAATCAGCAGAATCCAATGAACTATCGTCGCTATCATTTGTATCTTCTAACATGTAACTTCTCTTAATGTTTTTTGCCTCTAAATATGCTAAAATCGCAGTCTTTTTGGCTTCTTTTGCTTTTTGTTTTGCTGCTTTATAAATTTGTAAATAAACCTCGGTAGGATTTTTTAGCTTAATGGTTTCCAACTGACTGTCATTTACGTTAAATTCTATTTCTTTAAACTCTTCTTTATCTGTACCTAAGTCTACAATATTTAATTGTATGTTTGTATCAGGTTGATCTTCTTGTTCTTGTTGAGAATTATTCATACTTGGTTCTAAAGTTGCGGAAACAATGTCATCGTCTGATATGATTCCTATATTACTATGTTGTTCATTTTCTAAACTTTCAATGATTGAGTTACTAATTAATTCTAAATCTGATGATAAATCTGATTGTGGTAAATCTGGTTCAGATAACTTATTTTGTGACGGAAGTTCTTGTTCTTCTTGTTCTTGTTCTTTTTCTTCCAATGAAGCGTCCTGTTTATCAGCAACAACTGTATGACTCTGTGTCCCAGACTTTTTAATCAAACAACTTTCAAAAATAGTTTCATTATTAAGAACCATCGCCTGCTTTATTTCAAATTCTAATTGAAAATTTCGTGTTGTAAATTTGATACCTTGTACTTCAACAATGCATATAATATTTGTATCACATGTAACATCATCAATTGTTAATATATCTTCGTTTTCATTGTATATTTTAATGATTGGAGTATTTGAATAGGAATTCATTTTCACATTTGTTCTTAACAAATAGTATTTACCAGATTTGTACAACTTGAGTGGATTATTGAATGCAGTTTCTATATCATTTAGTTCTAAAGGACTTTGAAACCATTCATTTGATTTACCATATATTAATTTTTGACATTCTGTTTCTAAATTTTCAATCCATGAAATAAAATTTTCGTTTGTATTATCAAACATTAAATCACAGCTAATTTTTTTTCCATTCTTAACAAAACCCTGTTTTGAAGAAAACCGAGGAGTTTGTATGTATAATGGTTTATTGAAATATTCTATTTTTGTAAAATAAGCTCCTCCGGGAATACTTGTAGGTTGTCCTAAAGACAATTGAGAGAAATTAAAATTGTTATCGGGTTCTATAATATTCATTAAGTGATATTTAGAAAAATTTAATGCATTTAACACGCAAAAAAAAATTGTTTTTTATTTGTAGTAAATATTATGAATGGAATTGTTGACCAATGTTTAGAGATATTAAAGAGAGAAGATGTTAAAAGAGAGTGTATTTCATTCTTTAAACCCGCTGCCGATTTTATTCTATTTGAAATTAATCCTTATATTTATCTTACCGTGGGTTTAGTATTTATGATTTTTATTATGATTTTAGCAATTTTGATAATATTAATTTTGATTTTGCGTAATAAAAATATATTTCCACTTCGGACTTTGTAATTTTCTAAGTGTAATATATACATGGCCTCCAGAAGATACTCATCCAAAAAACGTGGATCTAAGAAACGTGGATCTAAGAAACGTGGATCTAAGAGACACGGATCCAGATCTAAGAAGCATTCTATCTATGGTGGTGTAGGAAATGTTTCTTCATCTGCTGGTATTAGCGCTGCTGATTATGAATTGGGTACAGTTGGATCTTTAGACGCTCAAATAACAAATTCTTTAACAACTCACCCCGGTGTTCCTATTACAGCGACATCTGCTCACTCTAATGCGATAAGAGCATTAGATGGACGAATGGCTGGAGGAAAAAGACGCCGCCGTAAGGGTGGATATTGGCAACAAGTGATTCAACAAGCAGCTACGCCTTTTGCTCTTTTAGGCTTACAACAAAGCTTTGGCAAAAAGACGCGCAAGAGCCGCCGTTAAGCTAAGCTAAGCTTAGCGACTGCAAGCTAAGCTAATCTTAGCTCAGAAAATCAATATTGTTTATATTATTATTGGTGAAATAATATAAACTTTTTTGTATAGTTTGTATAATGAACTATTTTTTTCAATCTTTATTTATGCAAGAAGAAGAGGAAATAGAATCAACAACAAAAATTATTGATGCAGTTGTTGTTGAGCAAGATTTAATAAATCTTAATCTTAATCGTGATGTCTTTATAACAAGCCATATTCAACAAATGGGAAAGGGACAAGATTATTGTATCCGGGGGTCAACTGTTTATAATGGGATTTATATAAAATATGCTGCTGTGTTTGATGGTCACGGATCAAATGATGTAATCAATTTTATACGAAATATTTCTATAGAAAAGATGAAAAAAATAATGGCAACGGAATGCCCTGTAACTACAATGTTTCATTATGTAAATGAATGTATTAAACTTTCATATCAATCTTCTGGATCAACCATGTGTGTAGCTCGTATATTTCCCTCTCATATTGAAATTATTAATTCAGGTGACTCTCAGGCAATAGTATATAAAAATAATCAAATTGTCTTTATTAGCGAGACACACGATGCATTAAACGATACCGATTTGGAACGGGTTAAGAAAATGAAACATTTTAATCATCTAATGCATGCAGATAATATTAAGATGGTATATGAAAATACATTATGTAGTAGAGATTCATTCTATGTTGTTTATGATGATAATACATGTTTAATTTGTACACAGTGTTTAGGGCATAATGGAATGACGGGAATACATCCAGATAAAACAATTATACACTATACGGAAGAAGACCACCTCCGAATTCTTTTGGGGAGCGACGGATTATTTGATATGATCATAAAGCAACGATTTAATGATGGTTATTTGGAACAAGATTTATTGGCCATTATAGATTTACCTGGAGATGCCATATTGAATCGGGCCATAAAACGATGGATGCAACAATGGTGTGTTTGCGATATAAATAATATTTCTGAAACAAAAATTCATAAGTTTGAAAAAGAAGAGTGTGATGATGTTTGTCTTGTTATCATTGATATACCTTTAGGAAAAATAGAGCAGCATTGATTTTATAGTCGGCAAATACTTATTTCTTATAGAAGTATTTTCGCAATCATTGTATAACTGGTGTATAGCTGGATCTCTCTGCCGATAAGTCCCATCATCGGCTTGAATATTTATTTTTCGTTTTAAATATGTTTCTTCTGACTGGTGAACATAATGTGCAATATAAGCCGGAGACTGCCTATATGTAATATTTAGAGGATGGAAAGCATATCCTTGATTGGATCGTTCCATCAATTTCCCATCCAATCCAATCATTTTGCCAGGTTGAAAAATTAGAAAATAATGCGGGTTTTCTACCCCCTTTACCTCTTTCGGTCTAACAAATGTTTTTACATGCTGGTCTACATTTACACATGATTTGGTGTAATTTTCTATAATATATCCGTCTGGTTCAGCAATATGATTATTTGTTCCAAACATAAGCCAATTTACACTAAGTGAATGCGCTTGATGATAAAAACTCAACATATGTTTAACCCCTACAAATTTATTAATAACAAGAAACTCATCTGCATCCAAATATAACATCCAATCGGCTTGCATCTGTATTGCCATCTTTGTTGCTTTTTTCATTAATGGTATCTTTACTGGATTTTCCAATTCACATCTTGCAACTCTGACTCTTGGATCAAAATTGGTTAAGTATGTTTGTAATGGAGGATTTGATTTGTGATCAAAAATGATAATCCGATCAAATCCTATTAAAAGATGGTGTGCTGCCCATTCTCGTATATGTTTTTCGTCTCGTGCATTTGTAAAAAGAACAACTTTTTTGGTAGGTCCATATATTTCTGGTTTCTTAAAGTTCATTTAACTTACTATATGTTGTTATATTTTGTCATTTTTACAAATATATTTTTACGCAAAAATGAATAGCATTATCTACCGGGAACCCAGGATAAATTTATGGATTTTTCATAAAGATAAAATGTTATGAAATATGATAAGGATTTATCCTGCCCGAAGGGCAGGAGGGCTAAGGAATCCCGCAACGCGGGATTCTGAAGAGCGGGGGAACCTGGGCTCCCCGCTAAAAATGAAATACAATTGTATTTTTTGGTATACATTAGAAAAAAGTCATGGACAAACCCCCCATAAAAAAAAACAGGAGGAGACGATGTCGCGGTGGTCAGCCTGACTGCAAAAATTGGGCCAATGGCTACAAAGATGTTGATGATGTTGGTTGTTGCGAACAATGCGATAAATATATTGATGACAATCCATATGATCCTTATTGGGAACAGATGGAAGATTCGTTTTCTAATTCTGAATTATACAAAAGTGTAAAGAAGAATGGGTTAGAGTATGAAAATAGCATTATCCACCGGGAACCCAGGATAAATTTATGGATTTTTCATAAAGATAAAATGTTATGAAATATGATAAGGATTTATCCTGCCCGAAGGGAAGGAGGGGGAAAGCGGGGGAACCTGG
>Ga0114966_10001718_pt1 | contig 19968 bp, 20 predicted proteins | sample M_130207_XF_Meta_FD_87029 | JGI IMG/M metagenome (GOLD analysis project Ga0114966, IMG submission 87029) | Freshwater microbial communities from Lake Montjoie, Canada to study carbon cycling - M_130207_XF_MetaG | ecosystem: Environmental > Aquatic > Freshwater > Lake | place: Lake Montjoie...
ATCGAGCAACTGCAGGCCGGCATTGCGGTGGAACTGGGGTTTCGCTACCAGGGACATACCGTGCCGGTGTCGGCGATCGCGGCCGCCGACGTTCCCGCCAGATTCGGTTTCGTGCCGCGCCCGGTGCAGCCGGCCGGAGAGGAAGAATGTTATTGAAGCCCGTGAGGAGTGAGGCGTGAGGGGTGAGGAGCAATTTAATACCGCGACGACTGCGGCGCATCCATGCACCGCGCTCGCCGCGTTCGCCCCGCCTCTCGCCTACCGCCTCTCGTCTTTCGGTGTCCCTCAATGCGTCCGTTGACCGACTTCCCACTTGCCGCCCGCGCAAAAATACGCGGTATGCTGTGCGATATCGACGACACACTCACCACCGATGGCCGCCTCACCGCCACTGCGTACGCTGCGCTGGAAGCCTTGCAGAACGCGGGCATGCTGGTGGTGGCCGTCACCGGCCGGCCGGCGGGCTGGTGCGACCATATCGCGCGCATGTGGCCTGTCGATGGGGTGGTCGGCGAGAACGGCGCCTTCTACTTTTGCTACGACCATGCGAAACACCAGATGCAGCGGCGCTTTGTCGATGACGACGTGACCCGCGCTGCACATCGCCGGAAACTTGCCGCCATCCGCGACCGCATCATTGCCGCGGTGCCAGGTTGCGCTGTCGCCGCCGACCAGCATTACCGCGAAACCGACCTCGCGATCGATTTCTGCGAAGACGTGCCGCGCCTGCCCCAGCCCGCGGTCGAGAAAATCGCCGCGCTCATGCAGGGGGCCGGGCTGACTGCGAAGGTAAGCTCCATCCACGTCAACGGCTGGTTCGGCGTGTACGATAAACTGTCGATGACCCGCAACCTGCTGCGCGACTGTTTTGCTACCGATCTGGACGAACGCAAGGGCGATTTCGTTTTCGCCGGTGACTCGCCGAATGATGCGCCAATGTTCGCGTACTTTCCGCATGCGGTCGGCGTCGCCAATATCAGGGCTTTCGCCGGGCAGCTCGTGGCGGAACCCGCTTACGTGACAACAGCGGCTAGCGGCGCGGGATTTTGCGAGCTGGCCGAATTCCTGCTCGCTTCGCGCTGATTCAAGTTCAACCTTGAACCACAAAGGACGCGAAGGACGCGAAGGTATAATTCAAGAAGCAATGCAAGAACCACGAAAGCTGCCAAGCAGACGAAGATATGATGCAAGGATGGACAATACCGATTTGGCTTGCTGATTTTCCTTCGCGTCCTTTGCGGTTAAAGAACTTTGGGAGAAATAATGATTGATCTAAGAAGCGACACTATTACCCAGCCCACCGAAGCGATGCTGGCCGCGATGCAGGAGGCGACTTACGGCGACGATTCGCGCGATGGCGACCCGACCGTGCAGAAGCTCGAAGCCCTGGCGGCGGAGAAAACCGGCAAGGCAGCCGGCGCCTACATGCCGAGCGGCACCATGACCAACCTGGTGGCGATGCTGACGCACGCGCAGCGCGGCGGCGAAGTGCTGCTGGAAGAAGGCTCGCACACCCTGAGCTCGGAACTGGGCGGGATGGCTGCGCTCGCCGGGCTTTTTTACCGCACCATACCCGGCACGCGCGGCCGCATGGATCTCAATGTCCTGCGCGAGAAAATCAGGGGCACGCACCGCAACCAGATGGGCACCGGGATCGTCTGGATGGAAAATACGCACAACCTCGCGAGCGGCGCCGTGCTGCCGCTCGCTTACATGGCTGAAGTGCACAAGCTGGCGCGCGACAAGGGTGTGCCGGTACACATCGACGGCGCACGCCTCTTCAACGCCGCCGCCGCGCTCAACACCACCGCCAAGGAAGTCTCGCAGCACTGCGACAGCGTGTGCTTCTGCGTTTCCAAAGGCCTGTCGGCACCGATAGGCTCGGTGCTGTGCGGCAGCGAAGAGTTCATTGAGAAAGCGCGCGCGTTCCGCCGCATGGTCGGCGGCAACATGCGCCAGGCCGGCCCACTCGCCGCCGCCGGCATCATCGCGCTCGAGAACATGGTGGCGCGTCTGCCGGACGATCACCGCACGGCGCAGCGGCTCGCGGTGGGACTGCACAAAATAGATGCCAGCATCGTCGATCCAGCGCTGATCGAAACCAACCTCGTGCGCGCGAGCGTGCGCGCGTGCAAGCACCCGGCGGCCGAGCTGTCGAAAATGCTTGTGCAAAAAGGCGTGCGCGTAGCTCCGGGCGCGGGGCCGGAACTGCGCTTCGTTACCCACCGGCATATCAGCGAAGCCGATATCGACAAAGCGCTCGCTGCCTTTGCCGAAGCGTGGAAAAGCAAATAAAGGCTAGATGATTTTTTTACGGATCGCCGTCACGGCGATCTCGGCGATGATGACGACCGCGAAGATCGCGACGAGCACCATCGCCACGCGGTCCCACTGAAAGAGGTTCATCGCGGTGTCGAGCGCCATGCCGATGCCGCCGGCGCCAACTAGTCCGAGCACCGCGGATTCACGCACGTTGATGTCCCAGCGGAACAGCACCACCGACCAGAACGCGGGCTGGATCTGCGGCCAGTAGCCCTTGGTCAGGACTGAGAACCACGGCGCGCCTGTCGCCTGCAACGCTTCTATCGTGCCCTTGTTCGCCTCTTCTATCGCTTCACCCACCAGCTTGCCAACAAAACCGATCGACCGGAACGCAATGGCGAGCGTGCCGGCCAGCGCGCCGGGGCCGAACACCGCGACGAACAGCAGCGCCCACACCAGAGAATTGACCGAACGGCTCGCCACCAGCAACAGGCGCGCGACAAAATTGAGCGGACGGCTGGGTGTGATGTTGTAGGCGGCCATGATGCCGATCGGGAACGCCATGACCACCGCCAGGATGGTACCGAGTGTTGCGATGTGCAGCGTCTCCACCAGCGCTTCGTGCACGCCTTTGGGGTAATAGCTGAAAGCTACCGGCCACATGCGCTTCAGCAGATCGGCCATCTGCTCAGGCGCGTCGAGCAGGAATTCCGGAATGACTTCCACAGACTGGATCGACATCACGACCGCCGTCACCATCGCGAGATAGACGGCGAAACGCGCGATCCGCTGTGCCGGCGTGAACCGCTGCCAGATCCTGGCTTCGAGCGCAGTTGTCGTCACGCCTCTCGCCTCTCGCTTCTCGCCTCTCGTCTCACTCTTCATCCACTTTGCCGCGCTCGAGAAAGACTGCGCGCACCCGGGTCGCCAGCAGCTCGCCGGCGAAAATCAGGAAGATAATAGAGAGCAGCATCGCACATACGAAGTCGTAATCGAAGCGCTGGAAGGCGGCAAACAGCGCGCCGCCTATGCCGCCGGCGCCAACGATGCCGACCATCGTCGAATTGCGCAGATTGGAATCGAGCTGGTAAGTCGCAAAACCGATGAAGCGGCCGAATACCTGCGGCAGCACGCCGTAGGTGATGACGTTCATGAACGGCGCGCCGGTCGCACGTACCGCCTCGACCTGTTTCAGTGAAATCTCCTCGATCGCCTCGGCGAACAATTTGCCGATGAAGCCGATCGATGCGACTGTCAGCGCGGCTATCCCCGACAGCGCGCCGAAACCCAATGCCTTGACGAAAACAATGGCGACGATCACCGGGTGAAACGAGCGGCACAGAGCAATCAGCAGGCGGCAAGGCCATGTCACCCACACCGGCATCAGGTTGCGTGCCGCCAGCAGCCCGATCGGCAGCGACACCAGGATGCCGAGCGTAGACGCCAGCACCGCGATTTCTATGCTTTCGGTAAGCCCCTTGAGCAGAGTTTCCCAGCGCGCGAAGTTAGGCGGAAACATGCGCCCGATGAAGCGCGCGCCGTTATCCAGACCGATCATGAAGCGCGCCCAGGTGAAATCCAGCAGCGAGCATGCGTAGACGATGTAGACGACGAGCAGCAGCCAGCCGGCGCGTGCCCACCAGTTGGACGGGAATGCTACGCGGACTGCTGCGGCGTTCGCGTTCATGCGCGGAGCCAGTCCTCCCCGCCGTATATCGTTTTCAGATGCACATCCGTGAGTCCCGCCGGCGCGCCGTCATACACGACTACCCCGCCCGACATGCCGACGATGCGGTCGGCAAACCGCTTGGCGAGTTCGACGTCGTGCATGTTGACGATAATCGGAATGTTTTTCGCCGTGCCAAGATCGTGTATCAACGTCATGATCTCGACCGAGGTCTTGGGATCCAGCGACGAAGTTGGCTCGTCGGCCAACACCAGTTTCGGGTGTTGCATCACCGCGCGCGCAATGCCCACGCGCTGGCGCTGGCCGCCGGAGAGGCTGTCGGCGCGCTGGTTGGCGAAACCCGCCAGGCCGACCACGTTGAGCAGATCGAAAGCTTCGTCGATGTCAGACTGCGGAAACTTGCGAAACCACGCCTTCAAGGGCGAAACATAACCCAGGCGGCCCGTCAGCAGGTTTTCCATCACCGTCAGGCGTTCGACCAGGTTGTATTCCTGGAACACCATGCCGATGCCGCTGCGCGCCTCGCGCAGCGCGCGCCCCGACAGTTTGACGAGGTCCTGGCCCTGAAACAGGATGGCGCCGGCGGTCGGCTCGACCAGGCGGTTGATGCAGCGGATCAGCGTGCTCTTGCCGGTGCCCGACGGGCCGATCACCGCGGTGAATCCGCGCGCGCCAAAGTCGAGGCTGATATCGCGCAGCACCGGCTTGCCGCGCGTGTATTCTTTGCTGAGGCCCTTGATGCTCAGCGCGACGTCAGTCATGCGCGGTTGCTTCCTGGTGGCTGCCTTTTTGCGGCTTTACTTCTTCGCCGCTTTTTCCTCGGCGGCTTTTTTGCGCGCTGCTTCCTCGCGCGCCGATTCCTTTTCGTAAGCCGTGCGGTTGAATGCTTCGCCCGAGCCTTCGGCGACCTTGCGCACGACTTCCCAGTCTTTCAGGTACGTAATCGGGACGAAACGGTCGGCGCCGTCGAAGGTCTTTTGCATCTCGGGCGTAAAGCGGTAGTCGTAAAAACATTTGAGCATCTGGTCGCGGAACTTCGGCTCCAGATCGTGCGCGTAAGAAAACGACGAAGTGGGGAATTTCTGGCTGCGGTAAATGATCCGGTAGTCGTCTTCCTTGATCTGGCCGCGCGTGCCCATGCGATGGAACACGTCGGAGGCGACGGCCGCTCCATCGTAATCACCGGAGCCGACTCCCATCACCGAAGAATCGTGCTTGCCTGAGAACAATATCTTGTAGTCCTTGTCGGGCGTCAGTCCCTGCGGCGGGAACAGTGCGAGCGGCGCCATATGCCCGGAATTGGACGACGGCGCGGTGTGCGCGAACTTCTTGCCCTTGAGGTCGGCGAGCTTCTGGTACGGACTGTCTTTCTTGACGATCACGATCAGGTTATAGCCCTGAAATTCCTTCTCGTTCCCTTTCACCGCGAACGGCACCGCGCCGGCGATATTCACCGCAAACGCGGTCGGCCCGGTGGAGAAGCCGCCTACATGCAGCCGGCCCGAGCGCATGGCTTCGATCTCGGCAGCGTTCGACTGCACCTGGTAAAACACGACTTTCTTGCTGGTGCACTTGGCCAGATGTTCGGTGAACGGCTTGAACGCCTGCTCATACACCGCAGGGTCTTCTACCGGCGTGTAGGTGAATACGAGCGTGTTCGGGTTTTTGAACCGCTTGGCATCCTTGGGCGTATCGGCAACGAGGTCCTTGTTCTCATCGCAATACTGCGCATCGAGATCGCCGCGGTTCTTGCAGGCATCAGCCTGCGCGAATACAGTGCCGGCGAACAGGGTCAAAATAGCGGTCAGCGCCAGGCGGGCCATGATGGTGATTGAACTCATTGTTTCCTCCGTTGGTGGCGTGGCGGCCGCGGCGGCCGGCTCGTCTTAAATCCATGTTTATGACGCACGTTTTCGGATACTCTACTGAGCGCGCCAGTCAGGGTCAAGCGAATAACGGCGTCTGGCAGGACGCTCTCAGCGCACCCGTTTGGCGCTGAAACTTTCCTCGATTTCATCGCGGAAATAGCTGCCCGGCGACGGCGCGTTCATCAGCCGGCGGTAAATCTCTTCCGGCACCCCCGCATACTGGTTGATGCCGCCGTTGCTGAACTCGATTTCGAGCACGCGGTTGCGCGCGTCGTAGCCCGCCGAGCGCAGGTTGCTGGCATTGAGCCGTTTGCGTTCCATGTCACCTCCTTGCGTCTACAGCAGTTGCGGCGCTTTTATTTTAAAGCCTCGCGCACGATGCCATCCAGCAGCTTGCCGACCTCCCGCAGCGCCTTGACCGGCTGCGCCGACCCGGTCGCCGGCGGCTTGCGGTAAAGGACATAAACGCGGTCCGGTTCCGCAGGCAATACGTATACGGCTATCGCGTATGGGCAGAACACCAGATTGCGCGGGTCGGCTTCCATCGTCGAGCGCGAGACCGCGGCACTGCAGAACTGGATCACGTCGGCCTTGAGATAGACCTGGCGGGGGCGACCGATGTCCTTGCCGGTCCGCTCGAGCATGTCGCCGACGTGCGATGTGTGATCAACGACCATTCCGCGGTTCTCGATGGCCATGACGATGCGATCTTTGACCTCGTCATAATCGCCGCGCAGCGACTGGAAAGTAACGCCCGGCGCAGCGGCGCTTGCAGTGCCGCAAGCGAGGCCAAACACGGCCAAGGCAATACCGGTGAGCAGTCGGTTATTCATGGCGTCCTGCGTTTCACGGGATGCGCTTTGCATGGCGTTCCGTGTTTCATGCGATGTGCTTTGCATGGCGTCCTTAATGGCGGCTGGAGCTACCCAGGCCTGCCGAACGTATGGCCCCAAAAACAAGGCGCCGCAACTCTCAGTGCGGCGCCTTGTTTCGTACGCGGTATTTTACTTGCGCGGCGATTCGCGCGTTCCTAGGAACGGTTCGCCATCGGGAACGGCCATGCGCCGGGAATCGAGATCGGCTGTGGCGCCATCGTTGCCGCAGCAGGCTTTTGCGGTGCCGCCTTGCTCTTTGCTGCCGGCTTTTTAGCGGCGGCCGGCTTCTTGCGGGCAGCGGGCTTGGCCTTTTTCTTCGCTACGGGCTTGCGCGCGGCAGATTTTTTGACTGCCGGTTTTTTCTTTTTCGCGGCGGGCTTTCTTGCGGCGGGCTTTCTTGCGACGGGCTTTTTCGCACCGGCTTTCTTTTTCGCTGGTTTGCGTTTCTTCGTTTTGGCCATCTCCTGCCTCCTGTTAAGTTCTACGACGCTCCCGTGCGATGCGCGGGTCGGTGATCCAAGCCAACCAGCGGCGCCGATAGTGGCCGCCCGCCTGCTGACCCGGCCGCGGCGCACGCGCGCCGCGGCAAGCACAGCCTGCCCCTCTAGTGCAAAGCCGACAGCACTTTGCTGGCCAGATCGCGGTACAGCACTTCCGGATCCAGCTTGATGCCGCCTTCCCAGGTCACCGTGTTTTCGACCGGGTCGACTTCAACCCGGTTGAACGTGTCGATGTCGCACAGCATCCGGAAATACTTGGTGTGCACGAGATCGCCCAGGTAGACGTGGCCTTCCATACCGTCATTGAAGCGCAACCATAAAGTATAGTTGTCCTCGGCCCGGCATTCAGTGATGGTATGCATACGGCGTCTGTTTCTGGGGTATCTCTTGGCTAGTAAGCTTAGTCCCAACTGAGCGCGCCTCCCGTTTGATATTCAATTACACGTGTTTCGAAGAAATTGCGTTCCTTCTTGAGGTCGATCATTTCCGACATCCACGGAAACGGGTTGGTCGCGCCGTCGTACATCTGGTCTAGCCCGATCTGCTGGCAGCGGCGGTTGGCGATGTAACGCAGGTATTCCTTGAACATCGGCGCGTTGAGCCCCAGCACGCCGCGCGGCATGGTGTCTTCGGCGTAGCGGTACTCCAAATCGACCGCCTTGCGCATGATCTCGTGTATTTCCTGGCGGAATTCCGTCGTCCACAGGTGCGGGTTTTCCATCTTGATCGTGTTGATGAGATCGATGCCGAAATTGCAATGCATCGATTCGTCGCGCAGGATGTACTGGTATTGCTCGGCGGCGCCCGTCATCTTGTTCTGGCGGCCGAGTGCGAGGATCTGCGTAAAGCCAACGTAGAAGAACAATCCTTCCATGACGCACGCAAACACGATCAGGCTCTTCAGAAGGTCCTGGTCGCTCTGCTGGGTGCCGGTCTTGAATAGCGGGTTGGTCAGCGTGTCGATGAAGGGGATCAGGAACTCGTCCTTCTCGCGGATCGAGGAGACTTCGTGGTACGCGTTGAACACCTCGCCCTCGTCGAGCCCCAGGCTTTCGACGATGTACTGGTAAGCGTGGGTGTGGATCGCTTCTTCAAACGCCTGGCGCAGCAGGTACTGGCGGCACTCGGGCGCCGTGATATGGCGGTAGGTGCCGAGCACGATATTGTTCGCGGCGAGAGAATCGGCGGTGACGAAAAAACCGAGGTTGCGCTTGACGAGGCGGCGCTCGTCTTCGGTCAGCCCGTTGGGGTCTTTCCACAGTGCGATGTCGCGGCTCATCTGGATTTCCTGCGGCATCCAGTGGTTGGCGCAGGCTGACAGGTATTTTTCCCACGCCCATTTGTATTTGAACGGCACCAGCTGGTTGACGTCGGTCTGGCCGTTGATGATGCGTTTGTCGGCGACGTTCACGCGCCGCATCTGCGCCGGCGCCATCGGCGCCAATGCCGCCAGTGCAGCGGCAGGGTCGCTCGGTAACGCGCCGGTATGCGGCACGGCGCCCGTCATCTGCAATCCAGCCGCGGCGAGGCCGCTCCCAGGCGGCGTATTTTCTTCGAATTGCAACATGCGTAGCTCCTTTATTGATTTTGTGGGTGGACGACGATCAACAGCTGACGTGCCCTTTATCTGTGTTGTGGGTGGGCCCGTTTGGTTGCTCTGTGTCTGACCTTTTCAGTGATTGTCGGCTCTGCCGCTATTGGCAGGATTCGCATTCCGGGTTATCTATAGAGCAAAACTTGGCGTCGGTCGCAGGTGCGGCGTCGACGCCGCCGCTGGTCGGCACCGCGTTGAGCGCTCCAGTCTTGCCGGTGGATTTCTCCACGTGCGTGGCGCCCATCGTGCGCAGGTAGTAAGTCGTCTTCAGGCCGCGCAGCCATGCCAGTTTGTAGGTTTCGTCGAGTTTCTTGCCGGATGCGCCCGCCATGTAGATGTTGAGCGACTGCGACTGGTCGATCCACTTCTGCCGCCGCGCCGCGCATTCAACCAGCCACTTGGGCTCGACTTCGAACGCCGTGGCGTAGAGGCTGCGGATTTCCTGCGGAATGCGGTCGATCTTGGCCAGCGTGCCGTCGAAATACTTCAAATCCGACATCATCACTTCGTCCCACAGGTTGAGCTTCTTCAGATCCTCGACCAGGTATTCGTTGGTCACCGTGAATTCGCCCGACAGGTTCGATTTCACGTAGAGGTTCTGATACGTCGGCTCGATGCACTGCGAGAGCCCGGTGATGTTGGCGATGGTCGCGGTCGGCGCGATCGCGACGCAGTTGGAGTTGCGCATGCCGACCTGCTTGATACGCTTTCTCAACGTGCCCCAGTCGAGCGTGGAGGACATATCGGTCTCAACGTAGCCGCCGCGCTCTTCGGCGAGCAGCTTCAGCGACTCGTGCGGGAAGATGCCCTTGTCCCACAATGAGCCTTTGAAAGTCGAATACGGCCCGCGCTCTTCGGCGAGATCTGCCGACGCCGCATAGGCGGTATAGGCGACCGATTCCATCGAGCGGTCGGAGAACTCGACCGCCGCCTGCGAGCCGTACGGGATGCGCAGCATGTGCAGGCAATCCTGGAAGCCCATGATGCCGATGCCGACTGGGCGGTGCTTGAAGTTCGAGTTGCGCGCCTTGTTGACCGAGTAATAGTTCAGATCGATCACGTTGTCCAGCATGCGCATGGCCGTGCCGACCGTGCGTTTGAGTTTTTCGAGATCGAGCTTGCCGGTTGCAACGTCAAGGTGCGCGGGCATATTGACCGAGCCCAGATTGCAGACCGCGATTTCGTCTTCGTTGGTATTGAGCGTGATTTCCGTGCAGAGGTTGGAACTGTGCACGATACCGACGTGACTTTGCGGCGAGCGGATGTTGCAGGGATCCTTGAACGTGATCCACGGGTGCCCCGTCTCGAACAGCATCGTCAGCATCTTGCGCCACAGCTGGGCGGCCGGAATTTTCTTGAACAGCTTCAGTTCGCCCTTGGCTGCCTTCTCTTCGTAGCCGATATAGGCCAGCTCGAACGCCTTGCCGAACATATCGTGCAGGTCGATCACGTCCGACGGCGAGAACAGCGTCCATTCGCCGTTTTCCATCACGCGTTTCATGAACAGATCCGGAATCCAGTTCGCGGTGTTCATGTCGTGCGTGCGGCGGCGGTCGTCGCCGGTGTTCTTGCGCAGCTCGAGGAATTCCTCGATGTCCAAATGCCAGGTTTCCAGGTACGAACACACCGCGCCCTTGCGTTTGCCGCCCTGGTTCACCGCCACCGCGGTGTCGTTGACGACTTTCAGGAACGGCACCACGCCTTGCGATTTGCCGTTGGTGCCCTTGATGTGGGCGCCCAGCGCGCGCACCGGCGTCCAGTCGTTGCCGATGCCGCCCGCGTATTTCTGCAGCATCGCGTTTTCCTTGATCGCCTCGTAAATGCCGTCGAGGTCGTCCGCCACCGTCGTCAGGTAGCAGCTCGCGAGCTGCGAGCGGCGCGTTGCGGAATTGAACAGCGTCGGCGTCGAACTCATGAAGTCGAACGACGAGAGCACGTTGTAGAACTCGATCGCGCGCGCTTCGCGCTGCGCTTCCGGCTCGTTTAGCGCGAGCCCCATAGCGACGCGCATAAAAAACGTCTGCGGCAGCTCGATGCGCGTGCCCTGCACGTGCAGGAAATAGCGGTCGTAGAGGATCTGCAGGCCGAGATAGCCGAACTTGAAGTCGCGCTTCGGGTCGAGTGCTGCGCCCAGGCTTTTCAGGTCGTAGTTGCCGATGCGCTCATCGAGGAGCTCGGCGTCTATGCCTTTTTTGATGAGCAGCGGAAACACTTCGGCGTAGCGCGTTTTCATGTCTGCCTGCGTGAGTTCTTCGCCGACGGTCTCGAGGCGCAGCGTATGCAGCAACAGGCGCGCGGTGACGTAACTGTAGGCGGGGTCCTTCTCGATCATCGCGCGCGCCGACAGGATCAGCGATTTGCGCACTTCATCGACCGGCACGCCTTCGTAGAGGTCTTTCAGCGTGGCCTGCATGATCACGTTCGGATCGACCGCGCGGCCGAGCCCCTCGCAAGATTCCTGCACGAGTGCGGCGACCTTGCCGAGATCAAGCGGGCGCGTCTTGCCATTGTCCGTCACGTTGATCGTCGGCTGCGCGGCGATCACCTCGGCGTGCGCTTCGCGCTGCTTGGCGCGTTCAAGCGATCGCTGCTCGCGATACAGCACGTACGAACGCGCGACTTCGTGCTCGCCCGAACGCATGAGTGCCAGTTCGACCTGGTCCTGGATGTCTTCAATATGGAAGGTGCCGCCGCTCGGCTGCCGGCGCATCAACGCGCCGACCACCATCTCGGTCAGCTTGGCGACGACCTCGCGCACGCGCGCGGACGCGGCGCCCTGACCGCCGTTGACGGCGATATACGCCTTGGTCAAGGCGATCGAAATCTTCGACGGCTCGAAACCGACTACCGCGCCATTGCGACGAATAATCTTGTATTCGCTATAGCGGGATTGCATCGCATCGGAAGCGCTTTCTACGGCAAACTTCGCGACGGAATCAGGAATGGGAGGGTGGTTGGCTAACTGCATGGGTCTCTCCTTAACCGTTCATTTCTTTGTGTTTTTTTTCTGCCGTGCGGCCTGCCGCTACACGCCAGCCCCTTAAAAACCACTATATGTTGTATTGGACTCGATATTTCGAACTAATTCTAGTGTCTAGATTTCTAGAGTGCAATAGCTTTTAAAAGTTTTTTTACCGCCTCGGTTTTACCTGCAAAACAGCGCGGACTTACTTGTTGCAACAGGGAAAAATCTGATTAAAAAATGAGCAGAAAAAGACCGGGAACGGCGTCAAATCTGGCTTTGCCGGACATTGCGTTGCAGCGCAAAAAAACGTCGCCGGAACACGCAATTCGGGACCCGAAATCAGGTTTTCGGCCGCCGAGGTAAGTCCACACACACCGAAAAATGCGGCCGGCCGGCCTGTCGACCGGTGCGGCGACTGTGCTGTGGCAAACGCTTTTGAATCTGCCTTGCGGGAAGTAGTGCTTTTTACACCTGCCGCAGCAGGCCCCGATACCGCGGCCAATCGAAACACGGGCCGGGATCGGTCTTGCGCGCGGGCGCGATGTCGGAATGACCGACGATGTCGGCCAGCGCATACGCGGCCTGCAGCGCGTTCGTGAGATGTGCCAGGCGCTCGTACTGAATGTCAGCGAACGGCATGTCGTCCGTGCCTTCGAGCTCGATGCCGATGGAGCAGTCGTTGCAGCGGTCGCGTCCGCGCCAGCTCGACTCTCCGGCGTGCCACGCGCGTTTGCCGACCGGCACGAACTGGATCAGTTCGCCGCCGCGCCGGACCAGGAAATGCGCCGACACCCTGAGTGGCGCGATCTCGCGGTAATACGGGTGTGCCGCGCCGTCGAGTTTATTGGTGAAGAGATCGACAATGCCCGGCCCGCCGAATTCGCCCGGCGGCAGGCTGATATTGTGGATGACGAGCAGTTCGATTGCGGTGCCGGCCGGCCGCTCGTCGCAATTGGGTGACGGAATGTAGAGCGCGCCCTGCAGCAATCCGGCGGAATCGATTTGCATCTACGCTTCCGCCCCGCGCGTGAGGCGTGCGGCGTCAGGCGTGAGGCGCAAAAAGCACGCAGGCAGTACGTCCTCACTCCTCACTCCTCACTCCTCACTAATTAATGCCCAGCCGCTCCATGCGGTAGCGCAGCGCGCGAAACGTGATGCCCAGCAATTTGGCAGCGGCCGTGCGGTTGTAGCGCGTCTGGTCGAGGGCTTTGAGGATGGCCTCCTTCTCGACGCTGTCGAGATGCTCCTGCAGCGGCAGGCCGGTGCGATCGACGGGCGCGGATTCGCCGGGCGCGGGCGACGTGAGCTGCAAATCGTCCGCCTCGATCTCGTCCCCCGCGCACAACGCCATCGCGCGCTCGAGAATATTTTCCAGTTCGCGCACGTTGCCCGGGAACTGATAGGCGCGCAGCGCGGCGACCGCAGCGGCCCCCAGCGCCGGCACCTTGCCGTTTTCGCCCACGCTTTTGCGCAATATCTCGCGTGCGAGCACCGCGATATCATCGCGCATTTCGCGCAGCGCCGGCATGCGCAGTTCGATCACGTTCAGCCGGTAGTACAGGTCCTGGCGGAACTTGCCGTCCTTCACCGCGTCGGCCAGATGATGGTGGGTGGCGCTGATGATGCGCACATCGACGTTTTCCTCGCCGGTCGAGCCCACCTTGCGCACTTTTTTCTCCTGGATCGCGCGCAGCAGCTTGACCTGCATCTGGATCGGCAGATCGGCGACTTCGTCGAGAAACAGCGTGCCACCGTTGGCGGCCTGAAAAAAACCTTCGCGGTCCTGGTCGGCGCCGGTAAAAGCGCCTTTCTTGTAACCGAAGAACTCGCTTTCCATCAGGGTCTCGGGAATCGCTCCGCAGTTGACCGGCACGAACGGCGCGTCGCGTCGCGGGCCTTTAAGATGCATCAGGCGCGCCGCCAGTTCCTTGCCGCAGCCCGACTCGCCGCTGATGTGGATGGGGGCCTGGCTACGTGCGAGCTTGTCTATCATCTGGCGCGTTTGCTGCATGAGCGCCGAGTCGCCGAGCAGCACCGGGAACGTTCCCGCGTCGGCATCTTTTTCGCCGCTCTTTTTTGGCTGGTTTGCGCGCGGCAGCATCAGGGCCGAACGCACGAGCGCACGCAATTGGTTGAGCGAAACCGGCTTCGCCAGGTAATCGAAGGCGCCCGCCTTCAGCGCGGCAACCGCATTTTCGGCGCTGCCATGCGCGGTGATCACGGCCACCGGCGTGCTCGCATAGTTGAGGCTGACGTGCTCCAGCAGTTGCAGTCCGTCGCCGTCCGGCAGGCGCATGTCGGTCAGGCACAGATCGTAGCCGTGCTTTTGCATCAGTTGCGTGGCCTCGAACTCGCCCGCCGCGCAATCGGTATCCAGCCCCATGCGCTGCAGCGTGAGGCTCAGCAGCTCGCGGATATCAGCTTCGTCGTCAACGATCAAAACCCTGCTCTTGTTCATTAGCGCCTCGCGACTCCCTGACACAGCACGGTGAACTGCGCGCCCGCAGGGGTTTCGATGAATTCCAGCTTCGCGTCGTTGGCCTCGCACACTTCACGCGCGATGTAGAGACCCAGCCCCGTGCCGCTGCCCACGGTGGTAAAGAACGGCTCGAACAACTGGTTGCGCAGCGCCGGCGGCACTCCGGGGCCGTCATCCACCACGTCCAATTTTACAACACCGCCGCTGCCGATGACGTCCACCGCGATGCGGATGCTGGCCTCCAGACGCCGGCAATGGCGCAGCGCGTTGCGGCACAGGTTCCACATCACCTGGGTGAGGTGGCTATGGTCGAACGAAACCTCAGGGTCGGCCGCGAGTTCGAGGACGATCAATGACTGCGGGACTTTTTCGATCTGGCAGAACTGCTCGGCAAAAGTCTTCAGGAAGTCGCCGACCTTGAAGACCTCGCGATGCGCGCGCTCGCCGCGGTTTAACTTCAGCACATCGTTGACCATGCGGTCAAGCCGCTTGGCATTGTCGTGAATGATCGTCAGCAGCCGCGCGACCGTCTCGTTTAACGCTGGCTCTTCCTGCAGGAGTTCGGTGGCGTGGCTGATCGCGGACAGCGGGTTCCTGACTTCATGGGCAATGTTCGCCGTGAGCCGGCCCAGCGCCGCGAGCTTCATCTGCCGCGCCTGTACCTGCACCCGAGTCAGGTCCTCGAGAAATATCACTGCGCCCACATTGCGGCTGCGGCCGACCGGCACGAAACGCGCGCTGATCTTGTTGTTTTGCACCACCGTACTCATCGGGTTGAAACCGGCGACCGGGTTCTTGCGCCACTCTTCCAGCCGGTGTGCCAGCGCCGGCGCGTAGTTCTTCAGATACTGTTCGCGCCGCTGCTCGCGCAACGTGCCGAGCATTTCCTCGGCGCGCGCATTGTGCTGGCGGATCAAGCCGTGCTCGTCGACCACCAGCACGCCGTCCTGCATGTCCTGTATCACCAGCTCGCTGACTTCCGACATGCTGGCAAGATCGATTTCACGTTGTGCTACGAGCTGCTCCGTGGCGACCAGGTATTTCGCCAGCGTGTGCGCCACCCATGCCGTGGTGAAGTAGCCGATGCTGAGCAATCCAGCCTGTACATATTGCGTCGTCTGCCCATAGTAGAAAAGGACCTGCGTCGTGTGTTCGATCAGCACCGCGATGCTTGCCAGCGCGGCGTAAAACAGCGTGAGACGGCCGCGGCTGATGAGCCCGGCGGCGGCCAGGCCCGACAGCAGCAGCAGGCCTAGTCCGCTCGAAATGCCGCCGCTCGCGAACATCAGCACGACGATGAAAACTATGTCCGCGCCGACCTGCACACCGAGCTGCAGATGAAAGTGCCGGCGCGATGCAATCGCCAGGAAACAGAGCATGCTGAACATCACATAGGCGCCGGAGAAGTAGACGAACAACTCGAATTCCGTCGAGCCGAACGTGATCTGGCGGCCGAAAATCGCCGTGATCGACAACAGCAGCAACGCCACGATAAAGCGGTAGCCATTGAAGAAATACAGCGAACGCCAATAGGAATCCGGCGCGTCCCGCGACAGGCGCGGATCGCTCGCGGCGGTTGGCTGCGTATCGGGCCGCAGCGCGGCGGAAATGATCGACATGGACAATATACGTAACTTAGCGGTGCAGGCGCAGATGCTCGTCGCTGCAGAAAAATTTCTCGTCTTTCATGTGGCTCTCGCTGCGCGGCAGATGCACGCCGCAATGAGTGCAGCGCACCATGTCCTCGGGCGCCGCCGCGTTCGGCGGCGCACCGGGCGGCCGCGACTTGCGGTAGCTTTTGAGCACCGCCCACACGACCACAATCGCCAGCACCAGGAACAGCAGTTTACCCAAGGCCGGACTCCGCCCGCTTTAAAGGTCGTAAGTGTGCATCACTCGCCGTGCGCCGTCGAGGCAAAGGCAACGCGTCACAAATGCCGCACTCATTGCAGAACCGCAGTGCGCGGAGGAACAAGAACAGGCTGCCGGCACGGCAGGGATACCGCGCCGGCAGTGTGCTGTTGGATGGCCGTGATCGACCGGATTGGTCGGGGTGAGAGGATTCGAACCTCCGACTCCTGCGTCCCGAACGCAGTACTCTACCAGGCTGAGCTACACCCCGATTTGCTGCGCTCCAACGACAAGGGGCACGTAATTGTGTGCCCCGTTAATAGTCGCGTGTAACGGCAAAGTCCGCCAATTGTAGCAAAGATTCGCGGTATTTTGAATTTGGCAGATCGGCGAGGGCCGCGCTCGCCGCGCTCGCCTCGGCCTCGGCCTGGCGCCGCGTATAGTCGAGCGCGCCGCTGCGCTGGATCGCCGCGACGACCTGCTCGAGCTCGCCCAGGCCGCCCTCCTCGATTGCCTTCCTGATCAGCGCCGCCTCGGCCACGCTGCCATGCTTGATCGCATAAATCAGCGGCAGGGTCGGCTTGCCTTCGGCCAGATCATCGCCGACGTTCTTGCCGGTTGCCTTGTGATCGCCCGAATAATCGAGCACGTCATCGATCAACTGGAACGCGGTGCCGAGATGCATGCCGTAGTTGGCCATCGCCGCCTCCACCGCGGGCCCGGCACCGCCGAGGATGGCGCCCAACCGGGTCGCCGCCTCGAACAGCTTGGCGGTCTTGAAGCGGATGACCTGCAGGTAGTCGTGCTCGCCGATATCCGTATTGTGGCAATTCATCAGCTGCAGCACTTCGCCCTCGGCAATCACGTTGGTCGCCTCGGCCAGCACCTTCATCACGCGCATGCTTTCGACTTCGACCATCATCTGGAACGCGCGCGAATAGACAAAATCGCCGACCAGCACGCTGGCGGCATTGCCGAACAGGGCATTGGCGGTCGGATTGCCGCGCCGCAATTCCGAGCCGTCGACCACGTCGTCATGCAGCAGGGTGGCAGTGTGGATGAACTCCACCACTGCCGCCAGGTGATGGTGGTGTTTGCCCTGATAGCCGAACGCGCCGGCCGAGAGAATCACCAGCGCCGGGCGCAGGCGCTTGCCGCCGCTGCCGACGATATATTCGGCGACCTCGCGCACCAGCGCCACGTCGGACGCCAGGCGGCTGCGGATAACCGCGTCTACCGCGCGCATGTCGGCGGCAATAAAGTCTTGAATAAAGGGGACGGACATCGGGCTACAGTGCAGAATGGCGCCGTTTGCTGCCTCCGGGCGGAAAAACGCCGTAAAGCGGCGGCAGCGATAGTGGCAAGTTCCTCATTTTACAATGTTTTGACTCAAAAATCGCCCTTAGGTATAATGCTCGGCTTTCCATATCCGGTAGTCCGGCAGGTATAAAGGGTCAAATCATGTATGCGGTCATCCAATCCGGCGGCAAGCAGTACCGCGTTGCCTCTGGTGCAAAGCTGAAAATCGAACAACTCGCGGCCGACATCGGCTCCGAAATCGTCATCGACCAGGTATTGATGGTTGCCGATGGAGACAACGTATCTCTCGGCACGCCGCTCGTATCCGGCGCCTCCGTGAAGGCGAAAATCGTGTCCCACGGGCGCGGCGACAAGGTGCACATATTCAAAATGCGCCGCCGCAAGCATTACCGCAAATCTCAGGGGCACCGCCAAAACTATACCGAGATCGAAATCCTCGGCATCGCAGGCTAAGGAGCAGACTCAATGGCACATAAAAAAGCAGGCGGCAGTTCACGCAACGGCCGCGACTCGAACTCGAAGCGCCTGGGCGTCAAAGCCTACGGCGGCGAAGTCATCAACGCGGGCAGCATCATCATCCGCCAGCGCGGCACGCAAGTGCACCCGGGCGTCAACGTCGGCATCGGCAAAGACCACACGCTGTTTGCAATGATCAAGGGCACGGTGGAATTTGCGGTCAAAGGGCCAGCCCGGAAGCGAACCGTCAACATCGTTCCTGCTGCTGCGTAACCAAGGCTCTTCGCGCAATGCCAAAGCCCTGCCGCTGTGCAGGGCTTTTTTGTTTCCCCCGGCAGCGCACAGCCGGCAACCAGGCAGCCTTTTCGGGACCCGCGCCCCACGACATGGGATTGATTAAATGAAATTCATCGACGAAACCACCGTAGAGCTGCACGCCGGCAAAGGCGGCGACGGCTCGGCGTCGTTCCGGCGCGAGAAATTCGTGCCGCGCGGCGGGCCCGACGGCGGCGACGGCGGGCGCGGCGGCAGCATATTCGCGGTCGCGGACCGTAATATCAACACGCTGGTCGACTATCGTTTTGCGCGCATCCATCGCGCCAAAAACGGCGCGGCGGGCATGGGCTCGGACTGTAATGGAAAGTCGGCCGATGACGTGCTGCTGCGCGTGCCGGTCGGCACCGTGGTCAGCGACTTCGAAACCGGCGAACCCATCTGCGATCTCGCAGCGCACGAGCAAAAAGCGCTGCTCGCCAAGGGCGGCGACGGCGGTATCGGCAATCTCCATTTCAAATCCAGCACCAACCGCGCGCCGCGCCAGTTCACGCGCGGTATGCCGGGCGAGTCGAAGAAGCTGAAGTTCGAACTCAAGGTGCTGGCGGATGTTGGTCTGCTCGGCATGCCGAACGCCGGCAAATCGACTTTCATCCGCGCGGTTTCCGCGGCGCGGCCCAAAGTGGCCGACTATCCGTTTACAACGCTGCACCCGAATCTGGGAGTAGTGCGCGTCGACAACAACCGCAGCTTCGTGATCGCCGACATCCCCGGCCTGATCGAAGGCGCTGCCGAGGGCGCGGGGCTGGGCCACCAGTTCCTGCGTCATCTCGCGCGCACGCGCCTCCTGCTGCATATCGTCGATATCGCGCCGTTCGATGAGAGCACCGATCCGGTCGCCGAAGCGCGTGCCATCATCAACGAACTGAAAAAATACGACGAGACGCTGTTCGACAAAGCGCGCTGGCTGGTGCTGAACAAGACCGACCTGCTGGCGCCGGAAGAACAGGCTGGGAAGGTAAAGCAATTCCTGGCCGATTTCGGCTGGCGCGACAAAAGCTTTATTATTTCGGCCTTGAGCGGCACGGGCTGCAAAGAACTGACCTACGCCATCATGGAACATCTGGACGTGACACGCGGGTCGGTCACTGCAATGGATGACGACGGCAACGCACCCATGCAACGCGAACTGAATCCCGAATCCTGAACCCCGCACACCGCAAGTCAATATGAATCCGGAACTGGCCCAAGCCAAACGACTCGTCGTCAAAGTCGGCAGCAGCCTGGTCACCAACCAGGGGCAGGGACTCGATCACGCCGCACTCGCGCGCTGGGTCGCCCAGATCGCCGAACTGCGCAAGCTCGGCCGCGAAGTCATACTGGTGTCGAGCGGCGCCATCGCCGAGGGCATGCAGCGCCTGGGCTGGAAAGTGCGGCCGAGCGCCGTGCATGAACTGCAGGCCGCGGCCGCCGTCGGCCAGATGGGACTGATCGAAGCCTACGAGTCGCGTTTTCGCGAGCATGCTCTCATCACGTCACAAATCCTGCTGACGCATGAAGACATGGCGGACCGCAAGCGCTATCTGAACGCGCGCTCGACCCTGCGCACGCTGCTCGACCTCGGGGTGATTCCCATCATCAATGAAAACGATACGGTCGCGACCGATGAAATCCGCGTCGGCGACAACGACACGCTGGGCGCGCTGGTGACCAACCTGGTTGAAGCCGACGTGCTGGTGATCCTCACCGACCAGGCCGGCCTTTTTTCGGCCGACCCGCGCAAGGACCCCAAGGCAACGCTGGTACACGAAGCGCGCGCCGGCGACCCCGAGCTGGAA
>Ga0114966_10001719_pt1 | contig 19961 bp, 22 predicted proteins | sample M_130207_XF_Meta_FD_87029 | JGI IMG/M metagenome (GOLD analysis project Ga0114966, IMG submission 87029) | Freshwater microbial communities from Lake Montjoie, Canada to study carbon cycling - M_130207_XF_MetaG | ecosystem: Environmental > Aquatic > Freshwater > Lake | place: Lake Montjoie...
CAGCGTGAGCTGCTTCCTTCTTGCTGTCGTTGAAGTGTGGTGCCAACGCCGCAATGAATTGGGCCTTATTCATTGAAATCCCCTTATTTACGCGTAAATGTTAAGCAACTGCTTAACGTGTTCGTAAACTTACGCGCACATTATGGTTGTTAGTGCGATTGAGGCAGGCGTGTCGCAATATTTATTTTTTGCGAATAATCATCAAATAACCTATGTATTACACTGAGAAAACCCTCAATGAAACCTTGAGGGTTAAATAATATCCCTCTTGTGCATCGAGAAAAGCAGTGATTTACGCCTATTTAACCCTTTATCGGAAGAGTCAACGGCTTGTGCGATTCTCGAGTTTGCTCAAATGCATCTATAAAATCACTGTTTTTAACGGTCAAACCGATGTCATCTAAGCCCTCCATCAGACGCCATCTGGTGTAGTCATCAATCGCGAATTCAAGAACAACACCGTTATAGGAAACCGTGCGGCTCTCTAAGTCGACAGTTATCTGAGTAGTTGGTTTAGCTTCAATGGCTACCCACATCGCTTCAACATCGCTTTGATCAAGGATCACCGTAAGCAGACCGCCCTTTAAGGAGTTACCCCGGAATATATCTGCAAAGCGACTAGAGATAACTACTTTAAAGCCATAGTTTTGAAGCGCCCACACTGCATGCTCGCGTGAAGAGCCTGTACCGAAGTCAACTCCAGCAACGAGAACTGTTGCAGCTTTATACTCAGGTTGATTAAGAACAAACTCTGGATCGTTTCGCCAAGCAGCAAATAAACCATCTTCAAATCCACTACGTGTTACGCGTTTTAAATACACGGCAGGGATTATCTGATCGGTATCAACATTGCTACGACGAAGTGGAAGAGCGCTGCCAGTGTGCTTTATAAATTTCTCCATTTTTATCTAACAGCCCCTTTACAAATCTGCCGGTGATGAAAGTGTTCCACGTAGTGCAGTTGCTGCTGCTACAAGTGGACTTACTAGGTGCGTGCGCCCACCTTTACCTTGGCGGCCCTCAAAGTTTCTATTTGATGTCGATGCCGATCTCTCTCCCACTGCTAATTGATCAGGGTTCATTCCTAAGCACATTGAACAGCCAGCGTTACGCCATTCGGCCCCCGCTTCAATAAAGACTTTATCCAAGCCTTCTGCCTCGGCCTCTAAACGCACACGCGCCGATCCCGGCACAACTAACATGCGAAGCGTTGATGCGATTTTCTTACCCTTAACAACTTCAGCGGCTGCACGTAAATCTTCGATACGGCCATTTGTGCACGAGCCCAAGAAAACAGTGTCAATGGCTATCTTTTTAAGCGGAGTACCGGCTTCCAGACCCATATATACCAAAGCTCTCTCTGCCGCCCCGCGCGCCTCTTCATCTGCAATATCGGCAGGGTTCGGAACATTTGAATTTAGGGATGCACCCTGGGCAGGGTTTGTGCCCCACGTGACAAATGGCTCTAGTTCATCGGCGTTGAGGTCAACTTCAACGTCAAATTTTGCATCGGCATCTGTAAATAGAGTTTTCCAATATGCAACTGCTGCATCAAAATCCTCCGGTGCATGAGGCTTGCCTGCGATGTAATCATAAGTTCTTTGATCAGGTGCAATTAAACCTGCACGTGCACCAGCTTCAATAGACATATTACAAACAGTCATACGCGATTCCATGGAAAGAGCACGGATTGCGCTTCCACGGTATTCGATCACATATCCCTGACCACCACCAGTACCGATTTTGGCGATAATTGCAAGAATAATATCCTTTGATGTAACACCGGGCTTTAATGTACCCTCAACATTTATCGCCATCGTTTTGGGGCGGGCAAGAGGAAGAGTCTGTGTTGCTAAGACATGTTCTACTTCAGATGTTCCAATACCAAAGGCAAGGGCTCCGAAAGCGCCATGCGTTGAAGTGTGTGAATCTCCGCAGACAATTGTCATGCCAGGTTGTGTAAGACCAAGTTGAGGTCCAACAACATGGACAATTCCCTGGTCCTTATCTCCCAAAGAGTGAATACGAACTCCGAATTGGGCGCAGTTAGCGCGCAAGGTATCTACCTGCAGTTTTGATACTGGGTCGGCGATCGGCTTATCGATATTGAGTGTTGGAACGTTGTGATCTTCAGTCGCAATAGTTAAATCTGGGCGGCGCACAGTGCGATTGGCAAGGCGCAGACCATCAAAGGCCTGCGGGCTAGTAACTTCGTGGATTAAATGTAGATCGACATACAAGAGATCGGGCTCTCCGCTTGCTGCACGCACGACATGCTCGGCCCAGATCTTCTCCGCTAGCGTTGTAGCCATCGACCCTGACTCCTTTTCCTTGCCATATCAAATAGTGGGATGCTAATATCACCCTATGGTCAGAGATAGTAGCGGAGTTGGCGTATTAGATAAAGCCGTAGCGATTTTAAGCACCCTCGAGGCCGGCCCACACTCATTGGCCGAGCTCGTAGCCGCAACCGGTATCGCACGCCCAACCGCCCACCGTTTAGCCGTTGCCCTCGAATTTCACCGACTAGTTACGCGTGACTTATCGGGACGATTCACAATTGGTGCGCGTAGCGCCGAATTAGGCTCAGCCGCTGGAGAAGATCGCTTGCTTGCCGCCTCTGGGCCAGCACTTGCCGCACTTCGCGATGCAACGGGTGAGAGTGCACAGTTGTATAAGCGGCAGGGAGATCAACGAATCTGTGTTGCAGTGGCTGAACGGCTATCTGGACTTCGCGACTCGGTTCCCGTGGGAAGTGCGCTAACGATGGCGGCCGGATCTGCTGCACAGATTTTATTGGCCTGGGAAGACAGTGAAAAAATCCACCGTGGTTTGGTCAATGCCCGTTTTACCGCTGCACAGTTAGCTGCCGATCGTCGACGGGGATGGGCACAATCAGTCGGAGAGCGCGAAGCTGGTGTTACATCTGTTTCAGCACCAGTTAAAGCTCCTAATGGAAAAGTTATTGCTGCGGTAAGTATTAGCGGACCGATTGAACGGTTAGGTCGCCAGCCCGGCCGCATTCATGCCGCCGCTGTTGTCGCTACCGCTGCTCGCCTGAGTGAATATCTAGCTCGCGAATAACACGGCCAATAATATCGAAACCAAAACCCTTTCGCTGGAGTAAGGATTGAATCCGACGAATCTGAACATCGGCCTCTAGCCTGGACATCGTTGCATATTTTTTCATCGCAAGCAAAAACGCCATGCGATATTCATCTTCTCCATCAATCTCATCAAGTGCCTCATCGATAGAGTTTTGATCGACTCCCCTAACGCGAAGTTCGCCAGCGATAATGCGCTTAGATAATTTCTTAGAGTTATGTCGAGACTGTGTCCACACTTTAGCAAACTCGCCATCGTTGACAAGCCCGGCCTCTTGCAGGCGAAAGATAATTGCATGAGCAATATCGTCTTCTATGCCACGCTTTTTAAGATGAGCCAGGAGCTCACCCTTACTCTTGGCCCGCGTAACGAGTGCGTTTAATGCAATCGTATGCGCGATTGAGTAAGGGTCAGCGTCCTGGTCAACCTTTGCAAACTCAAGGCTAATTAGAAATCAACCTCTGCTGTGGCCTCATCGATAGCTGCAATCAGATCAGCATCAACGACGATTGGTACGAAGTGAGCACGAATCTTGGATTCAATCTCATTGGATAGATCTGGGTTGTCAAGTAGGAATGTGCGTGCATTCTCCTTGCCCTGCCCCAATTGATCAGCTTCATATGTATACCAAGCGCCTGACTTCTTCACGATTCCGATGTCAACGCCCATATCAATGAGTGAGCCCTCACGTGAAATACCTGTACCGTAAATAATATCGAACTCAGCCTGCTTAAATGGAGGCGCCATCTTGTTCTTGACAACCTTAACGCGAGTACGGTTACCGACAGCGTCCTGTCCGTCTTTTAAAGTTTCAATGCGACGAATATCTAAACGTACAGATGCGTAGAACTTGAGCGCTTTACCACCTGTAGTTGTCTCAGGTGAGCCAAAGAATACGCCGATCTTTTCGCGCAGCTGGTTAATAAAGATTGCAGTAGTTTTTGACTGGTGAAGTGCTCCAGTAATTTTACGAAGAGCTTGTGACATAAGACGAGCTTGCAGACCCATGTGTGAATCGCCCATCTCGCCTTCGATTTCAGCGCGTGGAACAAGTGCTGCAACGGAGTCAACGACTACGAGATCGAGTGCGCCGGAGCGAATCAACATATCCATAATCTCGAGCGCTTGTTCACCAGTATCTGGTTGCGAAACAAGGAGCGCATCGATATCAACACCGAGTTTCTTTGCATACTCTGCATCGAATGCGTGCTCAGCATCGATGAAGGCGCAGATTCCGCCAGCTTTTTGTGCATTAGCAATTGCATGCAGTGTGAGAGTTGTCTTACCAGAAGACTCTGGTCCATAGATCTCTACGATACGACCGCGAGGCAATCCACCAATTCCAAGTGCGATGTCGAGTGCGATTGAACCAGTTGGAATTACTTCAACAATCTGATTCGCGCGATCGGACATCTTCATTACTGAGCCTTTTCCAAATTGACGTTCGATCTGGGCTAGGGCTGTGTCGAGCGCCTTTTGGCGTTCAGTGGTTGCTTTTTCCTGCGATGCATCATTGGCTTTATTGCTTTTTTCAGTAGCCACTTCATTCCTTTCGATAGAACGTCCTGCCACGGAGGCAGTTCGTTTGGTCTGGCCCAGAAGGTACGGAGACCCACCGACGGACCGAGCTAGTGACCACAGAGGCTGTGGGCAACGTGCTTCGGGCGGAAGATGGAACCGCTCTGGTTTTACGGCATAAGGATAACCGAACACCTGTTCGAAAGGTAACAGGTGGCACTGACAAATATGAGCGTGTCGCTGGTGACTCGGACACCCATACTTACCCCGTGCTTATCCTCCTGCCGCCAAGTGAAAAGAAGGCATCCGTCGCAGGGCCCGCAATCTCGGTCTATAACGGGGTTTTATACAGCGCTTTGGGCTGGGCCACCCTCAGTAAGTCCGCCCAATCGCGTGGGGAAAGTAGCATCGCCATCATCTCCGCCAAGTACGGGGTACTCAAGCCCCTGGATGAAATCGCACCTTACAAAGAAAAGATTAATACCAGTGCAATGCGCGAATCCGTGAGCACAACGTTAGCTGCAATATCAAGTGAGTTAATAATCGATTGCAGATCATCAACTTATAAAGGCGTCTGGACTCCCCCACACGATAAAAACGTGGAGATCAAAGTGTTTACAAAAGTTGATGGGGCCAAGAAAGTGATTACTCATATGTCAAAGAAAACTCGTGGCGAAATCACTCGCTTGCTATTGCTTGATACAAAAATTCCAATCAATCCGCACGAGCTACAGGCGACAGTCTCTCAACAATTTGAGTGCAAATTGTTTGATTCTACAATAAACACACCTTGGGTTCTTGAAGTTATCTGCTAGCGGTCTTTTGAATCAAATCTACAACAAGCGATGGCTGATCCCACATAGGTGCATGCCCGCATGAATCCAGCACTACCCAATTACAGTGTGCAGGGACGAGTGATTTCTCTTGCGAACCTGGATATGGGAGTGTGTTATCGCTATCGCCAAAGAGAATTGTCACAGGAACAGTTGTTGGGACCTGCGCTTCAAAACGTCGAGTTAACATTCCATCCCATGCTGGGAAATACCCTGTGCAATTTGCCATAGCCGAACTGGCATCAAAACAGGTTTCATAACTTAATTCTTGCCATTGCGGACTCACTCTTTCAAAACCAATTTTGCGTAAAGCTTTGGAACGCAGACCAACTCTTAAGAGAGGTCTGAGTGCTTTTGCTAAATAATATGACTGCGCCTCACTTGGTGTTCGACCTGATGCTGGCTCTAGCCATAAACCGGCAGGTGCCAGACCCGTAAGACTCAGGATGCGGTCAGGATGTGCCGCTGCCATTTCGAGAGCAACCCATCCGCCCAAAGAGTTTCCCGCCACATGAAAACTATCAATCCCATAGAGATTTTTTACCGTTTCAAAAATATTCTCACCTAATGCCTGTGGTTGCATTGGTTGACCTTTTGAATACCGACTCCGACCATGCCCAGGTAAATCAATGGTTATTACTCTAAAACTCTTTGAGAGTTCTGGGATTATCGGCTTGAACGCTGTTGCCGCTGAACCAAGACCATGGATTAAAACTAATGGCGGGTTCGCACTATCTATCTCGGTTATTGATGTCGCTAGATTCATACTTAGTACCTGTATTTTTCCGTTTCTTTAGGATGAGCTTTACAAACGGCTTTCCAAATTTCATCGGCCTCAATGCCGGCAGACAAAGCCTCATTGACAGTTTTGCTTCCAAGCTCGGATATCGCAATATCAGTTGGAAAATGCGACCCTTGTCCAAATGAAAGCGCTAAGCGTTCTCGCAGATCAGATATGCGCACGAGAAATAAGCAACTCTGCGTGCAGACGCGAATCTTGTGGAGTCAGTGGGTTAAGAACTTGGCCAATCAACCATCGCAGCGTCAAATCGGCAAGGACTTGACTACCAGTAATTTCGGCTAGGGCTGCAGAAAAATCTGACCATAACGGATGCTCAGTTGCCGAAAGCGCTTGCGTCAATGGGGCTAAATCAAAAGTTCGCATTCGCGCAAGAGCTGGATCTGTTGAGATCTGAATCGAAAGAAGCTCTAACGCATCAGTTGAATTTGGTGCACTGTGGGCAATTGCAATTAGTCGTGCACATTCGGATTCGCACAACGCTTGAATTACGCTCTCTTTGTCACGGTAATGGTTGTATAAAGTTGCACGGGATACTTCGGATGTATCGGCGATTTCAATCATTGACATTTTTGCTAGACCGACGGTCGCAATAAGATTTTTTGTGCCACTGAGAATTGCACTCTGTGTGCGCCGGTGTGTGCTTACTTGTGGTGCGTATTTATTAAGCGGCATCGACGACGGTGAGGGTTACGCTCTCATGACGAGATAACTCAATCGAAACATCACTAAAGACATGTGAGAGTGAGAGGCCAAGAGCTGCGCAGATTGCGTTAAGAAGCTCTGAAGACGCCTCTTTTTGTCCACGTTCTACTTCAGAGAGGTATCCAAGTGAGACACGAGCAGCACGCGCAACATCGCGCAAGGTGCGACCTTGCGATGTGCGGGCGGCGCGAAGGGTAAGACCAACAGCTTCACGAACTAACGCCATGGTGTCCCCCTTGCCTATTAATTGCGATGCCTAAGGATACGCGCAAATGTTGCAATCGCACTCGCTGTTGCCGCGTTTCGGACGCTTTCACGCTCACCCGTGAGGAAAAGTTCAGTCGTGTGAGAAACGGGACCTTCGATTGCTACCCATACCGCCCCCACTGGATGGCCATCTAATGGATTGGGGCCAGCGACCCCGGTGGTTGATATCGCCCATGTGGATCCAAAAGATTTTAGCGCTCCTCGCGCCATAGCAACAGCGACCTGCTCACTAATGGATGAGTACTCAGCAATTAATTTTGGATCTACAAAGAGATGTGAAATCTTAATCTCATCGCGGTATGCAGTCGTGCCGCCTACGAATACGTCAGATGCACCAGCGATTGTGACAATCGCCGAACTAACTGCTCCTGCCGTCAGTGACTCTGCCGTACTGAGTGTTTCACCATTACGACGCAAAGTATCGATGACCTCTGTTACCAGCTCGATGATCTCGGGTGAGAGCGTCATATTTCCCTACTTTTTAGATTTGTAGACTGACTGTACATAGTAAAAGCCAGTTGCGATAGTGAGCGCGACGGCAACTGCCATAAAACCATCTCTAAACCAGTAAAGAGTTGGGCTCAATGGCAATACATAGAAGCCTACGCCAAAGTTCTGCATAGTTGACTTAATTTTACCGCCCTTATTGGCTGCAATCACGCCTCGATTAATAATCGAAATACGGAAAATTGTAATTCCAATTTCTCGGGCCAAAATAACCACGGTAATCCACCAAGGAAGGCGACCTAGAATTGAAAGGGAAATCATCGCAGTCCCAATCATCACTTTATCGGCGACGGGATCTAAAAACTTACCAAACTCAGTAATCGTATTTCTACTACGGGCTAATTTTCCATCTGCAATATCTGATAGTCCAAGAATGAAAAAGACAACCCATGAAATGTACTGCCATGTTGGATCATTGCCACCATTTTTAAATAAGGTATATGCCCCGACTGGAACAAAGATGAGTCGCGCAACCGTGATGACGTTAGGCGTTATAAAAGCCGGAAGCCTCATAGTGCTTTAGCCACTAAGTCAGCACCCATGGAATCAATCACCACAGCGTCAACATACTGTCCGACTGCGAAATCTGTGCCAATAAAAGATGTCGATCCATCAACTTCTGGGCCTTGGTGAGCAGCTCGACCTTCTTGAAGGTCGGCATCCTCGATAAGTACCCGGATATTTTCTCCTATTCGAGCCTGTGCGCGCGCCGAAACCATCTCATCTGCCAAGGAGGATAATCTTTCAAGGCGCTGAGCAATTACCTCGGCTTCAATTTTGTCGCCAAGATTGAGCGCTTCGGTGTTGTCTTCATCAGAGTATCCAAAGACTCCAACAGCATCTAACTTTGCTTGAGTAATGAAAGTGGCTAACTCATCAAAATCTTCTTGCGTTTCTCCTGGAAAACCAACGATAAAGTTAGATCTAATTCCTGCCTCTGGTGATAAAACCCGAATTTGATTAATGAGGTGTAAGAATTTTTCATTATCACCAAAACGTCTCATTCGCCGTAAGACTGTTGGGCTGGTGTGTTGGAATGAAAGATCAAAGTAAGGCATAGTTTTAGGAGTTGCAATCATTGCTTGAATAAGGGTTGGGCGCATCTCTGCAGGTTGCAAATAAGATAATCGCACACGTTCGACCCCATCAATTGCAGCGATTTCAGGCAATATTTTCTCCATCAGTTGAAGATCGCCCAGATCTTTTCCATATGACGTTGTGTTCTCACTGACCAGAAATAGTTCGGTGACACCGTTTGCAACTAACCATCTTGCCTCATCCATAATTTCGTGAGGCCGGCGTGAAATAAATGAGCCCCGGAAATAAGGAATCGCACAGAACGAACACCGTCGATCACAACCCGAAGCAATCTTTAGGGGGGCCCAAGGATCTGTGCCCAAACGTTTGCGAGTAAACTCTTCACTGATGCGATTATCGGCACGATCAGCTGGTGCGATTGGCAAAAGTGCGCGTCGATCACGTGGAATGTGAGGAACATGCTTATTACCTGCGACGATGGATTGCAAGCGTGCAGAGATATCTTTGTAATCATCAAAACCCAAAATTGCATCGGCCTCAGGTAACGCCTTTGCTAACTCCTGCCCATATCGTTCGGCCATACATCCGACGGCTACAACTGCACGTGTAGTGCCATGCCCTTTGAGTGAGTTCGCCTCTAGGAGTGCATCGATTGAGTCTTTTTTTGCCGATTCAATAAAGCCACATGTATTGACTAGCGCAACTTCGGCAGATTCGACATCGGCGACTAAAGTCCAACCATCGGCGGCTAATCGTCCAGCTAACTCCTCGGAGTCAACTTCATTTCGTGAGCACCCTAGAGTGACAACTGCAACGGTGCGTTTCATTGGGCAAATCTTATCGTTTTATGAATCTACTCCGTACGACACGCTAACCACTTCGCCATCTATGCCCAATGCACCAATATCTTTTCCATTTACCCTCAAATCAACTCCCCCAGCGTTGCCGACTTTAATCTCCAGACGTGTATCCGTTGTGAAGCTTCGAACTGAACCCTGTGCGATTTCACCGCTGAAAAGTGTGCGCCCTGATCCATCGGAGACAAAAAGCCAACTCTTATCGCGGAGCGCGTTGATAATAACTTCGACTCCAGTGCCACTCGAGAATGAACTCTGCTCTGTAGGGGTGGCCGATATCGACTCGGTTGCTGCGGCAGTATTACTTGGCGTGGAGGAAGCAATGGCCAATGGGCTAGGGTTGTTTTTTAATGATGTGTTAGATAAAACTATCTGAACCACACCTGCTAATCCAAGAGATACAACTGAGACTATAAGTAAGGTTTTTAAAGAAATCTTTTGTCTATCCGATGGCTCGCGCATCACAGAGTTTTCAATCAGTAACTCTTTCATGGTGCGTTTCTCAACGCCCTGCTCTTCATCAAAATGACGTAAAAACTCTTCTTGGTCTGCTTTCAGTGCTATCGCAATGTTTCGAACATGTCCCCTTGCATACATAAGGCCGCCGCAGTTTGAAAAGTCATTTTTTTCAATCTCGCGAATCAACCCTGGGCGAATGTTTGTTGCACCTGCTAAATCTTCTAGGGATAGCCCAGTATCTTTCCGTGTAATAGCGATTACCAAACCCAAATCCATAGAGTTGTTCCACATTCATCTGTCGGTGACAAGCCCTCAATTGTAGACCTCACAGGCCCTCGTGCGATAGAGGCAATAAGCACAACACCATATGAACTCTTAGTTAATAAAGGCTGCGAAGACTCTCATCAATAGTCGCGAAGGGTGGCGAGTACTGAATCGAGCTCATCGGGCTTGACCATCACGCTCCGCGCCTTAGAGCCCTCGGTTGGCCCCACGATTCCTCGAGACTCCATCAGATCCATGAGTCGGCCAGCTTTGGCAAAACCGATTCGAAGCTTTCGCTGCAACATCGATGTCGAACCAAACTGCGTTCCTACTACAAGCTCTACAGCCTGACAGAGAATATCTAAATCATCGCCTATCTCTTTATCCACCATCTTTGGGTGACCCATCGGGACAGTGACGTCCTCGCGATATCGAGGTTTCAACTGTTTCTTAACATGTGTTGTTATCGCTTCGATTTCACGCTCTGAAACATATGCCCCTTGTATACGCATGGTACGACTAGATCCCATTGGGATGAAGAGTGCATCGCCCTGACCAACTAACTTTTCAGCCCCAGGGGTATCTAAAATTACACGGCTATCTGCCAGTGAACTCGTAGCAAATGAAAGTCGGGATGGAACATTTGCTTTAATCAAACCTGTGACGACATCGACTGAAGGTCGTTGAGTTGCAAGAACTAAATGGATTCCCGCGGAGCGAGCAAGCTGAGTAATACGCACGACTGACTCTTCAACTTCTTTGGCAGCGACCATCATTAAATCTGCGAGCTCATCGATAATCACCAGCAAGTATGGATACGGTTCGACAGTGCGATCGCTCCCCTCTGGCGGAATCACTTTTCCTGCCCGTACGGCCTTATTGAAATCATCAATATGCCGGAAGCCGAATGTAGAGAGATCCTCATATCGCAGATCCATCTCGCGAACAACCCATGTCAGTGCATCTGCAGCCTTTTTGGGATTTGTAATAATTGGTGTAATTAAATGCGGAATTCCCTCGTATGCAGTGAGTTCAACTCGCTTAGGATCAATGAGTACTAAGCGCACATCGTCAGGGGTAGATCGGGCGAGAATTGAAATAATCATCGCATTAATCATCGATGACTTACCTGCGCCCGTAGCGCCTGCAACAAGTAGGTGCGGCATCTTTGCCAGATTTGCACAGATAAAATTGCCCTCAACATCTTTGCCGAGGGCCACAAGCATCGGATGGTGGTCTTGGCCCGCGACCGATGAGCGCAAAACATCGCCAAGTGCCACGATTTCTCGATCAGCGTTAGGAATTTCAATACCAACCGCAGATTTTCCAGGGATGGGTGAAAGAATTCGAACATCTCCGCTTGCAACTGCATAGGAAATATTTTTAGCTAGCGCAGTGATGCGTTCAACCTTTACAGCATTTCCAAGTTCGACTTCGTAGCGCGTAACGGTTGGACCGCGCATAAAGCCAGTAACTTGCGCATCGATTTCAAATTGAAGAAAGACTTCAGTTAAAGCAGCAACCACTGCCTCATTTGCTTTGCTCTTAGCTTTGGCTGCAGGACCTGTTCGCAATAAATCTGCAGGCGGTAGCTCATATGTGGAGTCCGCCGTTAATAACAACTGTTCTGGATGTTTATTTGTTGCAACGACCATTGGGGAAATGGGTACAGGAACTGTGAACTCTTCATCGAAGGACTCTTCATCTATATCTTCCTCCTCAACACCTGGCTCATTCCACGCCGCTATTACTGGAGATTCAAATGGCGGTGTGTCGGTTATTTCAAAGACTTCTTCCTTAATTGGTCGTTCTGGTCGCTTTGACCATAACCACGTTGATGCTGTGCCTATGCGGGCAAAGAGATCACTCACGGGAGTAGCAGTGATAACTAAAATACCAAAGATAAAGATGATGACAAGCACGGGATAGACAAGTACTGAAGTCATTGCAGCCACTAGTGGAGTTGTCACCCCATAACCAATCCACCCTCCACCCTGGCGCATTGCAGTTGCCCCAGTACCGATAGAGCCATTGAGTAAATGCGCAAGACCGGTAGAAGAGAGTAACAAGGCAATCGTGCCTACGATGATTCGCCCAATGGCTTTTTTATCCTCTGGTGTCCTAAATAATTTAACTGCAAAATAAATAAGAACTACTGGCGCAACAACACCTATACGCCCAAATCCTCCATAGATAAATGCATAGATTGCGTGGCTAAGAATATTATCGGCGTGAAACCACGTGCCTGCAGTGGCGATTAAGGCCAGGATTAAAATCAAAAAAGCAAAGCCATCTCTCTGGTGTGCTGGATCTAAATCCTTGGCACCGCGAGCCACGAATCGAACACCAGCGCCTAAGGTTCTTGCAATGAAGCGCCATATCGCCACCAAACCACGACCTAAGGCACTACCTACCGCACCAGTCTTACTTTGGGATTTCTTACGTTTAGCCACACTGACAATCTTAAAGGTTGAAGATTTTTCGAGGGACTAGGCTCGCCGCGCCAAAAGGTCAAAAACGATTAGACGTCAAAAACGATTAGACCTCAATGACAACTGGAATGATCATCGGCTTTCTACGATGTTCTCCACCGACCCAGCCGCCAACAGTCTTACGCACAATCTGTGACAACTGGTGCGTTCCATTAATTCCATCAATGACCGCTGCAGCTAACGCCTTCTCAATTTTTAATTTAACATCATCAAAAAGCGCCATGTCTTCATTAAATCCCCGCGCATGTATATCTGGCCCAGCCACTATCTTGCCACTCTGCGAATCAATCACGACAATGACAGATATAAAACCCTCTTCACCTAAAATTCGCCGATCTTTAAGCGAAGTTTCAGTAATGTCACCGATGCTTTGTCCATCCACATAAACGAAGCCACAAGGTACTGCTCCAACCACTGATGCTTCATGATCAACTAAATCAACCACAACTCCATTTTCTATGATCAGTGCATTAGATCGCGGCATACCTGCTGCAATTGCAAGCTCGGCGTTGGCCTTCAAATGACGCCACTCACCGTGCACTGGGATTACAAACTTTGGTTTTACAATGTTGTAGCAGTACAAAAGTTCACCAGCTGCGGCGTGTCCAGAGACATGCACCATCGCATTCGCCTTGTGAACGACTTTTGCGCCGAAGCGGGTGAGTTCATTAATAATTCTAAAAACTGAGTTTTCATTACCCGGAATCAGCGATGACGCCAAAATAACCGTATCCCCCTCACCGACTCGAATCTGATGATCACCGTTGGCCATTCGGGCAAGGGCTGCCATCGGTTCACCTTGCGAACCAGTGCAGATTAAAACTACGTTGTCGTCAAAAGAGTCGAGTTCCTTCACATCAACTAAGGTTCCCACTGGAATAGTTAAATAACCCATATCCTGAGCGATCTTCATGTTACGAACCATAGATCTGCCGATAAAAACAACTTTTCGACCATGCGTTGCTGCGATATCGATTACTTGCTGAACGCGGTGAACATGCGAAGAAAAAGATGCGACGATTACACGGCGCTTAGTCGATGCTATAACGCGATTAAGTGCCGGCATGATTTCGCGCTCAGAAGGGGTAAAGCCAGGTACATCTGCATTTGTTGAATCGACTAAAAAGATATCGACTCCTTCTTCGCCAAGGCGTGCAAAGGAACGCAGATCGGTAATGCGACCATCTAATGGCAGTTGGTCCATTTTAAAATCCCCGGTGTGCAAAATTCGACCAGCATCGGTGTTAATAACAACTGCAAGTGCATCGGGAATCGAGTGATTAACCGCGACGAATTCGAGTTCGAACGGGCCGACATCTTCATGTCCACCTTCACGCACTTCACGTGTCAGGGGCGTAATACGGTGCTCTTTGAGCTTTGCAGTAATCAGCGCCAGCGTAAGAGCCGAACCATAAATCGCAATATCTCCACGTTCACGCAAGAGATACGGTACCGCGCCGATATGGTCTTCATGTCCATGCGTTAAAAAAAGCCCGACGACATCATTTAGGCGATCTCGTATATATGAAAAATCAGGAAGGATTAAATCGATACCAGGCTGTGTGTCTTCAGGAAAAAGAACTCCGCAGTCAACAATCAAAAGCTTACCCTTGGTTTCAAAAACAGTCATATTTCGTCCGATTTCGGCTAGACCGCCGAGAGCGACAATGCGTAGTCCCCCATCAACTAATCTGGATGGAAGGCCTAATTCGGGATGTGGATGATTCATTATTTAAACGACAACGCCACCGGCGCGAAGATCTTCGCGCAACTGCGCAATCTGCGCATCGGTTGCATCGACTAATGGAAGACGAGTGTGACCACCAGGTAGACCCATAAGCGTTAATGCAGCTTTGGTCATGATGGCACCCTGTGTGCGGAAAGTTCCAGTAAAGACTGGCAATAGTTTTTGATGAATCTCTAATGCGCGTGCTGGGTTACCATCAAACCAAGCGTTGAGCATCGCCTTTAAATCACTACCAACTGTGTGACCGCATACTGACACAAAACCAACAGCACCCACTGCTAAAAGTGGCAGATTCAAAATATCATCGCCGGAGTAAACAGGAATTCCGCAACGTTTGATCACCCAAGAGGTCGCAGCAACATTTCCTTTGGCATCTTTGAGCGCAACGATTGAGGGGTGCTCAAAAAGCTCAACGATCGTGTCGGATTCAATCTCGACACCAGTGCGTCCTGGGATGTCATACAACATCATGGGTAATCCAGTCGCATTAGCCATTGCTAAAAAGTGAGCCTTGATTCCAGCCTGTGGCGGTTTATTGTAATAGGGAGTGACAACCAAAATTCCATCAGCGCCCGCTGCCTCAGAGCGTTTGGCCTGATTGACTGAGTAATCAGTCTCATTATCACCTGCACCTGATAAAACTTTTATATGTGGACCAACAGTTTTTTTAACAACTTTGATAATCTCCTCTTTCTCAGAGGATTTAGTCGTAGGGGCCTCACCAGTTGTTCCATTGACAACGATTCCATCGTGACCGGTTTGCACCAAGTGGTCGGCGATTGCTTCTACCCCTTGCCAATCAATACTTCCATCTTTTTTAAAGGGAGTGACCATCGCGGTCAGCATTCGACCAAATGGCGCTGGAGTACTCATACGCCGAACTCTACCTGTTTTACGGTGCTATTCGTCCAGATTTTTCAAATGCGCCGTATGTAAGGGGCATTAATTTCGCGAATTCCGCCTCCATTTTCTCAGCTACCATCTCGATTTCGCGCTGCGGATAGCTAGGAAAGTGTGAGCCTTCGCGGGATGTGCGAAGTGAAAGAAAATTCATTAACGCACGGGCATTCATCGTCACATACATCGAAGAGTACGTTGCAACGGGCAGAACTACGCGCGCAACTTCGCGCGCAATGCCGGCATCGAGCATTTTTTGATAACTATCATAGGCAACGATATATGCATCCTTCATTACTTTTACTGATAGTTCGAACTGCTCTTTCGTGCCATCTTCGAATGTATAGGCGCCAGTCTTGCCCACTTGTAGTAACTTGCGAGATTGAGATGGAATATAGAAGACCGGTTTTAATTCGCGATAACGACCACTCTCTTCATTATATGAAGCGATGCGATGGCGCATGAATTCGCGGAAGACAAATATTGGAGCCGATACAAAAAAAGTCATCGATGTGTGCTCGAAGGGCGAGCCGTGTCGCTCTCTGGCTAAATAGTTAATTAAGCCGGCAGAGCGAGATGGATCTTCACCAATTTCATCAAGTGATTGTTCTCCAGCCGTAGATACTCGCGCCGCCCAGATAACGTCGGCATCACTTGCACTGGCCTTGACCAGTTCTACAGTTACATCTCCACGGAAAATAATCTCTTCTGCCATTGCGCGAGCCTATCTATGGCCGCCTTGGTCGTTATGGATTTCTACGGCAGACTGTCCGCGTGTCCAGAATCGACTCCATCACAGTACGCGACTCATTGAGCGTCTCTCTGACTGTCGGCGCATATGGCGTCGCCTTCGGAGCCGCTTCAGTAGCTAATGGCTTCTCAGTTCTGCAGAGTTGCCTGTTATCACTTCTCACTTTTTCAGGGGCATCACAGTTTGCAGTTGTCGGAGTCATAGGTGCTGGAGGAACCGCGCTGAGTGCAATCGCGACCGCATCTTTGCTCGGCGTGCGAAATGGTTTATATGGAGTAATCATGGCGCCACGTCTACACGTGAAAGGCTTCAAACGAATCGTTGCTGCACAGATTACAATCGATGAATCAACTGCAGTCTCCTTAGGCGCAGAGGGTCGCAATCCTGATTCAGCGCGCCACGGCTTTTGGCTCACCGGTGCCGGTGTCTTTATTTTTTGGAATCTCTTTACTCTAGCTGGCGCATTAGGTGCACAGGCTATGGGCGATGCACGCGCATGGGGTCTTGATTCAGCGGTTCCTGCAGCGTTTCTCGGATTGGTCTGGCTGCGTCTAAAATCAAATAGAGATCGTGCGCTCGCCGTTGTATCGGTTATATTTGCATTGGCAATGACGCCCATCTTGCCACCAGGGTTGCCAATAATTGCAACAGCATTCATTGCAATCGCAGTAGGGCTACGTAGATGAACACTTTTTGGATCGCAACAATTGGCACAAGTCTTATCGCATTTGCCCTCAAATTCGCCGGTCACTCAATCCCACAACACTTGATAGAGAATCCAAAACTGCAGCGTGTAAATTCCTTAATTCCTATCGCATTGTTGAGTGCGCTTGTGGCAGTCCAAACATTTACCTCTGAGAGTAAAGTAATGATTGATCATCGCTTGGCCGGAGTGAGTGTGGCAGTTATTGCACTACTGCTTAAAGCGCCTTTTCCAGTTGTCGTTCTATCGGCTGCAATTACTTCAGCTGCTATCTATAACTGGTTTTAGATAATACCTAGTGAGGTAAGTTTTGCCTTCAATGTAATATCTGAAGGCTCAGTCAAGTGAGTTCCATCGGCAAAAATAATTACGGGAATAGAGCGCATACCCCCATTGATCTCAATGACCTTATCGGCAGCGACTCTATCGGCTTCGATATCAATGAGTGTGTAGGTGAGATTGAGTTCATCCAGTAGACGCTTAGAACGGCGACAATCTCCACACCAATCGGCGCTATACATTGTGATCTGATTATTTGACATGAGTTTTCTCCCTTACATAAATTTATCGAGGCCATATGTGAGCCCCGGCCGTGTAATTACGCTACGAACACCCAGCAAGACCCCCGGCATAAATCCTGCGCGATCTAATGAGTCGTGACGAATTGTTAACGTCTCTCCCAGCCCACCCAAAATTACTTCTTGGTGTGCAACTAACCCTCTTGCTCTCACTGAGTGAATTGGAATGTCTCCAACTTTAGCCCCGCGCGCACCATCTAGAGCTGTGGTTGTTGCATCAGGCATTGCACTTAGGCCTGCTGATTTGCGTGCATCACTCATTAACTGCGCAGTACGCGCGGCGGTGCCACTTGGTGCATCGACCTTATCTGGGTGATGAAGTTCAATAATCTCTGCCGATTCAAAGTAGCGCGCGGCCTTTGCAGCAAACTCCATCATCAAAACAGCGCCGATTGCAAAGTTAGGGGCGATTAACACGCCGACCGATGGATTTTCTTTGCAGAGTTTTTCAATGATAGAAAGTCGGTTGTCGTCAAAACCCGTAGTTCCGACGACAACATTAATACCGTTGTTAATGAGAAAATCTAAGTTTGCCATCACGCTATCGGGAGTTGTGAAGTCAACAACAACATGTGTACCTGAACCAAGAAGTTGATCGAGCGAATCACCTAGATCTAGGGCTGCAATCAATGACATGCCAGGCTCGCCATTAACTGCCTTAACAACTTGCGCACCCATACGCCCTTTTGCACCTAAGACTGCGACGTTAATCATCTCAATACCTTCTCAAACTTAGCGGTGCTTTTAAATGGTCCGACAAGTGCAAGCGTAGGCGTTTTAGTCAGATAAGCGTTGGCGATTTCTCGGATGTCTGCCTCGTTGACCTTTGAGACAGCCTTCAAAATTCCGTCAAAACCCATCACGTGGCCGTACACAATCTCATTCTTTCCGATGCGACTCATTCGCGAGCCAGAGTCTTCCTGGCTCAAGACAAGTGAGCCACGGACGGCGCCCTTTGCCCGCTCTATCTCTTCATGGCTCATTCCGTTATCTGCCACATCGGCTAAGACTTCACGGATAATCTCTAGGACCTCAATAGCTTTATCGGGTTTACACCCTGCATAAAAACCAATTTGGCCGCTACCAGCGAACTGTTGGGCGTAGGCATAGACCGAGTATGCAAGCCCACGCTTTTCACGAATCTCTTGAAATAAACGTGAAGACATTCCCCCACCAAGTGCTGAGGCCAAAATCCCCATTGCAAAGCGGCGATCATCATGACGGGCAACACCCTCCATGCCATAGAACATATGCGCTTGCTCGGTAGTACGAGAGATTAACCCAACGGATTTCTGTGGGCTCTTCTTAACAGCTGTACTGGAACGAACGACTGGCGCACCGCTGACATCAAGAAAACCATCGACTGATAAGGCTTTCTCAACCATCTCTACAACTTTTTTGTGTTTGATATTGCCTGCAACTGCAACAACTAAATCCTGTGGCAGATAGCGTTTCTTGTAATAATTAAAAACACTTGATCGCGACATATTGTTGATTGAATCGATTGTGCCCAGAATTGGACGACCAAGTTGGGTATCCCCATAATAAGTTTCAGCGTATAAGTCATGAACTAAATCGCTGGGATCATCATCACGCATAGCAATCTCTTCTAAAACAACTTTGCGCTCGGCATCGACATCAAGTGCACTAACAACTGATGATGTAATTAAATCTGAAATTACATCAATTGCCATAGGTAAATCAGTATCAATTACGCGTGCATAAAAGCAGGTGTATTCCTTGGATGTAAAAGCGTTCATCTCTCCACCGACGGATTCGATAGCTGATGAAATCTCTAACGCTGTGCGTCGCGTTGTACCTTTAAAGAGTAAATGCTCCAGAAAGTGCGAAGCCCCAGCAACTGCCGGGGTTTCGTCCCTTGAACCAACATTGACCCAGATACCAATCGCGGCGCTGCGTACCGAAGAGACCTCTTCAGTAACGATACGCAGACCGCTAGGTAAAACTGAGCGACGTACACTCATTTATTCTGAGGGACTTCCATCTTCAAGAACTGGAACCAAAGATAGTTTGCCCTTTGGATCAATCTCGCCGATTTCAACTTGAATCTTGTCGCCGACCTTCATTACTTCTTCTAAGTTTTCAATGCGCTTTCCACCATGCATCTTGCGAATCTGGGAGACATGCAGAAGTCCATCTTTACCTGGCATCAATGAGATAAATGCACCGAATGCTGCAAGCTTGACGACCGTACCTAAGTAACGCTCGCCAACTTCTGGCATCTGTGGGTTAGCGATGGCGTTGATCTGTGCACGTGCAGCTTCGGCCGATGGGCCATCTACTGCACCGATATAGATCGTTCCATCATCTTCGATGGAGATATCTGCGCCAGTCTCTTCTTGAATCTGGTTAATAATCTTGCCCTTAGGTCCGATTACTGCACCGATCTGATCAACTGGAATCTTGACAGAGATAATGCG
>Ga0114966_10001722_pt1 | contig 19955 bp, 16 predicted proteins | sample M_130207_XF_Meta_FD_87029 | JGI IMG/M metagenome (GOLD analysis project Ga0114966, IMG submission 87029) | Freshwater microbial communities from Lake Montjoie, Canada to study carbon cycling - M_130207_XF_MetaG | ecosystem: Environmental > Aquatic > Freshwater > Lake | place: Lake Montjoie...
AAAGATTTATTTACCACCAATGCCGAGAACTCACCTAAGCTATGACCTGCAACCATTTCCGGGTTTATTTTATCCCCAATCGTGATTGCTGAAATTACGGAATGTAAAAAAATTGCCGGCTGTGTAACTTTAGTTTGTTTTAGCTCCTCCTCTGTTCCAGTGAACATAATATCTGTTATTCTGAACCCTAGAATAGCGTTGGCTTTTTCAAATAATTCTTTTGCAAGTGAAGACGTTTCGTATAGGTCTTTACCCATACCAACAAACTGTGAGCCTTGCCCTGGAAAAATGTATGCTTTCATTTATAATGATTTAAATTTTACGAAGCTTTTAAAGCCTTGTTAAGATTGGTTTTTATATTTATCAATTATTAATGCTGTTTTGTAAATCTCTGATTATTTATATGATTTTTAGGCGAATCTTTTTTTATTTCTCAGTTGAAATTAATTTAATAAAAAAGAGTTCTGATGTTTACCAGAACTCTTTAATCAATTTAAATATATTTTAATTATTTTTTGTCGCCAAATAAACGAAGTAACATTATAAATAAATTAATGAAATCCATATATAAATTTAAGGCACCCATAATTACTAATTTACTAGTTGCGGCTGTTCCAAATTCTACACCAGCACCTATGTTTTTTAATTTTTGAACGTCATATGCCGTTAGTCCAGTAAATACAAGTACTCCTACAAAACTAATTATATATTCCATGGTGCCACTATGCATAAACATGTTAATTAAACTTGCAATAACAATACCTACTAGACCCATCATCATGATGGAACCAAATTTTGTTAAATCGGTATTAGTAGTATAGCCAACAACAGACATTACGCCAAACATTGCAGAAGCTGCAATGAATGTTGAGAATATTGAACCTGCGGTATAAGTAAGAAAAATAAAGCTTAAGCTCATCCCCATGACGGCAGCAAACAATAAAAACAAAAATAATAACACAGGATATGAAATGCGGTTCATCCCGAAAGTCATTATTAGCACGAAGGCAAATGGAGAAAAAATTACACCATAACCTAATGCTGTTAAACCACCAACTTCTGGATTAATTAAATAGGATATTAATTCAGAACTATTGCCAAAATAAAATGCAACTATTGAAGTAATCGCTAATGCTGCAAACATCCAAGAGAATACACTCGACATAAATGTTTTCGATAATGTATTTGCCTCTTCTTGGGATTGAACGTAATTGAAGTTTTTAATTTCCATGATTTTTTTTTTATGTTTGGTATTTATATCTACAAATATAGTACCAATTATGCTTAATTGGCAATAAATTTATTTATGGGACATTTTGGCAATAAAAATACGAATAAAAATTAATGTTTGAATTTATAGGTCATAAAAAAATATTATTAAACTTTGTAATATTTTGTTTTTTTTTGAAATATTTCCCGACGAAAAAAACACTATGTTTATTAATTGCTGAGTTTAAAATGTGGTAAAGACAAATTACTGAAAAATATGTTTTTTGATTTGTGGTTTAAAAAAGAAATAAAAAAGTATTATTAATGAAGCTTCGTTCCAATTAAGCTAATAAATTCCGCTCGAGTAGTCTCTTTTAAAAATTCACCCGTAAATGCAGATGTGGTAGTTACCGAATTCTGTTTTTGGATACCTCTCATTTGCATGCATAAATGCGAACATTCAATTACAACGGCAACGCCAAGTGGTTTTAAGGTATCTTCAATACAATCCCTTATTTCTGTTGTTAATCTTTCTTGAACTTGGAGCCTTCTTGCAAAAGCATCTATAACTCTAGGGATTTTACTTAAGCCAACAATGTATCCATTCGGTATATATGCTACATGGGCCTTACCAAAAAACGGGAGCAAATGGTGTTCGCACATAGAATAAATTTCAATGTTTTTTACTAGTACCATTTGTTTATAATCTTCTTTGAAGCGGGCTGATTTTAATATTTCTGTTGGATTGAGCTTGTATCCATGAGTAAGAAATTTCATTGCTTTTGCAACACGTTGAGGGGTTTTTAAAAGTCCTTCTCTATGAGGGTCTTCACCAATTTCACTTAAAATACTTTTATATTTAGAAGCTAAATCCCCAATTGATTGTTCATTGTAAATATCAATTTTATTATAGCCTGTTAAATCGTCAAATTCGTCGTGGGACATCTTGAAAAAAAATTGAATTTTAGAATATTTGAATTTGTCATTTTAAAAATCTGCAATTACCTGAATGTCAATTTTTTGAATCAATGGACTGAGGCGCGTTCGTTTTTAGTTAAGCATTATTTAATTTTTTTAGTTTTTTCTTATATAAGGCCATGTTTTTTTTAGTTCCAATTAAATAATTAATCCCAATTAGTGCAGTAAGAACATTTTTATTTGCAGGGTCAAGTTGATGAGCCTTTAATGCATATGGCATAGCTATCTTCATTGGGGGTGTAATGTTATATTTATAATAATCCTCCGGTTTAACACATTCTAATAGTTGCTGGATATCTGGAATAGGTGTATTAGGGTTTGCCCAATCAACTGAATTTGCAATATCAACTTGTTTACAATATTCGGCTTTCTCTAAATTGTCAACCGCCTGATTATAGAAGTAAATCATGATATTGTAATTAGCAGAATAATTATTTGAATCTATTCGAAGAGCTTTCTTATGATATTGGATGCACTTATCAAAGTATAAAGCATTAGTTTTTTCATCATTTTTATAGAATTCGTAGCAAGACACGCCACAACTATTATAAAATTCAACATCTCTAGAGGAATAGTTCAATGAATCGAAAATTAAAACAGCTTTTTTGTATTGGGAATAATAAAATTCGGCAGAATCAATGCGATGATTATTAATTGAGGTAACAGCCAAATTGTAATTTTTATCAGAGACAAATTGGAAATTTTTTTTAATCTCATCACTAACAACTAATTCAACCTCTTTAATTTTTAATCTTGCTTTAGAAAGGTAAAACAAACAAGAGTCATAATCCTTATGGTCATTACTTATTTTATATTTATCTTTAAATATAAAACCCTTAAGATAATAATATTTATGCTGTGGAAAAAACCCATTGTTCTTTGATAGTGAGTCAACTATGTTTAATGCGACATCAAAATTGTTTTTTGAAATCTGATCGTTCAATGTTTCATAAAACAAAGTCTTATTTCCATAAAACGAAGCTTGAGAAAAACAAGCGAAACAAGTAGAACATAAAAAAACAGTAAAAAAATATTTTTTAGTCATACAAAATAAATAAGTTATTTTAAGTGTATTTTTCATTGAAAAAAATTAACTGTTGACGTAAAAAAATACAACTTTTTGAGAAAAAGTTTTGCCGTTTTTTAAAATTGCACAGAGCATCCTTGCCAAATTATTTTTATTATTCTCCAAAATATTCCACATAATTATTTTCAGTTTCACATAGTTTAATGCAATGCAGTTCGCAATTTAATAATTTAAGATGAGGTGTTAATTCTTTCCAAATAGCAATCGCAACATTTTCAGTGGATGGCATCAGGTCTTTTAAAAAATCGACATCCATGTTCAAATTTTTATGATCTAATTTATCCGTGATAAAAGTTCTTATAATACTGCTTAGTTCCTTTAAATTAACAGAAAAGCCTGTATCCGGATTTACTTTTCCTTTAACAGTAACAAACAAATTATAATTATGTCCATGCCAATTAGGATTTGCGCATTTGCCAAACACTTCATTGTTTTGGTCCTCCGTCCAATTTGGATTATACAATTTATGGGCGGCATTAAAATGTTCTCTTCGGGTAATGTGAATCATGTTGCAAATATACTAGGAATTATTATACTTTTTAATCAAGATTTTAGCTATTTTTCTTTCAATTTTAATATTATAATAAAAACATTTAATTGATTTTTGTATTTTTGGTACCTCGATAAGTGAAGTCTTCGAAATAACTTCCGCAAATTAAATGGTTCAAAAGCTGTGTGTTTTTCTTTTGTCTTGATACCCTTCGGCAAAAGCTCAGGGCAGGCTCCAGAAACAAAAAATCAAGAACAAAGAATTCCTCCCCACCTGCAACACTTCATCGCGTTTGTTCATTCCTCACGCGCGTTTTCATAAAGATGTTAATTAAAAAAAAATGAAATCCTCTCTTTTTATTGATATATCTGTTTTGTCGAAATTATTTTGAAAGCTTTACTAAGTATATTTGTTAAATTTACCTTGTCATTTTTGCGTCTCAAACTAGGCGTTAAAAAATTATTGATTTTTAAACGCATTATTTTAATTTTATAAAATAATGTTTAGAATAAAAAAAAGGTTTAAAAAATATTTTTCTATTTAATTTAATTTTTTTTATGAAAAAAATATTAGTTGCAAATCGAGGAGAAATAGCATTGCGTATCATGCGTTCTTGTCGAGAAATGGGTATAAAAACTGTTGCAATTTATTCTGAAGCTGACAGGAATGCGCCCTTTGTAAAATATGCTGATGAAGCTATTTGTATTGGTCCTCCGCCGTCCAGCCAGTCCTATTTGTTGGGAAATAAAATTATAGAAATTGCAAAAGGATTGGGAGTTGACGGCATTCATCCCGGCTATGGTTTTTTATCGGAAAATGCTGCATTCGCAGCAGCTGTAAAAGTTGCTGGCATTATATTTATAGGACCTTCACCAGAAGCCATGAATATTATGGGAGATAAGTTGTCGGCGAAAGCAGCAGCTAAAAAGTATAATATCCCTATGGTACCTGGTTCCGATGGCGCCATAGTTAACATAGAAGAAGGAAAGAAAACGGCGATATTAACAGGTTTCCCACTTTTAATAAAAGCTAGTGCAGGAGGAGGGGGAAAGGGGATGCGTGTTGTAGAGCATATTGGTGAATTTGAAGAGCAAATGAAACTGGCTGTTAGCGAGGCTACTTCGTCATTTGGAAATGGAGCAGTATTTATAGAACGTTACGTTACCAGTCCTCGCCATATTGAAATTCAAATTTTGGGTGATTCGCATGGTAATATTGTTTATTTGTTTGAAAGAGAATGTTCCATTCAAAGAAGACATCAAAAGGTTATTGAGGAAGCGCCATCATCGGTATTAAGCCCTGAAATTAGGAAAGCAATGGGGGAGTGCGCTGTTAACGTAGGCAAAGCAGTAAATTATGAGGGGGCAGGAACAGTTGAGTTTTTGTTTGACGAAAATAATAATTTTTATTTTCTGGAAATGAATACGCGTTTGCAGGTAGAGCATCCAGTAACTGAAATGATTACAGGCATTGATTTGGTGAAAGAACAAATAAAAGTGGCATGTGGCGAAAAGCTTTCATTTTCTCAGGAAGATTTAAAAATTCAAGGTCATAGCCTAGAGGTGCGTATTTATGCTGAAGACCCCTGCAATAATTTTTTACCTGATATTGGTAAATTAATTACTTATAAACGTCCTCAAGGATTTGGTGTTCGAGTAGATGATGGTTTTGAGGAAGGGATGGAAATACCCATTTATTATGATCCTATGATTTCCAAACTTATAACTTTTGGAAAGGATAGAGAGGAAGCAATAACTCGTATGCTACGTGCTATTGATGATTATCAGATTGTAGGAGTAAAAACCACCTTGAGTTTTTGTAAGTTTGTTTTGAAATCAGAGGCCTTTACCTCTGGTAAATTCGACACCCATTTTATAAAAAATCATTTTTCGCCTGAAATGTTACTTGATGAAAAAGAGGATGAAGCAATAGTTGCGGCATTATTTGGTGCTAAATTAATGAGCGAAAAAGAAGCTACTTTAAAAATTAAAAACACTGAATCGGAAGTTGTATTATCGAAATGGAAGCAAAATCGTAATAATTAATACAACTATTTTTATTTTTAGCAATCTATTTTCTTGAAAATGTTGTGAAAATATTTTTTTCTTATTGTAGTTTAATAATTCGGTACAGGATTTGTTTTAGGAGCCTTATGGCAAAAATAAAAATATTGTTTTCTTTTCTTTTACCCATATTTTGTTTGGCACAAAATAACGTTTCTCCTGTTAAAGCACCATTGGGTAATAATTATAAAGGACTTCAATTGCCTGAAAAAGCAATTGAGGTTCAAGCTACTATTTATAATGGCGACACAATACCTTATGTAATATTGCCAAGCCTTGAATTTTATGTCCCTCGTTTTTTCAAAAATAAAAAAGATGCTGAAAAATGGAATAGATTGAAATTTAATGTCAGAAAAGTATATCCATATGCTATTTTAGCTGCCGCTAGGCTTAAAGAATACGAAAAAGTGATGTCAAAAATATCGAATGAAAATGAGAAAAAAAAATACATGAAGCTTGCTGAAAAAAAATTAAAAGATGAATTTGGCAATGAATTGAAAAATTTGACCATGACACAGGGCCGTATTTTAATAAAACTTGTTGACCGTGAAACAGGTAAAACTGCGTTTAAAATTGTAAAAGAAATGCGTGGCACCTTTTCCGCCTTTATGTGGCAAAGCTTAGCTGTTTTGTTTAGCTCAAACCTCAAAGATCAGTACGATCCAAATGCTGAGGACAAAGCCATTGAGGAGGCAATAAAATTAATAGAAGATTTACAATAAAATAAGCGGGATAAATTTTTATGGCCAGGTTATTAAATTTAATTGCAAACAATTTTTAAAGACTCTTGTAAATGATGACATTTTAAATATAATTGTAAGTACATTTGTATGCTAATCTAATAGCTAATTATTAATTATTACTTTATGTTTAATTAAAGCTATCCTTGGTATTTGATATTATATTTATTTTAAGGGTAAATTATCGAAAAATGAAATTTAAAAAAATAAATTTGAAAGTATATTTTGCAATAGCAGTTGGTTTTTTTCTGTTTACTTCCTTTAGTTATAAATACCAAAGTATAGAAAATAACTCTCGGGAAATATTGCTTGGTGTTTTGGAGTCTATTTCAAAAATTAAAACGATGCGTTACCATCTTCTTTGTAATGAAAGAATAAATGGTAAAATACAGCAAACAGAGTCAAAGGTAAAGTTACAAATATCGCCCAGGAAATTATATTTATCTTTAAAAGGCCCTGAGTTATTGTGGTTAGAAGGTCAAAATGATGGAGATGCCTTGATAAATCCGGGAGCTTTTCCATATATTAATCTTAGCCTAGATCCATTTGGTTCATTTATGCGAAAGGGGCAGCACCATACAATTCATGAAATGGGTTTGAAATATCTTTCCCTTATTTTGAATGCTGCCATTAAACGAGCAGGCGATAGTTTTGAGAAGAATTTTGTTGTTGTTGGGGAAGAAAAATACTATGGACGAGATTGTTATAAACTTTCTATTGCTTTTCCCGATTTTGTATGGAAATCATATACAGTAAAGAAAGGAGAAGACCTTATATCAATTGCTAGAAAGCTATTTGTAAGCGAATACATGATATTGGAAAGAAACCCCAAACTAAGCTGGTATGATGATGTAAAAGAGGGGCAGATTATACAAGTGCCAGATGCTTATGCAAAACTAACTGTGCTTTTAATAGATAAGAAAATTTTATTGCCTGTTAAAAATGAAATATTTGATGATAAGGGACTTTTCGAAGCTTACGAATTTTATGATTTAGATGTAAATCTGCCAATAGCAGCCGAAGAATTTACTGAAAATTATAAAGATTATAATTTTTGATAAGCCTAAAGTGCATTATTCGAAAGTAACAAGCATTTTATATATATGATGAAATTTAAATTATACTTTTTGGTTAGAGGTGTTATACTGTTAATCGTTTGTTTGTTAATGGGCTCGTTTGGTAGCAAACAACCGATAATAAAATATGATAGCCCCTCCATGTTAAATGAGATTATAAAATCAATAGCCGATGTAAAAACCCTTCGTTACGATTTGACACGTAACGAGCGAGTAAATGATAAAATGCTCCTCTCAGAATCCAAGATTAAACTCAATGTTTCGCCACGTAAATTATATACTTCAATGAAAACTCAGGAAGTATTATGGATAGAAGGTAAAAACAATGGTAACGCCTTGATTAATCCTTTCACTTTTCCATACATTAATCTGAATTTGGATCCGATGGGAGCATTAATGCGCAAAAATCAGCACCATACTATTCATGAGTTAGGAATGGAATACATTGCCGAAATTATAAAAAATGGAATGAAATATTATGGTGCTATGCTTTACAAACATTTTGTTATAATGGGAGAAGAAAAACATTTTGGAAGAAATTGCTATAAACTTTCGGCCACCTTTCCTGATTTTAAATGGTTGCCTTATACAGTTAAAAAGAACGAAACAATAATTAGCATTGCCAATAAATTTAGTGTGAGCGAATTTATGATTTTAGAAAAAAAGCAAGGAGCGGCAGATTATAACGATGTTAAAGAAGGAGAAGTCATACTTGTACCGAATGTATATGCCAAATTGTTTTTTGTAATGATAGATAAGGAAAAGATGTTGCCGATAAGCGTGAAAATATTTGATGATAAAGGATTATTTGAATCCTACGAATTTTATAATTTACAAGTAAATTCAACCATTTTGGCAGAGGAATTTACTGAAGATTATAAGGATTACCATTTTTAAGGATAAAGATCCTAATTTTTAAAATAAAGAATAAATTTCGATAAAAAAATAATTAAATTATCTACACAAATCATGAAAATATTTTCAATATTTGTGTTATATTTGTAATACAATAATTTTAACATATACACTTATGTTAAGGCAGATACAATCACAAAAATTACTTCAAAAACTTTCGCCCCAGCAAATTCAATTAATGAAATTGTTGCAGTTGCCAACTATTGCCCTTGAGCAACGAATAAAAGAGGAGATGGAAATTAACCCAGCTTTAGAGGAGGGCTCGGAAGAGGAAGATGAAATTAACACTGATTTTGAGGAAGAGAATTATGATGATTTATCCAAAAATGATGAAAATCAGCGCAATGATTTTAGTATAAGTGATTACATGGATGAAGACGAAGGCGTTTCCTATAAGCTAAAAGTGAATAATACAAGCGCTGAAGAAGAACGAAAAGAAATTCCTTTTTCTGTAGGTGTTACATTTCAGGATATGCTTGATAGTCAGCTTGGTTTAAAAGAGCTTAACGACCATCAATATCAAATAGCTAATTATTTAATTGGTAACTTAGATGATGATGGATATTTGCGCAGAGAGTTAAATTCCATCATTGACGATATAGCATTTTCACAAAATATAATAACAACTGAAAAAGAATTAAACGATTTACTCAAGGTAATTCAAGAGTTTGACCCTGCCGGCGTTGGTGCCCGTGATTTACGTGAATGTTTGCTGATACAATTACAGCGCAAAAAACCTTATACTAAAATTATTGAGCTTGCTATTAAAGTTGTAAACGAACAAATGGAGGAGTTTTCAAAAAAACATTTTGATAAAATTTTAAAAAATCTTGACATAGACGATGATTTGCTTAAGGAGGTAATTCAAGAAATTTTGAAACTGAATCCTCGCCCTGGAAATTCTATGTCTGACGGTCAAAAAAGCCATCAGCAAATAATAGCAGATTTTACTATTACCAATGAAGATGGTGAACTTTTGCTAGTTTTAAACTCACGCAACGCTCCCGATTTGAGGGTTAACAAGCAATACAGTCAAATGTTGGGGGAGTATTCAAAAGAAAAAAACAAAAATACCAAAGAAGCCTCTGTTTTCGTAAAACAAAAATTAGATGGTGCGAGATGGTTTATAGATGCAATACAGCAAAGGAGCCAAACATTGCTATATACGATGAATGCCATAATGGAATACCAGCGCAATTACTTTTTAGAAGGAGATGAAACATTATTAAAACCAATGATATTAAAGGATATTGCTGAAAGGGTAGGGCTAGATATTTCTACTGTTTCGCGGGTGGCGAACAGTAAATATGTTCAAACTTCTTTTGGTACATTTTTATTGAAATCATTTTTTAGTGAATCCCTTTCTACTGATAGCGGTGAGGAAGTATCCACCAGGGAAGTAAAAAAAATATTAAAAGACTGTATTGAGGCCGAAGGAAAAAAGAAACCATTGACAGATGATAAGCTCACCAAAATATTAAAGGAGAAAGGTTATAACATTGCCCGCAGAACAATAGCAAAATATCGTGAACAGCTAGATATACCAGTAGCCCGTTTAAGAAAAGAGTTGTAATTATTAGCTTTAAGCTATGTAATATTTTATAAAAAAAATCAATAAATCCCCTGACAATAGAATAAAGTTTACCAATGGGTGCCCTCAAATAAATGTGGGTAATGCGCTTTTAATTCACTAATAAATAATTCGTAGGGAACATCATCGAAATTACCATAATCGTGGAGATATTCCATATACTGATTCCCTTCCTGATTGAAGGATTGAAAAATAGAATCTTCTAAGCCATTAAATTCAAGAGGCTCAACATTTAATTTTACGCAGAGTTCTTTATTGAATGCCGGAGTAGCTTTAACCCATTTATTGTTCAGGAAAAACTCTGTATAGCCATGAAAAACAAGAACATTGGTTTTTAAAATTTGTTCTAATTTATCAGTTCCAATATGATTACGAACCTTAGCAAATCCCAAGCGGCTTGGTATGCCAGCCGCCCTTGCACAAGCTCCAAGTAAACAAGCTTTCTCAACACAATAACCATGGTTTCGTTTAAGCAATGCACTTGCTTTTAGTGCCTCCCGATTTAAATTAATGTCGAATGGGTTATAGATAAATTCATCCCTAACAGCATAATAAAGTTTTACAGCTTTTTCTATAGGAGTAGTAGCATTTCCTATTTTATTTTGAGTAAAACGCATTACTTCTACCGAATCGCTATTAATGAATTCTGCTGGCCGAAGATAAATTTCATTCATAATCATTTTTTGTTTTGTCCTATTTGATAGGTTTGTGAGATTATAATTTATGTTTATTAGGTTTTATTTTTCTAATAGATTTTGCGCTTAATTTTATTTTAATATTGTACTAAATAAATAAAAACAATATTTATCTTAATGGTTTAGTAACTCTTTTCCTTGGGAAATGAAGGTGTTTGTTTACAACAATTCTACAATCTAGAATTTGGTGGAGGTTACCATATTCTGATTTTATTTTTCTTTCTATCTTTTCTATCCCCCTGCTGTCAAATCTGTCTTGTTGCAATGCATCTAATACAAGCAGTTCGAAAGCTGTTGCTATCATCCAATCTACTTCCTGTTTATAGCCAATGGCTGCAATGGCATTGGTTTTTTTAAGAAAGGACTGAATGGTTCTTCCTGCTGCATTTAATGTTTCGCAGGAAGCAAAAAATATAACTTTTCCTTTTGCAGAATCTTCAAGAATCAAGGCTAAATCATTCAGAGAGTAGGTGTTTTTATGTGTGATGTATATTTGTCCTTTTTTACCATGGAATGCTAAATAGAGAATTGGATATTTTGTGATGATTGATTTTTGTTTCCATTTTTTTAAAAAAAACTCTAATTCTTCCTTTGTAGCGCAGGTTTGATAAATATAATTGCAGATACTACCTTTGTGCAATAATTCAAGAATTGGTAGCACAGTAGATTTGTTATTAAGATTTTGATCCCATAGTCCTTCTAAGCAATAAATGCCTTTTTTCATTATATTATTAATTTGTATTCATTCATTTGCGCATACGAATTTACAAATAAGCATTTCGATAAATAGCAGGAATAATTTATTTTTGTTTAAATTTGTTGTAGTTTTTTGTACCCTGCTGAAATTCAGGGCAATAGATTTCCATTGAAAAAAAGTGCTTGATTATAATTAAAATTTGGATTTTATTAATTAAAACCCCAAATAAGTAATTTCAAGTATTTGAAAGTGAGTAGCTTATGATTTATCTGTAGTTGTTTAGTCTAGCATATTAATTTATAAATTTGTAGGAAGTACGTTGCTCGTGTATTTTTAATTTCGAGTAATTATTTAGATTTTTTTATTGTATTTGTTTGAATATCATCATTTTGTTTTTTTTAAAATAATTTTAATATTTTTTTTATGAAACTAAACACCTATTTTTTTTTTCGAATTACAATACTAATATTTCTGTTTGTAAAAACTAGTTCAGCGCAATGGTCAGGTTCTGCTGCATTAAATACACTTGTTTGTAACGATTTAGGCAAACAAATTGATTTAAGGATGAGTAAGGATGGTAAAGGAGGAGCTTTTATAGTCTGGGAGGATTATAGAAGCAGCGGCGGGTTTGGGTTGCCTGATATTTACATTCAATATTTGGATTCAGCAGGTTATCCTCAGTGGGAGGCTAATGGCATAGGTCTGTGCAAGGAATCATCCGAACAAAGTAGCCCTGCTATAGTAACAGATATGTCGGGTGGGGTAATTGTTGCTTGGACCGATTGGCGATCAGGTATTGAACGTGATATTTATGCGCAGCGAATTAATGCGCAAGGTATAGTAATGTGGACGATTGACGGTGTGGGCGTAGCCAATAAACTAGAGCGAGAGAATAACGCAAAAATAATTAGTGATGGGGCTGGCGGTGCAATAATTATTTGGGAACATTTAGGTAATATTGGTCTTTGGGATTTATTTGCCCAAAGGATAGATTCCTTGGGGGCTCCAGTTTGGCAGCTTGGTGGATTGCCTATTTGCACGGTTAATGCGCAAAAGTTAAATCCAAAAATACAAAAAGATGGTAAAGGAGGAGCTATAATTACATGGCAAGATTATAGAAATTTAACCGACTATGATATTTATGCGCAACGATTAAGCCCTACTGGTGCATTACTTTGGGGTGTAAGTGCTAAGGCTATATGTTCTGCCCAAGGTGCGCAAGTAGATCCTAAAATTGATCCGGATTCTATTACAGGAGGTGCTTATATTGTTTGGATAGATAAAAGAAATTTAACGGATTATGATATTTATGCGCAAAAGTTAGATGAAAATGGAAATATTTTATGGGCAATTGACGGGCTTAATGTTACAAATGCAATAGGCAATCAAAGTGCTCATGATATTTTAAGCAATGGAAATATAACCAATGGTTTAATTGTAACATGGAAAGATAATCGCTCCGGAGAGCTTGATATATATGCTCAAAAATTAAGTCCTTTGGGTATTAAACAATGGGGAAATAGCGATACACCTATTTGTAATTCCCCATCAGATCAGTTAAATCCTAATATCGCAGATGATGCTGCCGGAGGAGCTATAATTGTATGGGAGGATTATTCTTCTTTTATTGAAAAGGATATAAAAAGCCAACGAATAAATAGTAATGGAATAATTCAATGGGATTTAAATGGTGTATTTGTTTCTAATGCTATAGCCAATCAGTCGAGCGCCAAAAATATTACTGATAATAAAGGAGGTGCTATTTTTGCTTGGCAAGATAAACGCAATGACGCTAATACAGAAAATGATATTTATGCACATCACTTATATGCGGATGGTTCTTTTAATATGAGTATTAATGAAAACATAGGGCTACCCGAAATAATTGTATTTCCAAATCCGTTTATTGACGACTTAAATATTTTAATAAACTTAAAGAGCGAGGAATCTATTTTAGTTCACTTGCATGATATCCTTGGTCGTCAATTATCCATTGGTGTTTCAAAAAAATATAGTTCTTCAAATGAAAGCCTGGTAATGAAAATAGAAACAGAAAAAACAAATTTGCCGGCTGGCATTTATTTTTTAGAGGTAAATGGAGCTAACTGGAGAAAAACAATAAAAGTTATAAAAGGAAAATAGCATGTTAAATAACATTTTTTTTATTACCTTTTTTGTTGATGTTCAATATAAAAAAGCAATATTAAAATAAAAAAGAGCTTATTTTAACCACATTTATTATTACCACAATTTTTGCATTTGATGCATCCCTCTTCAAATATTAAGCCGTCGGTGCTAGCGCATTCAGCACATTTATTTTCTACAGATTTAGTACCATCGGGTATGAATTTTTTTAGGGCACGCACCACACCTGTTTTCCAAGTGTTGATATTTTCGGTATATAAATTTAAGTTGCTAATTAATCCAACTACATGCGGTAAAGGCATTCCATGGCGCAATACTCCAGAAATAAATTTCGCATAATTCCAGTATTCTTTATTAAATGTTCTGGAGAGACCTTCAATATTAACTTTTAAGCCATCTTTATTCATGAATTGAAAGTCATATCGTTTTTTGGAATCGGCACCTAAATTTTTAATTATCCAGCCTCTTTCAACCCATTTAGGTATATCCAATGAATGGTCCGTTTGTCCTGTAAATACTTCGTATGGTCTACCATTAAGAATACCCACAAAGGCAATCCATTTCTCATCCTGATTCATAAAACGAACAATTTCCGCCTCTAATATTTTTGGTCGTTTGGGAGAATTGATATCATTGATAACATTAAGTTCTGTAATATTTTCAGAAGAAATTAATACTCCGGTTCTTGAGCCCTCACGATAAACAGTAATTCCCTTGAGGCCTTTTATCCAAGCTTCTTGATAAATTTGTCCAACTTTATTTACAGAAACATCATTTGGTAAATTAATGGTGGAACTGATAGAGTGTGTTGTATATTTTTGCACGATAGCTTGTAATTCAATTCGTTTTAACCAATTGATTTCTTTTGCCGTTGAACCCAGATAAGGACTTTTATTTATGTCGGTTTGTTTTGTAATTTCCATCCATAATTTTAATTTATGATGATAAACAGTAAATTCCTGCCAATGGTCGCCCAAAGGATCTATAAAATCTACTTTTATATTTTTATCAAGAGGGTTTAATTTTCTTCTGCGGATGTAGGATAGCATATAAACAGGTTCAATGCCAGAGGAGGATTGCGCTAGCAAACTTATTGTACCAGTTGGAGCAACAGTACTTATTGAAATATTTCTTCTGCCATGCTTAAGCATGCGGGAATAAACATGAGGCAATTCATTTTTTAGCATTTGAACGAATTCTGATTTTATATCAATTTCAGGGTCAAAATCAGCAAACTTTCCACGTTGAATAGCCATGTCTATGGAGCTATCAAATTCAGCTTCGCATTTTATTTTCATTATTTTCTCCACTTCCACCATCGCCTCATCAGAGTCGAATTTAAAACCAAGGCCTGCTAACATATCGCCAAGAGCAGTAAATCCTAAACCTGTTCTTCGTCCTTTTTTTCCTGCATTGTATAATAGTTTCCAGGTATTTACTTCCACTTCTTTAATATAGTCTGGCTCGGCATCACTTTGTATTTTTGCCAATATTTTTTCTATAGCTTCCAGTTCCAGGTCAACCAAATCATCCATCAAACGCTGCGCTTCATAAGTAATGGTATAAAATTTCGTATAATTAAATTTTGCCGATGGCGTGAATGGCTGATCAATAAAATTGAATAAATTAAGGGCAATTAGTCTACAGCTGTCTCCTCCCTGCATGGCAATTTCAGAGCATGGGTTAGTAGAAACATTTTTAAACCCAGGATATATAGAAGATGTGGAATAGAGATGTTGCCGGTCCCAAAATATTAAACCCGGCTCTGCCGATTTATGAGCACTGTTAATGATTGAATTCCAAAGTGTTTTCGCTTTAATTACTTTTGAATATTTTGGTTTGTCGGTGTTAATGGGCCAATGTAATGTGAAATTATCATCTTGCAATACGGCTTGCATAAATTTATCAGAAAGACGAATTGAAATATTAGCACCTGTAATTTTTGTTAAGTCTTGTTTTATTGTAACAAATTGTTCAATATCGGGATGAGCAATATCAATGGTAATCATTAATGCACCTCTTCTTCCATTTTGAGCAACTTCTCTTGTGGTATTAGAAAATCGTTCCATAAAAGAGACAGCACCTGTAGTTGTGCCAGCAGCGTTTGAAACATTCATGCCAGCAGGCCTTAAGGTGGAAATGTCTATTCCTACTCCGCATCTCCTTTTGAAGAGTTGCACCAGCTGTTGGTCGGTATAGGATATTCCACCGTAGGAGTCATATATTTCAGGTAAAACGACGCAATTGGATAAAGAAGCAATAATATTTGCATTACCCAAAGTTGACATTACACTTCCTTGTGGAATAATATATTTGAAATCTTTAAAATAATTAAATATTTCCTTTTCATCTAATAATTTTCTTTTCTTACCATAGGCTGAAAGATTTGCATTGTTTTCATTAAGATTTTTTATTGTTGCGTATTCTTTTTCTTTTCTGGCGAATTCTTTCGCCATGCGCAGGTGCATGTCATCTGGAGAAAGTTCAATAAAATTTTTGTTTTTATCTTTTAAAGCATATTTTGACATCCACGTAGTAGCAGCGAGTTCATCTCCGTGAAAATAGGCAATGCATTTTTCAAGAACTGAGTCGTAGGAATAAATTTCGACAATATTTTTTTCTGCTTTTTTTGTCATTTAGCATTTATCATTATTAAATAATTGTAATTTTTAATTTTTTCTCATTAAAATTTGTAATGCAATTTAAGTTTTAATTTGAGTTTTTTATTTGTTTTTTATCAACATTTCGATCCTTTTTTTACACTCATATTTAGTTTTATTCTATTGTTTTGAAAATTAATTGATTGTTTTATGGCTCATTGCCATATTTTTAGATTAATTTTTTAAAAATAGGCGATGGTATTTGGTTTAAATACTAAGGATTTATTAAAAAAATTAGACAGGCTTATATTAATTGATTATGTTTATTCATTAAATATTTAGTAAAATATGATTTGTCTAAATTAGATTTTTACAATATAATTTTTCATGTTAGTTATATCATATTATGATTTCTGTAGAAGAAGCTCTGAAATTAATTATAGACAATACAAGAACAATTGCTTCATCACAAGTTGCTATTGCTAAATCTTTAGGGGGCATCCTTCAGCGAGATATGATATCTTCAGTAAATTTACCTCTTTTTGATCAATCTTCCATGGATGGATATGCAATACGATATTCAGATTTTATTAATAATAATGTAATAAAAATTAAAGGGGAGGTTGCTGCGGGTAGTTTTTATAAAAAAAAACTAAATAGCGGCGATGCGATAAGAATTTATACAGGAGCAGCGCTTCCAGAAGGCTTGGACACTGTGGTTGTGCAGGAAAAAGTGAGGACTGAAAATGGTTGTCTAATTATTTGTGATCCTTCACTTAAAAAAGCTGCAAATATTCGTATTGCTGGTTCACAAATAAAAAAAGGAGAAATTGCACTATCCAAAGGGACCTTTATTAGACCAGGCACAATAGGGTATATGGCAGCAATGGGTAAAACCAAAGTGAAAATTATTTCTAAACCTGTAATTTCAATTATTGTTACTGGAAGTGAATTAATAAAGCCGGGAGATAAATTAAGTAAGGGGCAGATATATGAATCAAATTCATATTTACTAGTTGCCGTTTTGGAATCAATTGGATTGAAAGCTAAAAATATTTTAACGGTAAAAGATGATGAAAAAGAAATGTACTTGACATTGAAACATGCGGTACATAATTCAGATTTAGTTATAGTTACTGGTGGTATTTCAGTAGGAGATTATGATTTTACAGAAATGTCATTAAAGAAAATTGGTGTCAAAAATATTTTTTACAAAGTAAAACAAAGGCCCGGAAAACCTTTATTTTTTGGTAAATATAGAAGCACTTTAATTTTTGGATTACCCGGTAATCCGGCAGCAGTACTTAGTTGTTTTTATGAATATGTATTTCCAGCGCTAAAAATTATGCAGGGTTTTAAAGAGCCATTTTTATTAAAAAGGATGATTCCAATAGGTAGTAGTTATGATAAAAAAAATGGTCTTGCATTTTTTTTGAAAGGTAAAATTTTTGAAAACATTGTTTATCCTTTGGATGGGCAGGAATCATTCAACTTAAGCTCGTTTGCTATTGCCGATTGTCTTATTTATTTGCCAGAAGTATCTGAAAATATTGAAAAGGGACAGCTTGTAGAGGTGCATATTTTGCCTTAAAAGAATTAATAATTGTTTAATTATAAAATTATTTAATAATTTTGATTTTTATAAGATTTTCTTCAAAAATAATTTGAGGTTTTATCCCCCTCCCCTCCAATGCCTGAGATAGCTGCCGACAGGATTAAAAGAACAGAAAAATATGGTGGTAAAAAAAGTTTGTTGTAAATAAAATTATAATTTCACACGATACTGTTATCCAAAAAAGTCCCTGTAAACAATGAAAAATAGAACATTTTACATTATTATATTATGGATATTATCTGCAAAAATGAATGCGCAGGTATTCGATACTGTATTTGAATACGATAAAATTATAGTTTATGATACCATAAAAGTTTATGATACCGTAAAAGTAGAAGGTGAAATATTAAAAAAATTACAAGGTTTTGAAAATAATTTTGAAAATAATTTTAATGCTGAAAGCGCTTTGTTAGCAATTGATACAGCCAGTAAAAAAGCAGAATTAATACTCTTTAATAAAAATGATACTGCAACCATTTCAATTAATAGCATCATACTAAGTGAACCAAATAAAAACTTAGAAAAAATGAAAAAAGAAATCGTATTATTGGCTGCTGCAGCAATGCTGAATCAGTCCGGTTTTGCTCAGGAAGGCAAAACAACTACCGCTACAAGCGAAGAAACTCTTCCCGGATTTACAATTGGTGTAGGAGCTGTTTTAGCTGCCACTATGGATGGATATGTCCAAGGGATACATTTGAAAGCAAACAAATTTGTTAATTCAAAATTAGGGTTTGGCATTAGCAGTGATATTGGAAGAATGCATGAGAAAGGCCGCAGTGGGGGAGGTGAAGTTGGCAATGTAGTAATAGGAAATACAAGTGGTCTCTATGCCAATTTTTTTGCCACCGCAAGCTATTACTTATTGGGCAAAACAACAAGCAAAGCTGGCATGTATGCTAAGTTAGGGCTTGGATTGCTTGGATACAGGACAGAACAAACTCAGTCGGCAGTTGGGTATAGTAATGTGTCTAAATTTAAATTCTCAGCATCAAGTTTTTCTTCACAACTTTGTTTGGGCGTGGATTTCAAGCTTGGCAATGGAAGAGTGTTTACAGAAATTGATGCCCTTCCGAGTTTTGTTGGACAGCGATCTCTTGTTATACTAAATTCCGATCCATCAGACCCAGCCTATAAAACAGAATTTCCTGATTGGAATTTTAAAAAACCATTGCAATCTAGTTTGCGCATTGGTTATGTAATCAATTTTTAAATTATTTGAGAGACTGCTTGTGAGAAAATTAAAGATGTTACAAAAAAAGCTGTTAGAAATAACAGTTTTTTTTGTATAAAGCAATATCATTCACGAAATTTCTGTAAATATTTTTCTAATTTATTATTAACAATACAGATGTTAATAATTGAAAATATGGTCGGTCCGAATTATATTTAATAGGGAATTATATTAAATAGTATATTTAATTATTGAAGTATTTACAAAGGAGATATAAATATAATTTTTATGTTATAGTTTTTAATTTGAATTTTAAATCATGTCTGAACATAATTTAATTTGGTTATTTATTCCTTCCTTATTTGTTATTGCATTTCTTTATAGTTCAGTTGGACATGGAGGAGCTAGTGGCTACCTGGCATTAATGGCTATATTTAGTTTTCATCCTTCTATAATGAAATCTTCTGCACTTATTCTGAATATTTTTGTTTCTTTTTTATCCTTTTACCAATATTATACAGGCGGTTATTTTAAATGGCGACTGCTCATCCCATTTTTAATTACTTCCATTCCCGCTTCATTTATTGGTTCATCCATTACATTAGACGTCCTAGTGTATAAAAAAATTCTTGGTATACTACTTATTTTTCCAATACTTCGGATTGTTGGTATAATTGGTAAAGAAGTGGATACAATTAAAGAAGTTAACTTTTTTTGGGCATTAATAATCGGTGGCATTATTGGTCTAGTATCAGGTTTGATAGGAATTGGTGGTGGTATTATTTTAAGCCCTATTATATTATTGATGCATTGGGGAAATATGAAAGAAACAGCAGCAGCATCGGCCTTGTTTATATTTTTAAACTCTATCGCCGGTTTA
>Ga0114966_10001724_pt1 | contig 19932 bp, 15 predicted proteins | sample M_130207_XF_Meta_FD_87029 | JGI IMG/M metagenome (GOLD analysis project Ga0114966, IMG submission 87029) | Freshwater microbial communities from Lake Montjoie, Canada to study carbon cycling - M_130207_XF_MetaG | ecosystem: Environmental > Aquatic > Freshwater > Lake | place: Lake Montjoie...
CCGACAAAATACTCACGCATAACGTGGCACCGATAGCCGTTCACTGAACTACCGACGGCAATGCCCGCAATGCCCGCGAACCACATGGCCAGCGATCCTGACACTGGCTCAAACAAAATCCCGCTCATCGACATGATGCAGGCAAAAGTGATGGTGAGAAAAGTTCCGCCTAACAGGAAGGCCAGACGCCGCCACTGGGAAACCATCTCGATGCACACCCAGGCACTGACGAAGGCCATGATCGTGTAGTATCCATATTGCAGCCAGATGATCTGCTTCAATCCACCTTTCGGCAAAACGAAGCCACGAGCAAACAGTCCAGCAAACCAATCGGCGGTGCTGATGAAAAATCCAAAGTGATACAAGGCCAGCAGTGGGATGCAGACCAACACACCAATGAACATGGCGGCGGCGTGATTACGGTTCATGGGCAGGAAGATCGGGGGTGATGTCGATGATGTTTGAAACGGATGGTGCTTGCTGGTTGCGGCAGGCGCTGACGACGAGGTCACTGACAAACCTGTCGGGATTGGCAATCGCATCCGGTGTGATGCGGAAACGTGTCTCGTTCGTGCTGCGAGTGACGAGTTTCAAGCCAAAGGGATAGTCCTTGAAGAGCTTCACACACAAGGCTTCGACATGCATGCCCTCACGCTGCGCTCTGGCGGCCACGGCAGCGATGGCGGCGCTATCAAAATCGAGCGTGAAGCCGTGCTCACGCTGAAAACGCTCAGCAAAAGCGCGCACTTCACCAGCATGTGCCGCGCCGAGTTCCGTGATCATGCTGGCGGCGGCAGAGCGACAGAGTGCGAGCGTTTGCTCAGGATTTTTGACCAATTCGCCATCAATGTGGAGTTCGGGCAGGCCGAGACTGGGCATTTCAAATTTAAAATCACGCAGCACACGCTCCCAGGCGGTGACAAGACCGCGTGCACCGGTTTTTTCCTCCTCGGCACGGCTGGCGATCTCCCGCAACGCATCGTCTGCAAACAGCGCCTTCACGCCATAAGCGGCAAACTCGCGCTCATACTGGCGGATGAGGCTGCCTTCGGAGTTTTTCATGATCTGAAACATGTCGTCCGCGCTGAGCGGATCACACACCACACGCACGGGCAGGCGGCCAATGAATTCGGCCTCGAAGCCGTAGTCGATAAAATCCTTCGTGCGGGCTTCGCGGAACAGATGCTCGGCGGCAGTGCCTTTTGAGTCGCTGGAGACAAAGCCGATGGCTTTGCGATTCGTGCGCTTCTCGATGATTTTGTCGAGGCCGCTGAACGCACCGCTGACGATGAACAGGATGTTGCGCGTGTTCACGACCTCGCGGCCTGTGCGCCCCTTGCGCGTATCGAACATCATCTGCATCTGGCTGCGCATGTCATTTGGCGCGTAGAGTGGCACCTCCGTTTCTTCCATCAGCTTAAGCAGTGTGGTCTGCACGCCGCGCCCGCTGACATCGCGCCCACCACGTTCCGGGCCGCTACTAAGTTTGTCGATTTCGTCGAGGTAAATAATGCCATGCTCGGCCAGTCCGATGTCGCCATTCGCTTTGGCCACGAGATCACGCACTAGATCATCCACATCTGCGCCGACGTAGCCTGTCTCGCTAAATTTTGTGGCGTCCGCTTTCACAAACGGCACACCAATGAGATCGGCGATGTGTTTGACGAGATAGGTCTTTCCGACGCCAGTCGGGCCGATAATAATGACGTTCTGCTTGGAAAATTCGAGCCGCGGTCCTTTGGTATCTGAAATACGATCTTCGCGTAACATCTGCGCGTGGTGATAATGATCGCACACCGCCGTAGCGAGCACCTTCTTGGCCTCATCCTGTCGAATCACGAAGCGATCGAGATGCGCTTTAATATCCGCTGGCTTGTAATTGAATTCGAACGCCTCACCATCGTCCTCTTTTTTCTCATCGGCTGGCTTCTCCTCACCATCAGCCGAAGGCCGTGTGCCATGTCCTTCCACACGAGTGAACAGCACCTGACCGCCGAGCGTGTTTTTGATGAAGTCCTCCAGCTTGCGCGTGATATCCTCCGGACTTCCGGGCGCTTTGGGTTTTTCGATCTCTGGGGTTTCTGGCGTGGAGTCGCTCATGGGGGCGCTGATTGTGCGCGAGGCAACGCCCGCTGACAAGCGGCACGATGTGTGCTGAAAAGGATGCAGAAATGACTTTTTTCAGAGTTGCACAGACCTTGGCACCCCCCATACTCCGCCCCCCGCACTATGTCCGCATCTGTCAAAGTCGCCGTCGTTGGAGCCAGTGGTTATTCAGGAGCCGAGCTCCTGCGCTTGTTGTTGCGGCATCCGAATGCAGAATTGGTGGCAGTGACGTCGCGTTCGCTGGCGGGCAAAGCCCTGTCTAAAGAGTTTCCGCGTTTCCGCGGTGTGGGTGTGGCCGATTCACTGACCTTCACCGCACCTGATGCTGCCGCCTTAAAAGCCGCCGGCGCTGAAATCGCCTTTCTGGCCGTGCCGCATGGTGTCGCATCCGAATATGCGAAACCGTTGCTCGAGCTCGGCCTCAAAGTCATCGACTTGAGCGCTGACTTCCGTCTGCGCAGTGCCGCGCTTTATGAGGAGTTTTATGGCCACGCTCACCCGGCGCCTGAATTGCTTGATGAAGCGGTCTATGCGCTGCCTGAGGTGCGTGCGGAGCAAATCAAGTCTGCGCGGCTCATTGCGTGCCCTGGCTGTTATCCCACGAGCATCTTGCTGCCGCTGATTCCGCTGCTCAAAGCGGGGCTGTTGGCGGATTCACCGCTTTCTGTCGCAAGCATGAGCGGCGCGAGTGGTGCAGGCCGCAAGGAAAGCATTCCACTGCTCTTTTGCGAGGTTCAAAACAGCGTGCGCAGTTACAGCGTGCCGCTGCATCGGCATTTGAGTGAAATCGGCCAGGAACTCGCCATCGCGGCCGGTCGCGAGGTGAAGCTGTCTTTTGTGCCGCACCTCATGCCGACACACTCGGGCATCTGCACCACGATTTTTGCGCAGCTGAAGCCCGGCGCGACCGTGGAGCAAGTCGGCAGCGCTTTACACACTGCGTATGATGCGCAGCCGTTTGTGCGGTTGCTTGGCGTGAATCAGTCTCCCGACACCAAGAACGTCACGGGCACCAATTTTGTCGATATCGGCTGGTCCTACGATGCGCGTGCGGGTCAGCTCATTTTGATGAGTGCGGAAGATAACATCGGTAAAGGCGCCTCGGGCCAAGCCGTGCAAAACATGAACCTGATCTGCGGCTTCGAGGCCACCGCAGGTCTGCTATACGTCTGATATGCCCCCTAGAGTCACTGAAGAACGCGAATGCCGCGTACCATTTAAAATCGTGCAGGGTGGCGTGACTGCTGCCAAAGGCTTTCGCGCTGGCGCTGTGACCTGCGGCATTAAAAATCCTGAAGCCACACGCCTCGACCTCGCGCTGATCGTTTCTGATGCACCCACTGTGACAGATGCTGTCTTCACCACGAACAAAGTTCGCGCGGCTTGCGTGCGCGTTTGCCAGCAGCACATCAAGGACAGCGACACGCGCGCGATCATCGCCAACAGCGGCAACGCCAACGCTTGCACCGGCGTGCAGGGCATTCAAGATGCGAAGGCAATGACGAAAGCCGTTGCCGAAGAACTCGGTGTTAAAATGCGTCAGGTGCTTGTGTGCTCCACTGGCATCATTGGCATGCCAATGCCCATTGAGCGCATCATTCCCAAAGTGCCCGATGTGGTGGCCAAGCTGAATCCTAAAGGCTCGGAAGATGCCATGCGTGCGATCATGACGAGCGACACCAAGCCGAAGACCTTTGCGGTCGAGGTGCCATGTGGCAAAGGCAGCTTCCGCATCGGCGGCATCGCCAAAGGTGCCGGCATGATTTGCCCAAACATGGCCACGATGCTTTGCTTCATTACTACTGACGCCAAAGTGGCCAAGGACGAGATGCACCGCGCCATGCGCTACGCCGTAGAGAAGAGTTTCAACTGCATCACTATCGACGGTGACACCAGCACCAACGACACCGTCATCGTGATGAGCAATGGCGCGAGTGGCATGCCCGCGATCAAAAAGAACACGCCTGAAGCAGAGTTGTTCCGCTGCGCTTTGCATAAGGTGATGCTCGAACTCGCCAAGATGATCGTGTGCGACGGTGAACGCGTGACCAAGTTCGTCGAAATTCGCGTGCGCAATGCCCGCACCCAAGCCGATGCGCGAAAAGTGGCCGAAACCGTCGCTAAATCACTTCTCGTGAAGTGTTCCTTCCACGGATGCGATCCGAACTGGGGCCGCATTATTCACGCTGTCGGCTATTCCGGTGCGCGGATTCGTGAGGAACTCATCGATATCTACTTTGGCGGCCTGCTGGCTTGCAAAGGTGGTCTCGCCACGAAAACACCCGTCACCGAAATGGAGAAGGTCGTGAAGGAACCCAAGTTCACCGTCACCATTGACCTCAACCTTGGCACCACGGGCTACACCGTCTATACAAGCGACCTCTCCGAGGAGTATGTCGATTTCAACAGCGCCGAATACTCCGCCGCCGTGCACGCGAAACGTCAGAAGGGCTTCGCATGAACTCTCAATTCGACAAATCCGCCGTCCTTCTCGAAGCCCTGCCCTACATGCAGAGCTTCCGTGGCTGCATGTTTCTGATCAAAGTCGGCGGCAGTGCCATGGAAGACCCGGTGCAGGTCGATTCGTTCCTGCGTGACGTTGTTTTCCTCGAAGCCGTGGGCATCAATCCCGTCATCGTGCATGGCGGTGGCAAGGCGATCTCCAAGGCGATGAGCGAGGCCGGCCTGCAGGCCAAGTTTATCAGCGGCATGCGCGTCACCGATGATGAAACGATCAAGATCGTCGAAGAGACGCTCGCTCGTGTCATCAACCCGGAGATCGTGACCAAGATCAATGCCTTCGGCGGCAAGGCGGTTGGCATTCCCGGCACGGAAGTCTTCCTCGGCGAGAAAATGAAAGGCGATCTCGGCTGGGTCGGCGAAGTGAATGATTGCAAGCTCGGTTTGATCCAAGCGGCTGTGGCGGGCGAGTTTGTTCCCGTCGTTTCGCCAGTCGCCCGTGAACTCGCATCCGGCAGGACACTCAATGTGAATGCCGATCTGGCCGCCTGCGGCCTCGCCAAGCGGCTCAAAGCCACGAAGCTCATCTTCCTCAGCGATGTGCGTGGCGTGATGCGCGACCCCAAAGATGACTCTACACTTATCCCAAGCCTCGATGAAGCCTCCATCGCCAAACTGAAGGCCGAAGGCATTATCAGCGGTGGCATGATTCCCAAAGTGGACTCATCACTCGACTCGCTGCGTGGTGGCGTGGGCAAAGTGCATCTCATTGATGGTCGCCTGCCACATGCGCTCATCCTCGAAATCTTCACCGATGGTGGCATCGGCACGGAGATTCATTTATGAGTCGCAAAGGACGTCTTGTAAGGCTCCTATCTGCGGTTTGAGAGTACTTTAACGCTGAATCGCATCTAGTGGGTGAGCAAAAAGCAATTGATGTCATGTGGTGTCAGCGGATGCGTGAATAATGCGAAGCTAAGCAAAATTATAGGAAAGCCGCGATCCTCCTAAAATAGTAAGCGGGCTTGGATTGACGTTCCCGGAGTGTGGCTAGAGCTAAGAACCCGATACATTGAGCCGCAGAAAGCGTCGCGGGTTTGTGCCGGGTAGAATCGTGTCGGTGAAGATCACGGATCCGTTTGCGTCTTCGCTCAAGGTGCCTCCGGCGAGCACGGTCCATGCGCCGGTGCCGATGGCTTTTGCAAGGGGTTGCCAGTTTATGAGATCGGCGCTGCCTTCGATGATCCAGGTCGTGTCGCTCGCAGCGAGGTAACGATTGAAGTTGAGGCGTAGCGGCGAGGATGAATTGCTTTGTCCGCCCGAGAATAAGTTGCTACTAGGCACGAGTGGATTGCCACGCAGCGCATACTCCAAGAGATTGGATGCGCCGTCGCCATCGGCGTCAGCGTTGGCAACCGCGATGCCTGTTTGCGAGCCGAAGACGCGCATTTGATATTCGCCAAAGCTCGTGGAGCGGGTGCCACTGACGATGCCGTTGCCATAGCTCGTGATCCAGATTTTGTCGTGATCATAGGGATCGTAGTAGGCGCGCTCGGGGGCGCGGAAGGCATAGCTATTCACGCGCGAGAAGACGGGCGTGGCCGCATGAATGTTCTGCGTGATCCACAGGCCGCTGAAGCGTGTGGTCAGCAGCAGTTCATCCTTCAGCGCGGCTTCTGGATGCAGTGTGCATGAGGTGGCGCTGCCGCTGAAGGTGGCATCGCCGGACCAGATGCGTGTCCAGTTCACGCCGCCATCGGTGGTGCGATAAAGGCCACCCCAGCTCTGAGGCGTGGCGGTGGCATCGGCGGGCGTGACGAGATTGCTGTCGGTATTCCACACGGTGGCGAACCAGGTGAGACCGCTGGCGTCACTGGGATCAATGATGACGTCGCGGGTGAAGTAGCGCATCTCCACCTTCGTGTTCGTGCGGTCCTGCCAGGTGCTTGATCCATTGGACAGGAAGAAGACGCCGGATGTGGGCTTGTAGGCTCCGTCGGTGATCGTTGGTGGAGAGATGGAGGCATCGCCGACTTGGTGCGCGCAGTAGCTCGCGAGGAGGTCGCCATTGGCGAAGACTCGCACATTGAAGGGATGCTGCACGACGTTGCCGCTGCGTGTTGGCGCATTGAGTTTGCTCCACACGTTGCTCGTCAAATCGAGCACGAAGATGCCGTCTTTCGCGGGATCGCTGTTGACGATGCAGACGTAGAGCTTCCGATGCGCGTCATCAAAGGTGAGCCACACAGGATTCCCCCCCGCGCTGGCCTGTGGCGACTCCAAGATCGGTCTTCAGCGGCTGCCAGGCAGTTGCGCCGAGCGCCTGATAATACACGCCCTGAGTCGGCCCATTGAACGTGTTGATGTCGGTGTGTGCGTCGTCACATCCCAGGTATTCATACGCGCTGACTGTGTTCGCGGCGGCGGCATAGCAGATGCTCGTTTGCGGATCATGGGCCACGGCATTGATGTCGCCACCGGCGAGTGTGCTGTGATCATACGGGAAACCCCAGCGCTGTCCGCCGTCGGTGCTGATCGGGCTTTTCACATCGAGGAAAGCGCCGAGCAAAGTCGTGCTATTCACCCAGTCCAGATGCAGGCTCACCGTGGCTTCCAAGCCATTGCTTAAATAACTCTGTCCCGTCGGAAAACGCTGCCCGGCGGCATGGCCGGTGTTATCCGGCGCGGTATAGACCTGACTCCATGTCGGCGATGCAGCGTCGGCATCGATGCTCATGTGGATCACGGCATTGTCGCAAAAAACGGCGCGATTTGCATGCAGCGGATCGACGGTAAGGCCGCATGGCGCAGCATACGAGATGGCGGTCTCGAACTGTCTGCTGCCCGTGGTTGAACGGCTGTTCTCACTGCCCCAGCCGGTGACGATGTTGCCATTGTTTGGGATGGTGAAGATGGATGTGAATGCTCCGCCCGGCGTCGTGCTGCGGAACACGGTGCAGTTGTCCGGGTAGGTGTTGGTTTTGTTTGCCGCAACGTAGAGCACATCGGCATTGTTGCGCGCCATGCTCACGATAGTGGCGTGGAAGTTACCGGTGATCGCGCCTGTGACATCGACCCACGCAGGACTCGCGCCACCCCAGTCGAGCCGCCAAACACGGTTGGTGCCGCCGCTCGCGCTGCCATTGGCGATGGTGTTCTGATTGACTGGCGTATTCGTCGTCACTGCATGAAAGCGAATCAATCCGGTGCTAGGATCTTTGGCCCCGGTGAAGCTGAGCATCGCATCCGTCGTCGGCAGTGCGACGGAGGCCGCGAGAGTCAGCCCGCCATCGTTGGAATAGAGCAGCCCTTGGTTCGTGCCGACCCAGCACTCACCGGGAGTCGTGCCATTCCAGAACACACCCGCCACACGCCCTGTGGAGCCGGTAAAAGTGTAAGCCGTGGCGAAGCTGCCCGTCAGCGTGTTGCTCTGGTAAAAGTAAAGCTTCGTGCCATTGCAAACGAGGAACGTGTCGTCGCGCAGCGGACTCGCATGAGTGCTCAGCGCGAGTCGTGTAGAGGGCCAGTTGGTGAACGTGCTCCACGTCGTGCCGTTGTCCGTGCTCTTCACGGGACGAGCTAGCGAACTCTCATCCGCCTTTCGCCGCTGGTCCGTCGAGTAGAGCACATTCGGCGTGGAGGTGAACTGCACCTCGGTGAGTTGCTTGCCTTGCAAATAAGCTGAGTCCAGCGTGGTCCAGTGCAGGCCGCCGTCCGTGGTCCGCAGGATTTGGCTCATGTCCACGGCTAGAAACATCACATTGGGATCATGCGGGCTGATGATCGGCGCATACATGCCGCCACCTGCGCCGATGCCGTGATAGGTCCATGCAGATGGTGCCGCCGCACGGAGCGAGGATGAGACAAAAAGAAAAAGGAGAAGTGCTTTCATGCCGCAACTCTGCGCCCAAGCTAAAAAACCTGCAATGCTCCCACGGGAGCATTGGCCAACTCTCGTGGGCGTGTAACATGAGCACGTGAAACTCCCGCAATGGTCCAGTCATCCGTGGTTGCTCGCTGGCGTGACGCTGGCGGTGGCACTGGTGCCTGTGTGGATGACTTGGCAGAACTACCGCACCGAGTCGAGTCGCAAGGATGCGCAACTGTTTCAATCAACCGCTGACTTCGTCGCCGAAAAAATCCTGCTCAAGGTCGTGCGCAACGTGAATGCCCTCAGCACACTGCGCAATCTCATCCGATCCAACCCGGCGGTGAAACCCGAAGTGCCAGCGGCCTTTCGCGCGAACCTCCCGCAACTCGCAGCCTATGCTTATGTCAGCATGGAGAACGACCGTGTGAACGTGCGCTGGACGAGTCCTGACGCCGAGCATTTCGCGACCGAAGGGCAACCGCTAGACCTCAGGCCCGCGATGCGTGAAGCCTTTCTCAGCAGCATGCAATCCAATCCGCCACGCGCCACGGGTGTGCGCTGGGACGACTCCCACATGCTGATCATTCAGCCGATGCAGGGCATGGGGAACTACCCGAAGTCACAAGTCTATCTCATTGGTTGGCTGAACCTCGTTGCCTTATGTCGGGACGCCGATGAGCGCCTCGTGCGCGAGAAAGTCATCACCGTGGAACCCTGGCAGCAAAAGGCACCGCTGCCATCCGGCGCCAAACTTTACGATCAAAGCGAGGGCGATGTCTTCTGGACACTCATCGTCTCGCGTGGTCCACAATTTCAGGCCGAGTATGGTCATGTGGCGCCGCATTTTCTGCTGATCGGTGGATGCGTGAGCGCCCTCCTGCTCTCGGTGCTCATCGGTCTGGCCACACGTGCCAATCAACTCCACGCCGCACTCTCATCCGAGCGCGAGATTGGGAGGATGCGCAGCCAGTTCGTCAACAGCGTCTCGCATGAGTTCCGCACGCCGCTGAGCGTGATTTTGTCCGGCGCGGAGCTGCTTGAGGCACACGCAGACCAGCTCAGCGAAACACGGCGCTTGGAACTGCTCACCCAGATCAAGTCTTCCACCGGACGCATGAATGAAATGGTCGAGCAAGTGCTGCTGCTCGGCCGCATCGAGTCAGGCACGATGAAAGCCAATCCACAGCCCGTCGATGTCGCTACATTCTGCCGCGAGATCGTGGAAGAGGTTCAAATCGCCACGCAGCGGCGCTGTGAGATCAAGACTCATTTCACAGATGGGACGCGCTCGCTGGACACGGCCCTGATGCGCAGCCTGCTGGTCAATCTACTCAGCAACGCGGTGAAATACTCAAAGCCAGGCGGCAAGGTGGCCTTTGATTTCAATGACAGCGGCTTCTCAGTGAAAGACGATGGCATCGGCATTCCCGCCGCTGATCAAGCCCGACTCGGTGAGCCATTCCACCGCTCATCAAACGTCGGTGACATCAGCGGCACCGGCTTGGGTCTCGCGGTCGTCAAGCGCTGCGTGGCGCTGTGCGGCGGCACGATCACGATTCACAGCGAAGAAGGCTGTGGAACCCAAGCTATCGTCACTTTGCCATCATGACCACCATCCTACTCATCGAAGACCACGCACCATTGCGTGAAAACCTGCGTGAGATGCTCGCGCTCGCGGGTTACGAGGTCATCGCGGCTGAAAATGGGCGCGAGGGTCTGCAACTGGCCACGCAGCACCTTCCCGCGCTCATCTTGTGCGACATCATGATGCCCGGCATGGATGGCTATGCCGTGCTGGAACGCCTACGAGCCGATCCAACGACCAAAGCCGTGCCCTTCATCTTTTTAACCGCCAAAGGCACGCCGCCGGACATCCGTGCTGGCATGAACCTCGGTGCGGATGATTACCTGCCAAAGCCTGTTACGCGAAACGATCTGCTCAAAGCCGTGCGCACACGTCTGGAACGCGCCAAGCAGCAACAGCAGCGTTTTCAGCCAAACTTTGACGATCCCAAGCCGCTCGAAAAACTCGGCATCTCACCACGTGAGGCCGAAGTGCTGCTCTGGGTGGCCCAAGGGAAGGGAAATCACGAGATCGCCGAAATTCTCGGCCTCAGCGTCGCTACCGTGAAGAAACACACGATCCACATCTTCGAGAAACTCGGCGTCGAAAGTCGCACCGCAGCCTCACTGCGAGCGGTGGAGGTTTTGGGGTGAATATTTCTTTTCAGAGGGGGCTGGAAGGGTTATCTCCCCACTCCCCATTTCATGAAACCCTTCCCTGAAAACCAATGGCTCAGCCAATACGTCATGCCGAACTACGGCCGTTATGACGTGTGGCCGGTGCGTGGTGAGGGGCCGTATGTCTGGGACCGCGATGGGAAGAAGTATCTCGACTTCGCGGGCGGCGTGGCTGTGTGCCCGCTCGGTCATTGCCCGCCGCCGGTCGTGAAAGCACTCACGGAGCAGGCAAACACGCTGATCCACGTCTCGAACTGGTATTGCATCGACAAGCAGGCCGAGTTGGCCCGCATTTTGGTCGAGGAATGCGTGCAGATTCCTGGCAAGTGCTTCTTCTGCAACAGCGGTGCTGAAGCGAATGAAGGCCTGCTCAAGCTCGCACGGAAATACGGCCAGCAGACAGGTGGTCGCTATGAGATCATCACTTTCACAGGTAGCTTCCATGGGCGCACGTTTGGTGCGATGACGGCGACGGCGCAGGAAAAAATTCACGGCGGATTCGGTCCGCTGCCTCCTGGCTTTGTCTATTTGCCGTTCAATGATGCCCAGGCACTCGAAGCCGCGATCACGGACAAAACCGTCGCCATTTTGATGGAGCCGATTCAAGGCGAAAGTGGTGTGAATGCCGTCACACCGGAGTTTTTGCGCACAGCGCAGCGTTTATGCCGCGAGAAGGACCTGTTGCTGCTCTTGGACGAAGTGCAGTGCGGTTTTGGCCGCGCGGGCGAGATGGCTGGCTGGCGCAGCATCATCCCTGGTGAGGAAATTCAGCCCGACGGCATCAGTTGGGCCAAAGCCATCGGTAGCGGCTTCCCGCTCGGCTCGTTCTGGGTCAATGATCGGCGTGATTTGAGTAAGGTGCTCGGCCCAGGCACTCATGGCACGACGTATGGCGGTTCACCGCTCGCCTGTGCTGTTGGCGTCGCCACGCTACGCACCATTTTGGACGAGAAGCTTTGCGACAACGCCAAAACACGCGGCGCAGCCATCGCGGCGACTGCGCGCGGCTGGAATCATTCGCTGATCAAAGAAGTCCGCCAACTCGGCCTCTTCATCGGTTTTGAACTCAATGCCGAGGCGATCTCCGCGAAGTCGGGCGGCAAACTGCCATCCATCTTCCTCGCACAAAAGCTGCTCGATGCTGGCATGATGGTCACGCCTGCGGGTCCAAACGTCGTCCGCTGGCTCTCGCCGCTCAACATCAACGAGGCGCATGCCGCCGAGGGCCTGGCCATCTTCAAGAGCGTGCTCGACCAGCTCGCCTAACATCGAATCCTCATGAAACATCTCCTTTCCATCGAAGAACTCAGCGGCGCGCAGCTCGAGAAGCTCGTCGATCTCGCCTGCGTGTTGAAAAAGGACCGCAAGGCATCGCCGCAAGTGCTCAATGGCCAGCAGTGGGCGCTCATCTTCACGAAATCATCGACACGGACCCGCGTGAGTTTCGAGGTTGGCATTCGCGAGCTTGGCGGCTCGGTCATGTTCCTCTCTGGTGCCGATATCCAACTTGGCCGTGGTGAGCCGATCAAGGACACCGCCCGCGTGATGGGCCGTATGATTCACGGTGCCGTCATCCGCACCTTTGCGCAGCAGGACGTCGTCGATTTCGCGCAGTTCAGCGGCATCCCAACGATCAATGCTCTGACCGATGACGAGCACCCCTGCCAGATTTTGGCGGATTTGCAGACGATCAAAGAACGTCTCGGCAGCTGGAAGGGCAAGCGCGTGTGCTTCCTTGGCGATGGCGACTGCAACGTGGCCCGCTCGTGGATCTGGGCTTCAGCAAGACTTGGCTTTGACCTTGTGATCGGTGCGCCAAGGCATTCCAACCACAGGAAATCTTCATGCAACGTGTCCCCGGCAACAGCGTGAGTGTCGTCGATGATCCCGCCGAGGCCGTGGGTGCCTGCGATGTCGTTTACACCGACGTGTGGGTCAGCATGGGCAAGGAAGCCGAAAGCGCCGACCGCATCGAGACCCTGAAGCCTTGGCAGATCAACGCCGCTCTCATGAAACACGCCAACCCCGGCGCTCTCGTCATGCATTGCCTACCCGCCTATCGCGGCAAAGAAATCACCGACGAAGTCATGGAGGCACACGCGGATGTGATCTTTGACCAAGCCGAGAACCGTCTGCATGCGCAGAAGGCGGTGATTGTGGAGATCACGCGGAAGGGTTAATTCAATTCATGAGCACACCCGTCACCGCCAACAGCCCCTTGGGCGTCTTTGACTCTGGTGTCGGCGGATTGACCGTGGTGCGGGCACTGCGGGATCTTTTGCCGAATGAATCGATTGTGTATCTCGGCGATACGGCACGTGTGCCCTATGGGTCGAAGTCGCCGGACACAATCCGGCGGTTCTCGATGGAGGACACTCAGTTTCTGGTCTCGCACGGGGTCAAGGCGGTGGTGGTGGCGTGCAACACGGCCACGGCGCATGCGTTGCCGATTTTGCAGGCGACGTTTCGTGTGCCGGTGATCGGTGTGCTGGGGCCTGGGGTGGAAGCGACGCTATCGGACGCAAGTTGCGAACGTGTGGGCATCATCGGCACGGCGGGAACGATTCGGAGTCACGCGTATCAGCATGAGATCGCGATGCGGCGGCCGGATATCATGATCGAGGCACGAGCGACGCCGCTCTTGGTGCCGTTTGTCGAAGAGGGCTGGATTGACCACCCCGCGCTCAAATCGGTGCTACGCGAGTATTTGAAGCCGCTGCTCGACAAAGGCATCGACACGCTCGTGCTCGGCTGCACGCATTATCCGCTGCTGATTCCAGTGCTGAAGCGCATGCTGGGGCAGAAAGTGCGGCTCGTGGACTCAGCGAGCACCTGTGCGGCGCATGTGAAGGCTAGGCTGGAGCAGGATGGCCTGCTGCGGACAATGAAATCGAAGCCCTCGCTGGAAATTTACCTCACCGACCACTCCGAGCAGGCCGAGAACCTCGCGAAGCGGTTTTTGGGCACGGATTTTGGAAAGGTGAAGAAGGCAGTCGTTTGAAGCGGACTATGGCAATCTCAAATTGCCCGGCGGTGACATCTCGCTAGCTTCGCGCGCACATGTTTCCGCGCATCTTTGACCGCTACCTCGGCCGCCAGGTTGGATCAGCCACGCTGATCGGCGTGCTGCTGCTCAGCGGCGTCATGGTGCTGGGCAATGTTTACAAGAAGCTAGACGAACTTCTAGGCAACACGGAATTGCCGCTGTCGGTGATCCTAGAGTTCGTGACGCTGGTCATTCCGTTTTCGCTCATCTTCACCATACCTTGGGCCTTCCTGACGGGCATCCTGCTGGTATTTGGCCGTTTGTCGGCGGACAACGAACTGGTGTCGTTGCGCATGACGGGAATGTCAATGCCACGCATTTGCGCACCGGTGTTCGCCCTAGCGCTAATACTGAGTGGTGTCTGCCTTTGGGTAAATGTCAGCCTAGCCCCAGCGGCGAAGGACCGCATGAAACGACTGTTTTACCAGGTGGCCGTGAAAAATCCTGAAACACTGTTTCAGGAAGGGCAGGTACTGGAGCGTGTGCCTGGCTACCGCATCTACACTGGGAAACGTGACAACAAAACACTGCTCGACCTGCACATTATCAAGCTGGACAACAATGCAACGGCTGGCAGTTACATCCATGCACGCCGTGGGTTGATCGAAACCGTGCCTGGCAAGCTGGATTTTACGATGCTTCTGAAGGACGTAAGCATTGAGACCATGCCGAGCAAGGTGGCGCGGGTAGCCCAGCCACTGATGCCAAAACCACTCGGTATGGCAGAGTTTCCCATTGAGTTTCCGCTTTCTTCTTTGCAAAAGGACGCGGTGCGAATCAATGCAAGCATGAAAAGCACAACGGCGCTGGCCGAGGAGGTGCGCACATGGAAGGACACCTTCACGGGGGAGCAACTCACCGATGTGACACGCTCGCTTTCACGAACCGAACTGAACAAGCGCTACAGTTTTTCGCTGGCTTGTTTCACCTTTGCGCTAGTGGGAATCCCACTCGGGGTGACGGCGCAAAGGCGTGAAACCTCCTCGGGTTTCGCACTGAGTCTGATCACGTCCACAGTTTACATCGTGTTCATCATCTTGGCGGACACGCTGAACGACAAACCAGCGGCCATGCCACACCTCATCATGTGGGTGCCAAATGTGATCTTCCTCAGCATCGGCGGTTGGCTGTTTTACAAACTGAGTAGGAAATAGGGCGACCGTCCCGGTTGCTTCATGCCTTATCTCAGATGCAAGCGGGACGCTTGCGCTACGAAAAAAAAGGGCGTCCGTTGCCGGACGCCCCGAGATTCAGGCTACATGATGATTGCGGGCAATAGTGCCCGCATCACTCAGAGGTATTCGTTCACGAGATTTTCCATCATCTCCTGACGACCGCTGCCTAGCAGAGGCTCACCATTGGCGAGGACATGGGCTTCGAGTTCGGCGAAGCCAACTTCGCCTTTCTCGATCTTCGCACCTATGCCGGTGTCGTAGGTGGCGTAGCGCTGCTTGATGAAGGCGTTGATACGACCGTCCTCGATCATCGCGTGGGCGACCTTGAGGCCGCGGGCGAAGGCGTCCATGCCGCCGATGTGGGCGTGGAAGAGATCGACGGGTTCAAAGGACTCGCGACGGCACTTGGCGTCGAAGTTGAGGCCGCCGGTGGTGAGGCCGCCCATGCGGAGGACTTCGAGCATGATCTCGGTGGTGAGGTAGATGTTCGTCGGGAACTGGTCGGTGTCCCAGCCGATGAGCGTATCACCCGTGTTGGCATCGACGGAGCCGAGTGCATTAGCGGCGATGGCAACCTGCATCTCATGACGCATGCTGTGGCCAGCAAGCGTCGCGTGATTGGTTTCAAGGTTGAGCTTGAAGTGGTCGAGCAGGTTGTGCTCGCGCAGGAAGTTCAAGCAGGCGGCGGCGTCGGAGTCGTACTGGTGCGTGGAGGGCTCACGCGGCTTTGGTTCGATGTAGAACTGGCCTTTGAAGCCGATCTTCTTCTTGTAGTCGACGGCCATGTGCAGCAGGCGTGCAAGGTGGTCGATCTCGCGCTTCAAGTCGGTGTTCCAGAGCGTGGCGTAGCCTTCACGGCCACCCCAGAAGGTGTAACCTTCACCGCCGAGGCGATGCGTGACGTCCATGGCCTTCTTCACCTGAGCGGCAGCGTAGGCGAAGACACCGGCGTTCGGACTGGTGGAGGCACCCTGACAGTAGCGTGCATGGGAGAAGAGGCAGGCGGTGCCCCAAAGAAGTTTTTTACCCGTCTGCTTCTGCGCTTTTTCGAGTTCGTCGGCGACGGCATCGAAGGCTTTGTTGCTTTCCGCCAAGGTGTCGAGTTCAGGAGCGACATCGCGATCATGGAAGCAGTAGTAATCGACACCGAGCTTGTCCATGAACTCGAAGCAGGCCCACACGCGGCGCTGGGCGTTAGCGACGGAGTTGGTGCCGTCATCCCATGGTCGCTGGGCAGTGCCGCCGCCGAAGGGATCGGAGAGGGAGTTGCGCATCGCGTGCCAGTAGGCGACGCCGAAGCGCAGATGGTCACGCATCTTTTTGCCGCCTACGATTTCGTCGGCGTTGTAATGCTTGAAGGCGAGAGGATTGCGGCTCTTGGGTCCTTCGAATTGGATTTTCTGAATGTCGGGGAAGGCTTCGTTCATGGTAGGGGTGGCAAAAGAGGCGGAACACAACGAAGTGCAACTGGTTCGTCAGGTCCGATTGGACACAATTTGGGCCGAATTGGACGCGGAGCACGGCCTCACAGCGCCTTCTTATTCGTCTCCTCCGCCAGCCAAACGGAAATCAGCGTGATTGCGGCCATGCCGATGAGATACACCGCCACCGACCACGGTTTGCCGTGGCTTTGATCCAGCAAGGCCGTGGCGATAAGCGGTGCCAGTCCACCTGCAAGGGGTGAGGCCAGCTGATAGCCGAGCGAGGCTCCACTGTAACGCACCCGAGTGCCAAACAGTTCCGAAAAGAAAGCGGCCTGCGGGCCATACATCGCAGCGTGTCCGATGAGGCCGATGACCACTGCCAGCACAACGAGCACCGACTGACGGGTTTCGATCATCCAGAAGAACGGAAAGGCGAACAGCATCAGGAAGAACGCCCCGCCGAGATAAACCGGCCGCCGACCCACTTGATCCGATAGCGCTCCGAAGCATGGGATCACAATCAACTGCACCGCCGAGCCGATCAGCACGGCATTGAGCAAGGTGGACTTGGGCATTCCAAGCTGCTGCGAGCCGTAACTGAGCACGAGCACGGTGAAGATGTAGAAGAACGCGTTCTCCGCAAAGCGTGCACCCATCGCGAGCAGCACGTTGCGCGGATGATCACGCAACACGGCCATGATCGGCACCTTTGGGCCTGCGTCTTCCGTTTTAGCCTGCGTGAAGACCGGACTCTCAATGATCTTCAGCCGAATGAACATGCCGACACCCAAGAGCAGCACGCCAAGGATAAACGGCACACGCCACCCCCATGACAGAAATGCTTTCTCATCCATCGACGACGCGAGCATGAAGACCGCATTCGCGAGCAGCAGTCCCACTGGCACACCGGCCTGCACCCAGCTCGCGTAAAAGCCACGTCGGCTTTGATTGGCATGCTCCACGGCCATGAGCACCGCGCCACCCCACTCGCCGCCGACACCGAAGCCTTGGATGAATCTCAAGAGGACAAGCAAAATGGGAGCCCAGACGCCGATCTGTGAATACGTCGGCAGCAGACCGATCAAAACCGTCGCCACACCCATGAGCATGAGCGTTGTCACCAGCATCGACTTACGGCCAATCTTGTCGCCAAAATGCCCAAACACGATGCCACCGAGTGGTCGCGCAAAGAATCCGACCGCGTAAGTCGCGAAGGCGATCATTGTGCCGGTCAGTTGCTCGTAGTTCGGAAAGAATAGCTTGTTAAAAACGAGCGCGGAGGCCGTGCCGTAGAGAAAAAAATCGTACCACTCGATGGTGGTGCCAATGAAGCTCGCAATGACAACGCGGCGGGTGCTGTTGGCGGTGGACATGCGCGGCTACTTCGTTTCAGCAGCTTTCTTCGGCTTCGCCGCGAAGATTTTGCGATCCCAGTTCTTCGCGATCTGTTCCGGTGTTGCTTCCGAAGTCACGCCGTTTGCTGGCACATCGAGTTTGGCGCTCCACAGGATGCCGTTGAGCAGCAGACGGCGTTGATTGGCCTCGGCCCAGTTCGCGTGCAGGTCGCAGCCGGTGAAGCCAAAGCTGCGGCCGCCATCGGGACGTTCATAGCTCCAGGCGACGGTCTCAGCTCGACCGCTGTGCGCCTTCGCGTCATCCGATTTGCGGCTGCTGTCGGGCATCGCGCATTGCAGCAGGTGCGTCACGCCTTTGTCGGCGAAGTGGAGGTTGTAAAGCCAGCCGTCTTTGAGCAGCGGGAAGGGTTTCACGCCGCTGAGGATTGGATGAGTCGGGATGGTCGCGAAATCGACATCCCAGTGGCCGCGGCAGCCGATGTCGCTCTGAAACGTGGCACCAAACATCGCTTTGAAATCAGCAGCGCGCTCTGGCTTGCAATCGACACCTTGATGCAAAATGACGAAGCCCGCGCCTGCTTTCGCCAGTGACTCCATCTTCGCCCAGCGGGTGGGTTCGAGGAAGGAGTGTTTGTCGCCGCCATCCATGTAGAGCAGCACGCAACGTGCGCCATCGAGCACAGCCTCGTTTTTCGGCCAGCCTTCGGCCACCATCACGGGTGCGACGCCGGGCACGGCCTTGAGCCAGTCGAACATGAGCGCACAACCGGCGAAGTACTCGTGCTGTCCCGGCTTGTTGCTCGGCACACCGGCGATGAGCACGATCTTCGCGGCCTTGGCATCGGCGAGCGCTTGCTCAAGCGGCACCTGCTGCTGCTCGGCGGTGAATTCGGCATGAATGGATGTAGCGAGAAAAAAAGCAAGAATGTAGCGGGTCATGATGGTCAGGCTGAAGGGTTGGAGAGCGCAACACAAGACGAAATGCCAGGGCAAGCTCTTACAGCGCACCCAAAACGCCCCTGTGGTGTTTGAAAGTGCAACCATGAAGACAACCATCCTCCTTGCCCTGGTCTCCCTCCTCGGCGCAGCCACGCTGCGTAGCCAAACCACCGACACACCCGTCGATTTCGACAAAGCACGCCAGCTTTTCGAGAAACGCCAGAACGGCGGCACACTCACGTCCGATGAGGAGGCTTACATCGAGAAAGCGAAGGCTGCTCATGATGCGCAGATGAAAAAGCAGGGCGGCGGCGATCTGCCACCGCAGGGGCAGGACGGCATCGACTGGGAAAATGCGCAAAAACTCCATCAGCGCGACAACGCGGGCGAAAAACTCACCGAGGATGAAAAAGGTTACCTTGTTAAAGCACGAGCGGCTTTTGCAAAGCGCAATGGCGGCGGCTCAACACCTCAGCCTAGCAGTTCCGGCGCACCCTCAACCGATGGCATCGATTGGCAGAAGGCGCAGGACTTGTTCCGCCGTGAACAAAACGGTGAGAAGCTCAGCGAAGCCGATCAAAAATACCTCGATCACGCCAAAGAAGTCCGCAGTCGCGGTGGCAATCGTGGCGGCGGCGGAAGCGGCGGCGGCACCGCCGGCCAGCGCAAGGCTCCTGCTTCACTCAAGCCGCTCAGCGACATGACCGACGATGAAGTGTATGAAGGCGAAGACGGTGGACTCTATGGCAAGGGCAGCAACGAACCGCCCGAGGCACTCAAGAAATCTGCCGCCGAGGCACTCGCGCAGATCAAGCCGCTCGATGCCGAGGGCAAACCGGCCGACAGCGGCAAGATCGTGCTCATTTCCATCAGCATGTCGAACGCCACGCAGGAGTTCTCCTTCTTCAAAGGCATCGCCGATGCCGACAAACGCAAATCCGACAAGCTCACCATCGTCGATTGCGCGCAGGGCGGTCAGACAATGACCGCCTGGGCACCGCCCGAAGGCCGCAACTGGGACGAGGCCATGAACCGCCTGCAGCGGGCCGAAGTCACACCGCAGCAAGTTCAAGTCGCGTGGATCAAGCTCGCCAACGCCGCCCCCAATGGCTCAAAGACCGATCATCTCACTAAGCTCGAAGCCGACACCACCACAGTGCTGCAAAACGCGAAGAAGCGTTTCCCGAATCTGCGCATCGCCTACCTCGGCAGCCGCATCTGGGCCGGCAACGCCAGCACCGGCCTCAATCCCGAGCCCTATGCGTATGAAGGCGCCTTCGCCGTGCGCCATCTCATTCAGAAGCAGATCGGCGGC
>Ga0114966_10001725_pt1 | contig 19928 bp, 22 predicted proteins | sample M_130207_XF_Meta_FD_87029 | JGI IMG/M metagenome (GOLD analysis project Ga0114966, IMG submission 87029) | Freshwater microbial communities from Lake Montjoie, Canada to study carbon cycling - M_130207_XF_MetaG | ecosystem: Environmental > Aquatic > Freshwater > Lake | place: Lake Montjoie...
ATTTTTTCCTTTCTTTTTTGGTAAGCTCTTTGTCTATATTCCTTTAATTTTTCTGGATTTTCTTCTTTTAATTTTTGTAAATAATTTGAACCTAATTCCTTGTATTTTTCTTTATGTTTTTCATAATATCGTTTATGATTATCTCCATTTGTATATTTTTTTAATCTTTCTTCTAATTCTGCGTTCTTTTTCTTCAATTCTTCATTTTCTTTTTTTATAATATCAACTTCTTCCATTTCTATTGATATTATAAATTATTATATTTTTAAATATTTTTGTGTATATTTATTAGTTATTATGTATATAAAAATCACTCTCCCAAATTGTTATTAAATTATAACCTTCTTGTCTTAATACATTTTCTCTATATATTGTTTCATTATATAAATCACCATATGTTTTTTTATTTAGAGGATGTGTTTCCTTTTCATCGTATATTTTAGGATTTCCGTGCCAAAAATCTCCATAAAATTCATAGATGGTATTTGTATTTTCACAATATCCATCTACCTTGAATAATTTATTGTTTATTTTTATTTTTTTCTCCCCAATATTACCAGCATGTTGAATAAATTTTCCATCTGTTTTTTCAATATTTTCTAACCATAATATTGCGATTTTTGAATAACAACCCAAACTACATTTAGGACAACCACAACCATTTAAATGGTCATTGGGTGTCTGATTAAAATAACCATGAATTTTACATTTTATTATTATTTGTTCTCTTGAACTAACATAAATACTATTAGAATAATCATATACATTTTTATGAATAATATTTGATTTAACTATAAAATCATTGATATTCCTTACTATATTAGAACATTTATAACATCCATATCCCTGTAAATGATATTGGGGTATTTGTTCAAAAATACCATGTTCTTTACATTTTATTTGTATTTTTGTATTTACATTTTTATATTTAGTGAGTGAATAATCATAAACATAATTATGTATTTCATTTGCTTTTTTTATAAAATTATCTAATGTATATTTTAAATTTTTACAACACTTTGGACATTTTTGTCCAGATAAATGATTTCCAGGCGTTTGAGAGAATTCGCCATGAACTTTACAAATAATATTTACTTTATTATTATTATTTTTATATTCTACATTTGAATAATCATATTTATTATTATGTATTTCATTTGCTCTATTTACAAAAATATCTTTATTAAGTTTGGATGGTTTTGAACAATTTGGGCAACCTTGATTACGAACAAGATGGTCGTGATAATATTTCTTAAATATTCCATGATTATAACAATTAATTATTATTTTTGATTTATTACACGTTCTGTCTATATCTAAATATTCATATTTATTATTATAAATTAAATTTGCTTTACTTCTAATTTCTTCTATTGTTTTCATTTATATATTATAGATATTATTCTTTAATTGTATTTCTAAATTAATATTATCGAAGAGTTATATATCATCCTGAAACCAATTCTATTGAAGAGTTCTTTAGTCAGTTAAAACATTACATAAAAAAAGAAAGTCCAAATACTTATGATGATATTTATAGAGTAATCAATAGAACTATCAATAGTAAAATTACAGAAGAACACTTAAGGAATTACTTGAAACATAGTTATAAAATATATAAGTGATAACTGCGTTTTGTCTCATTTTTCTTTTTGGTCGGTGTAATTATTTATAAAAAAAATAAATATATATATTAATGACGATTATTCTATTAATTTTAATAATTTTCTTTTTATATTTAATTACTTTTCAACTTTTAACAACTAATTTTAATTCCTCTATTATTGAAGGAATGATTGAGGTTTCACCTACTATTTCTCCTGATTCTAATTCAACATTTTCTCCTACAAATGAAATGCTTCCTAACTTAACTATAAATCAAGTTTATAAACAATATGATAAAAAAATTGCGGATAATACTTTTTTAATGTCTCAACAAAATGCTGGAAATATAGAATATTTAAAACAAAGAGTTGATTCCTTACAAAATCTTAATAGTATAGTTCATGATTTAAGTGGAAATGTTTCTGTTTTACAAAATCAAGTAAATGGATTACTCTTGGCTCAACAACAATTTGGTAAACAAATGACGGAAGAAGTCAAAGTTCCTAAAATAACTGGACTTTCGACAAGTAATAATATTAGTGATTTATCTCAATAATTAAACATATAAGCAGTAAAAATACTATAAATTTATAAAAACTGAATAAAAAAATTATATAAAAACTTTTTTATAATTACAAGATGGAGGATTATAAAATAGATAAAGATGAATTTGATAATGCAATAAAATATTTTCAAACTATAATTAATAATAATATAACTAATTATTGTCCAAATAAAATGGCTGCCACATTTATTGGAATTAAAACCAATATAAGTGGAATATTAAAATTACATATATTTATTCTTTTTTTTCCCTTCCCAAAAAATGAAGCAGTTGTACCATATTCTAATAATTTGTCAAATATTTATTTTAAAGATTTATGTTTTGATGTGGATGAAAGCTTCTATATATGGATATATGAGGAAATGAGAAAACAAAAAAGTATTGTAATAATGACTTTAGAATCAAAGATATTATCCGTTTTTTCAGGAAATGGTACAATATTAAACATAGATAAAAATTGCAATGAAAAAAAAGAATGGATGCATTTAGACTATGACCATTGGAAAGAACAAAAATTATTCAATAATGTTTTTACTATTAAAATTATAAATCCTTATCTTTATATGGTACCTTTTCCAGTAAAACAAATTATAATACAAACTAAAAAAATAATTAATAATTATGTGGTAATTTTAAACCATTAAACATATTAAATGTAATTTATTACAAGTAAATATTAAATTAACCAATAGAGTTTTAAAAAAAATCGTTATACTAAAATAAATATATTTATATATTTTAAGTATAATGTCTAATTTATTTGAAGAAGTATTAAATGATGCAAAAGGAGTAGAAGAAAAACTCCTTGGACCAAGTTATCCTTATTATAAAAATATCAAAACTCCTAAAGAAATTGGAATGGGTGACGAAGGTTCTATAAGACAAATGTCAAAAGATATAGATGGATTAATCCAATATGTAGAACTTCTCGTTTCAGGTAAAAGTAAAGCTTCCACTACAGGTGGGCCTTTAGGCAATAAATTTTTTTTACAAACTGGTGCTAAATGTGCCGCTATTGATAAATGTAAAGATAAAAACGATGCTTCTTCTTGTGAACAAGTAAATAGATATATTTATGTAAATAATATGCCTGTCGGTAATGTTCCTTTTATATCAAGTGGTATGGGAGTAAATTTTTCCGAATTTAAAGGATTAATTCCTGGAGCAATGAGTAATTTAAATGTATTAAATCCATTTGGAATAATGCAAGCTTTTCTCTCTGGTTCAACACCTCCTTGTCAAGAAATAACTATGCAAACAATTGATGTAAATAATAATAAATCTTCTGAATCACATTATATTACCTTAACGGATATAAAAAATATGGACCCGTGTTTATTTCCTAATCGAAAAAATCCAATTACAGGTGCTGGTTGTAGAGAAACATTTCAAACAAATATTGCTTCCGAAGCTAGCACTATTATGTCGGAAGAACCAATAGACCAAATATATTTTGCATGTTTAGCGGCAATTGGAATTTATATTTTATATAAAATTATGGAAAAATCTCACTAATTTTGGAACATTATAAAATAAATTATTAACTTAATTTATAATGACTAAACGAACTTTTAAAAAAAAGAATTCATCAACAAAAAGAAGGAAAATAATTAAAAGAAAAAGTAGAAAAAATAATAAATTTTATAAAAAAGGAGGTACTAATAATGAAGATGAAATGGTAAATTGTTGCATGTGTGAAAATAATATTAATAAAAGAGAAACTCTTGTTCCAAGAATATGTTTAAATGAATATGGTAAAAAAGCTCATCGAATATGTTCTGAATGTTGGTGGAATCCTGAAACAGGGTTTGCAAGAGAAGGAGTAAAACATATTTGTCCTGGATGTGAAAAAAAAATACCTTTAACAAAAGTTATAAACAATCCATCTTCTAATAAACCAATAAAAGTTATTGATTTAACAGAAGATTAATTAACCATCCAAAAAGAAAAATGAGACAAACATTCTATAAAAAATATTAGTAAATAAATTTATACAATTATAACCATATAAATGTGCTTTTACAATATTCTTTAATTACTCGCATATCAGGATATGTAATTGAATTTGATTTCCATGAAATAGGTCTATACCATATAAATTCAATATTATTATCAATACAATTATTTAATGAAAAATGTAATACATTTTTTATTTCCTCTTTTGTTAAATTTATTTTATTTGAATAATTTTCTATAAAAAATTTTTCATAATATCTATCATCATTAATTGGTTGTAATTTAAAAAAATTTAACATGTCATTAATTTTCCCACTTACAATTATATCTAGAAAATATACAGTAGATACCTCTATACCTGCAATAACCGTTATATTTTCAGGATATAAATCACTTACTAAATTTAAATATTTATTATAATCTGATGAAACTATATCAAAACGAGTTCTTAATATAGTTTCATAACCTTTTTCTTTGAGATAATTTAGCCCATTGAATATGGTAATGGTCTGTGGTTTAAATATTTCTTGTTGTTTTATATCATTATAAATAATTTCAAAGTTATTGTTAGTGAGTTTTACAATATATTCTATATCTTCATTTTCCCATATTGATGCATATTTATTTTTTATATCTTTAGTTTGTTCAATTAAAATATCAAATGCTAAAGATTCTATTTTTCCTGTAAATAATATAGCATTTTTCATTCTATATAAATAAATTATTTTAATTTATTTTTTTTATAGAAAATTGTCTTGTTTTTCTTTTTGGTCGGTGTAACCAAATATATTTATTATTTTCTTTCCCATTACTTTTTATATTTAAAACTCCCCATATTTAGATTTTTTTAATAAAAACTTGAGATTCTTTTTCACCTAAATAATTAATTCTTTTATGATAACCAGATAAAAAACCATCAATTCCCTTTTGGGTTAAATCAGGTCCACCCCATCCATAATCATCAAAAATCATTATACCATTTTTTTTTAACTTTCTAAAACTTAAAACAGCATCTTCTAATACATATTCTGGTTCGTGATTTCCATCTATATAAATAATATCAAAAAACTCATCTTTAAATTTAGGTACTTCTAAATTTGAATATCCGCGATTTATTATTATTTTATCTTTAACACCAGAATTTTCAATATTATTCATAAATGAGTTATAAATTGATGATTGATTATTTTTATATTCAGGATATTCATTATAATCTTCCCAAGGATCTATACAATATAATTTACTATCATTATGTAAACCATAAGTGTTAGCAACAGATAAAATATTAGCTCCATGAAAGGCTCCTATCTCTAAATAATTTATTGGTTTATCTTTATAATTATTAATATCTATATTATTTAACCAATTATTTGCTAAACGATATTGAATTCCAACAAAATTATTTAACATATAATATAACAAAATATTTTTATTAACAAAATTAAAAAAATAGATTTTCTAAACAGAATACATTAGATTAAACTATAATATCTTTAAATTAAAGAATATATTATTTAATTTTCATACTTAAAGAAAATATTCGATATTTTTTGGGGAAAGTATTTTGGGAATCTTAAAAATGGACAAAAAAAATGTCCAAAAATCGAAAAACTCAAAACAGTCTTGCAAAAAAAACACTTTTGTGACCATAATTGAATTTTTTCGTAAGGCCACAAAAAAAAATTTTTTTAAATTGTGACGATAAATTTTTTTTATTTTTTTTGGAAAGTAAGAATGGAGTTTTTTTTATTGCTAAATTTTCAATGTTTTCAATACTTTTACTCAAAAAAACTCATTTGCAATTATGTAGAAGAATTTTTTATATATATATTCTAAATTTAACTGCATATTTTTCTAGATTTTATGGCTTATTAAACTGACTTTAGAGTAACGCGTATTTTAATTATCTTATTTGTGATTTATCTTTTATAAAAATATTATAATTTCCACACGACGAAAATAACATTGATACTATTGATAAATATATAATAAGGTTTGAAAGTTTAAAAGATATAATATTAAATTCAACAGAATGCTTATATTTCACATATTAATGTCAATCTTAATTAGAAAATGGTAATTTTACAATTAACGGTAACATTGTAATAAAAGATGTGTATGTTTATTTATCTAATATATATAAATTAATTGGAAAATTTAGAAATTATTATAAAGTGATATTATTGACGCAATACACGAAGAAGAAAAATATTTATTAGATGACAACATACAATTATTCAAATTGAATAAATGTAATCATTACAATGAATTATTGCCTCAAATGATGAACATATAAATTTTTTTTCAACTAATTCTATCTTACAAATATCACACATTAAATTCCATCGTATTTTATTATAACAATTTTATTAAAAATAAATTTAGAGTTTTTTTATTGATATAATACACAATGTTTGGCAATGATTTCTCTCCTAAAAAACTCATTAAATATAGTTGTGAAAAATGTTTGTTTAATACATGTAATAAAAATGATTATCATAGACATACTCTTACCAAAAAACATTTAATCAATGAATTTCAATCTTTATCAATTCATAATACTCAAAAAACTTCTTATATTTGTAAATGTGGTAAAATATATAAAGATTACTCTGGTTTATGGAGACATAAAAAGATTTGTAATTTTAATAATGAAGAAAAAGATATATTAGATTCAAATCAAAATAATGAATTTCAAGAACTAAAAGAAATAATGAAATATTTAATGAAAGAAAATTCTGAAATGAAAAATATGATTATGGAAGTTATTAAAAACGGAACACATAATACTACTAATACACATACTAATTCACATAATAAAACATTTAATCTCCAATTTTTTTTAAATGAAACCTGTAAAGATGCGATGAATATAATGGAATTTGTTGATTCTGTAAATCTTCAGCTATCCGATTTTGAAAATGTAGGAAAATTAGGATATATAGATGGAATATCCAATATAATTATTAAAAATTTAAATGCACTTGATATAACACAAAGACCTGTTCATTGTGCGGATTCAAAGAGAGAAATTATTTATATAAAAGATGATAATAAATGGGAAAAAGAAGATATTAAAAAAAAAAAAATTAGAAAAGTAATTAAGAGAGTTGCAGATAAAAATGCAAGATTAATACTTAAATTTAGGGAAAAATATCCTGAATATAATAAATCATCTTCTTTCGTATCTGACCAATATAATAAACTAATTATTGAAGCTATGGGTGGGTCAGGTGATAATGATATTGAAAAAGAAGATAAGATAATAAAAAATGTAGTAAAACAAATAATTATTGATAAAGATAAATATAGTAATTAATCAAAATTTAATAAATCTGTAACAATCATTTCTTGTTTAAATTCTATTTTTTTTGTTAAATGAGCAATTAATTTTAAATTATCTTCCGATTCTCTTTGAAGCTTTGCAATTATTAATTTTTGATTATTAATTAAATCATTTAATTTAATATTTTCAGTAAAATAATTCATTTTATTTATATTTAAATCATTTATCCATTTTAAATGTGTTTTAGTCTTTATATGTCCACAAAATGGTTGTCTAGATTCAAATATATGTTCTTTTCTTGTTCCACAAGGACATCTAATACCATTTTTAAATTTACTTGAACTAGGAATATAGTCAATATAATTTCCTAATTCATCAATATTTGGTTCATAATTATCAGATTCTATTATTAAATCCATTATAATTTATATTAAAATGGATTTAAATGTTTTTACAAAAGAATTAAGATTAACAAATTAATGTCTTCTAGATTTACGAGATTTGGAATGCTTTCGTCTTTTTGTTTTGCCACCTCCTAAAATTTTTCCTCCTAGCGCTAGCCATTCTGGTTGTGCGTACCCTCCTCCTAACCATTCAATTTTAGTTGTATTAATGCCATGAACTGGAGCTGCGGTAGCACCAATATTTCTATTGGCTCCATACCCTCCTTTCATATTTTTAACAGGATAGGCTGTTGCACCAATATTTCTATTCGCACCATATCCTCCTTTCACATTTTTAATTCCATATACTGGGGCAGCAGTAACAGCAATATTTCTATTAGCACCATATCCACCTTTCACATTTATTATTCCATGTACAGGTGCAGCATTTAAAGCAACCATTTTTTCATTTCTATAACCACCGATTAACATATTTTTAACGGGATATGCATTTAAATCTAAATCTTTATTATGTGTATATCCTCCTGTTAATAAATTTTTAACTGGGGAAGCATTTAAAGCTAGTTCCGTATTTCCCATATATCCTCCTCTTAAATGTTTTCTAGTTCTTTTTCTTCTTCCACCAGAAGAATAATAATTTGGATTAGGAGTTCCAGTTATATAATAATACGCATTTCTAGAAGCATTCTTTGTTCTATTCCAAAGATTTTGAGCTCCTTCAGAAATTGAATTTTCCCATCCACTTAAAGTATTTCCAACAGAATCAAAATATCCACCTTTCATTTTACGATATCTTTTTGGCATATATAATATTATAAGAAATTATATTATAATATTATTTTTTTTTAAATCAAAAATAATTAAAAATAAATTTAAGCTCCAATTGCTTGGAAACCATTGATTGTAGGATTTCTACTAAGATAATTTTTCAAGAAATTAATATATTGTGGACCTTTACCATTTCTTACCATCCAACCATAAATTCTTCCTTGAGTTCCAATTTTACAACGTGGACTGCTAATAAGCACAGCAGCACCTGTTCTACCATAACTACCAAGACCATAAGTAGGTGTTAATGAAGGAAATCCTGTTCTAACGTAATAGGGCGCCATTTATAATAATACTAAATATTTTTTTTTATTAGAAATTAATAATTCTGACGCACAATAGCTCCCCATGCACAGGTGGCTCCGTTAGCAAGAGAACGATTTTGAATTGCTCCTTTCTTTTTTGGTGCTACACATCCTCCACCTCTAACTCTGGCAAGAGTTGTTCTTATTCCACTTGGATAATAACTTTTAGTAGATATTGGAGCAGAAAGTGGTAAATTAACTTTATATGCAGATTGTCCTACAGCTTCTGCTTTTTTTATATCAGTATAAGATGAAGATGGAATAGGAACTATATAATTTAAATGGGTTGAAACTGCTGCGTATCTGTTAGTTGATTTAGTAAAATAACTCATTGGAGCTGTAGCTTTTCCTAAAGCTAATTGTTGTTGTTTATATTTAGGATTTACTTGTGCTCTTATATATCTTAATCTTGGATTCGTATTCATATCCGCATATACCGGTTCTTGCATAGGATAAAATTGTGGTGGTGTTGGTCTTTGACCAGTTAATGTACCATAACTGTGGTATGGGATAGTTCCAAACTGTTGATTAGTACTTAATGGTCCAGTTATTGGTGCATTAACATAACCATCATAAGATACTGAACCAATATTTGTTGAAACGGCATAAGGCGTCGTCATTTAATATATATATGATATATAAAAATATTAAACAATAAACACTTACAATATATTAAAATCATATTCATTTATATTATCATTAGTAATACCATGGTTATAAAGACATTCTAATATTTCATTTTTATTTGATTCATATAATGCATTATTTGCATTTATTGGCACAATCCATATACAACTATCAACTGAAAAATTTTTCAATTTATTTCTTAATTCTCTGTAACTATTTACCGTTATTCTTTCTGGTAACTGTTTCTTCTATATTTATTTATTTTTTTTTACAAAATTAGGTGTTCCACAAAATAAACAATTTTGGCTTAATACATTTTTTTCAACAAAAATATAATTATTTTTCTTGCATTTGCAACATTTTATAATTCCTGGTAGTTGACATATAAGATGTTTATTAAAATCTGTTTTTTCATATAAAATTTGTTTTCTTTTATCAGTGTTATTCATATTTATAATAATAATATAATATTATTATAAATAAAAATATTATATTTTCTAAATAAAAAAATAAATTTAACCTCCAAAACCTCTTCTTGCTGCTTTCGCTGCAACTTGACTTGCATGTGATTGGTCACCACCGAAAGTAAGGTCATTGAAATTCTTATTAACAGCCTTTAATTTCATATATCTTGTATAATCGGAACTATCATATACATATTTAACATTACAAGTGGCAGAAGGAATATTTTTTATTAATTGAAGACTATTATAAAAATTAGCAGGAATACATTCTTTTGATGTAGAACCAAAATGTGATTTTAAACCACGTAAATTAGGTCTGGATTGAAATGATTGACAAGGTCCTCCACAAGAATAATTATCTCTACATAATAGGTCTCCTGCATTATTAACTGCACGAAACGGTGTTACCATAGACCTCTTTAAATTATCTTTTTTAAGTTGTGATGGAATAAGAGTATTCCATGCATTTTTTAAGGTAAAACGTATTTGCTCAAACTCTGTAAATCTTCTATCAACTGTTTGACCAGGCTGTGGCATCCAACCTTGAATAGCACCACCAGGGGAATTTCTATCAATAGCTAACCTAGCATATGCTACATTAGAACCATTAATAGCACTTGTATAACCAATCGATGTCATTTATATATTAGTAAAGTAAAAAAAGTTTTAATAAATATAACTTTATCTAAATAATAATTTTAAATGTATACCAAAATATATATATAATTTAATAAAATATATAAATATATTATATAATTATGTTTGATTTTTATATTTTAATTAGTGCAATCATCTTTATTTCAATAGATTTTATATATTTAAATCTTATAAAGAATTATTTTTATAATCAAATAAAATTAGTGCAGGGAACTGAACCAAAAATAAATTTTTTAGGAGCAACATTATGTTATTTATTTTTAATAATAGGAATTAATTATTTTATAATTAAACCACATAAAAGTGTAAGTGAAGCATTTTTATTAGGAATTATTATTTATGGAGTTTATGAAACAACTAATTATGCATTATTAAAAAATTGGTCTCTTTTAACTGTATTTATTGATACTTTATGGGGTGGAATATTATTTGCTTCTACATGTTATTTAATAAATTTATTAAGAAAAATGATAAAATAGATTTTCTGAAATAAAAATATTTAGTTATGTAAAAAAATCAATTGTTTTTTTAAGACCAAATTGTAAATCATAAATTGGCTCCCATTTTAATATTTTTTTTGCTAAAGAAATATCAGGTTTTCTATTAGTTGGGTCATCTAGTGGTAAAGATTCGTAAACTAATTTTGATTTAGAATTAGTTAATAAAATTATTATATCGGCTAATTCTTTAACTGAAATCTCAATTGGATTACCAATATTTATTGGAAAAATATAATTTGAATTCATTAATTTAATTAATCCTTCCAGTTGGTCATCAATATAACAAAAACTTCTTGTTTGATTACCAGTTCCATATATTGTAATATCATTATTTAGTAAAGCTTGATTTATAAAATTTGAAACAACTCTTCCATCCTCTTTATCCATATTTGGACCATAAGTATTAAATATTCTTGCTATACGAATATCTAATCCATATTTATTATGATAATCCATCATTAATGTTTCAGAAATTCTTTTTCCTTCATCATAACAACTTCTAATTCCAACAGTATTAACATTTCCTCTATAACTTTCTATTTGGGGAGAAATCAATGGTTCACCATATATTTCGGAAGTGGAAGATTGTAAAATGGTGGCATTTTTTATTTTAGCTAATTCTAATAAATTTTTAACACCTTCAAAATTAATCTTTACACCTTTTAACATATCAAACGCCGATTTTTATATAGAGCAAATTATATAAAAATTATTTGTAATTCTTCTTTACTTTTCTTGTTTTATTCTTTGGAACATATTTTTCTGGTCGTTCGTAAGCACCCTTAAATATATTTTCATATTTTTCTTTTGGTATTTCATTTATTACTTTTTGGATATTTTCTTTTAGGTTCTCATACTTTAACCCTTTTAATTTTTGTAATCGTGATTTTAGCATACTAAAACGGTTTATTCATTATGTTTCTTTGTTTCGCAATGTCGTGTAAATAATATTTCTGCGTATGTTCCAAAATCACATTTATCGCAATAATATTTAAATTCTTTTTTTCTTTCTTCTTTTGTTGAGTGTTGTGTTAAACAATGAACCTTCATACAAGTTAAATTATTTGTTTTATATTCACAATGCTTACATTTTGGTTCTAATACTTTATCACTTCTCGTTTTTCTTTTTCCATTATTTTTATGTTTTTCACTTTCAATGTGTTGTTTCCAGTGTGCAGGATATATACATTTATAATTACACACTTGACAATTATATTTCGTTTCTGGTTCATTAGGTATTTCCATTTATTTATAAATATAATAATTATAAATAAATTATATTTAAATATTTTGCGTTAAAATAACTTAAAAATAAAATATTTATAATATATATAAAATGAAAGTGAAGAAAAAGAAAAAGGAGGATTTCAAAGAATTTAGGAATAATGAAAAATCCGCTTACAAAACTTTCAAAATTCCTATAAAAACGATTTTACTTAATCGTGATATAACGCAACCACACATTAATCATTTGGTTTTTGAAATGAATGATTTGGTTATTCATACTTACCAGTTTATTCGTTTGTATGTTTTACACAAATATACCAAAAATCTTCCTTTACCCACCATAGATGAAACATTTATTTTGTATTGTATCAAAACATTAGGAACACGTGATAATAGAGGAAAGAAAGGGAAAGATACTGACCTTTTAGAAGTATTAGAACATTTTTATAAAACGGAATACCAACCATTATTGAACCACGAAAAAACAAATTTGAAAAATACCACTTTTTTATTGCCTTATTTATCAACACAAATACATACTTCTTTACATAATAATTTTCAAGAGCATTTCATTCAACACTTTTTACGATTAATCAATAAAACCACAATGGAAATAACAGAAGATAAAGCAACATTATTTCAATTCAAAAATAAATGTTTATCGTTAGATGAAACGGATACAATATTTTCAAACTGGAAAGAAACGCACTTACCTAACATTTTACCTGCTGAAATAAAAAAATCCATTTATTACGATATTAAGGTTAGACCATTTGAATACTTGAAAGGAATGTTGTATATGAATTCTGTATTAGAAAAACAAGAAAGTAAATTATTTCAACCATTACCATTAAGAAACAATATTATTCCAAAACATATAATTATTGATACAGCAAGTTTAATCAATTTATTTTGTCCTGAAAATGATAAAGAAGGTAATAAAGTGAAAAAAGGTGAATTATTAAGTAATGTAAAAGATAACCAAAATGAAGTATGGGGTAATTTCTTGGATATGAAAAATAAAATATTCAAGAACAAACATTATCAGTTTCATAACCAAATTCAAACAGATGCAATATCCTGTTGTTTATTATTTATTAGAAAAGATTTGAAAGATAAAAAATGGGGTTCAAAAGTTCCTGTTTTACAAGAACAAGATTTTCATACAATAGAAGATTTATCAAAAGAACAATTAGATACATTGAAAGACAGAAATATAGTTGGTTGCGACCCTGGTAAGCATTCATTAGTTTATATGATGGATAAACGAGGTAATAAATTAGAATACACAGCATCACAAAGAAAAATAGAAAGTTATGGAAAACGAAACCAAAGAATATTATTACAAGAAAAGAAGAAACACAAAATTACAGAAAAAGAAACAAGATTATCAATACAGAATAGTAAATCTGTTAATTATGATAGATTTAAAATGTATCTTGTAGAAAAAGAAAAGTTAAATAAAGAAACTACCGATTTTTATAAGAAAGAAGTTTGGAGAAAAATGAAATTTAGACAATATAGTTATGGTAAGAAAAGTATTGATACATTTTTGAATAAAATAAAGGAAACATTTGGAGAAAATATACTAATTGGTTATGGAAATTGGAGTAGGTCTTCACAAATGAAATACATAATGCCGACAATGAATAAAGGATTAAGGAAACTAATTCATAAAAAGTATGATACAATAACTATTAATGAATTTTATACATCTCAAAAATGTTGTGAATGCAGTAATCCATTAAAGCATTACAAAGATACAAAAGGAGTAGAGATATACAGATTATTTACTTGTTCTAATTGCGTGAGTTGCGAAAACAAAAATGTCGTATTTAGAACAAGAGATAAGAATTCTGCTATAAACATATTGAACTTAACCGAATGTTGGATAAATAATCAAACAAGACCAGTAGAGTTTCAATGTGAAGTAAAAGCATCGTCTTTCACCTGTGTAAATAAAAAATCAGGGTTAAGTAAGACAATCGGCGTTAAGAAATAACCTCGCAAGAGTAAGCACGCCTGTTGATTTTACATTTTTAAATTATTTTTTATGCCGTGAAAATCGGCGTTTGAAATGTTAAAAGGTGTAAAGTATATATTGGGTCTTGTTGATATTTTTTTGGAGAAGCAGGACAAGCTAAATTATAGATTTGGTCAATGGTTCCATGAATAAATAAAGGATTAATAATATCATGATTAATAAATTCAAAATTTTTATTATTTAAAAATCTTTCAATATTTTTAATATTTCCTGTATATAAATTATCTAAACAAATCACAAAATTTTCTTCTAATAAAAGCTTTTCACATAAATTAGAACCAATAAATCCAGCACCTCCAGTAACTAAAATTCTTTTCATTAAAATAAATAAAAAAAAATATTTAAGTAATTAATAAAATTAATATTTAATAATATTTAATAATATTTATAATTTATATATTTAACCAATTTACTCACAAAATTATGATGGATACTATATCACAAGATAAAAAAGTTATTGAAAATATAAATCCAGAATACATGGATGGGCATTATAATATGAAATTTGATAAACCTGGAAATTTGTATCGTCAACTTTATAAAAAAATAGTACATAATTATTAACAAATATAAAATAAATTATATATCTTTTATTTACTATTTTATACAAACTTAAAGAATTTGAAATAATTTATAAATGAAACTATTTCAAATAATAATTATTTTTTTAAATTATATAAATATTAGTTCCTATAAAAACAGTTTTATATTAAAAAAATTAAAAAATATTAATATAAATATTTCTAAAAAAAATATAATTTTTGTAAATAAAAATCTTTATTATAAAGAAGATAAAAATAAAAATAATTTTTATAATAATTCTACCAATAATTCTACCAATAATTCTACCAATATTAGTAAATATCTTCTACAAAATAATTCTACCAATAATTCTACCAATATTAGTAAATATCTTCTACAAAATAATTCAAACATTATTAAAGAATCTAAATCAATTGAAAAACTAGAATCATTTTATAATCTAATTCGACCAAAAAATATTATTCCTACAACTTTATTATGTTTTACTGGTGGTTGGATAATGAATCCATCCATAAATAATTTAATCCATTCTATTCCATTTATAATATCAATGGTTTGTACCATATTATTAATGAGTTCAAGTATGATTATAAATGATTTATTTGATTTAGAAATTGATAAATATAATAGTCCAGAGAGACCACTTGTATCAGGTAAAATAACTAATTTAGAAGCACAATTATTAGCCCTTACATTATTAAGTACAACAGAATATTTAACTTTTATTTATTTACCCTCTCATTTAAATTTAATAATACAATTAGTTATTATTAAAATTTGTATTTATACTCCTATTTTAAAGAAAATAATTTTTTTAAAAAATATTTCTTGTGCTAGTTTAGTTTCATTTTCAATTTTTTTTTCTGGTATATCTTCTTCTAGTAATTTAATTGATTATAATAATAAATTAGGACTTTTATCTATTACCATGAGTTTTTTATTTTTTGGCTCATTATGTAATGAAATTTTACTTGATATTCGAGATAAAGATGGAGATAAAAAAAATAATATTTATACAATACCAGTCCTATTTGGAAACGATTTTGCATTTTTTGTTTCGATTATTTTATTATTTTTTAATATAATTTCTAATTCATTTTCGATTATGTATTTATTTAATAGTATTGATAAAGCATTAGTAATCCCAATAATATTTAGTCCTATTATATTAAATATATTTAAAATAAAAAAAGCAAATTATTCGAATGAATCTATTATTAATTATATGAAATATTCTAATTATCCATTAGTTATACTTTTGATATATATTTGTAAAATTTCTCTATTATATTAAATTTAATGGTCTGTCATAATACGAGGGGCTATATTCATTGTGTTTAATTCTTGAAATAATAGTTTACAAGCATAAGGAATTTCCACATAGGCAAAATCTGTACGATTATCACATGTACGACAATGATGAATATGCATTTTGTCATTATAAGATGCAATAAGACCACATTTTTTACAAATATGTACTGAATATTTATCTGATGAATCATACATTCTTCCTCTAGTAAATCGGGCTGCACCATGAGAAACCATTGCATCTTTTTCCATTTCACCAAATCGTAGTCCTCCATCCCTACTACGACCTTCAGCAGGTTGTCTAGTTAAATTTACCATAGGGCCGATAGAACGACTATGAGCCTTATCATTTACCATGTGCTTAAGTCTTTGATAAAATACTGGACCCATAAATACACTACAATCATGTTGTTCTCCAGTAAGACCATTATATAAGAGTTCATTTCCATGAGCTTCATAACCAACTTTAATTAACTCATCACAAATATCTTTAACTTCTAATTTACCAAATGCAGTTCCATCCCCAAATAAACCAAGTTCAATAAGAACTTTTCCTAATACAGTTTCTTTTAACTGTCCAATTGTCATTCTAGACGGAATTGCATGAGGATTAATAATAATATCTGGTTTTATACCATTTGATGTAAATGGCATATCACATTCTGGAATAATATTTCCTACTGTTCCTTTTTGACCATGACGACTACTAAATTTATCACCAATTACCGGTTTTCTAACTGCACGAAGTCTAACTCCTGCAAAATTATATCCACCTCCATTTCTATCTACGTAATTTTTATCAATATAGGTTTCTTCTACTGTTTTATAAATTTTACTTTGGTCTTCATATTTAATTATTTTAGTATGGTCATTTCTATTTTCTTTAATTGGAGTTACTTTTGCAATAATAACATCACGATTTTCTACTAATGTATTTTCAGGAATCATTCCTTTAGAATTAACTTTATTATAATTACCCATTTTCATTCCTTTCGTTTTAGATGGGTCAGGTTTACATCTTATTTCTTCATCTCCATTTATTTTTTGCTTATCTTCATCTTTTTCAGTATGATATACAGTAACTAGGGCCATACCACGGTCAATAGAGCCTTTATTAATTAGTAGAGAATCTTCTTGATTATAACCAGTATGAGTCATAATTGCAACAATTACTTGTGTTCCAGATGGAATTTTATTTAATTGAATCATATTCATAATTCTTGTATCTACTAATGGTCTCATGGGATAATTTAGTACATAAGCTGTTTTATCCATACGGTTTTCATAATTAGTTACATAAACCCCCATTGCTTGCTTACCTTGAGCACAATTACTTGACATAATTCCTCCTGAAGTAATGAAACTATGATTATCCGATTCAACGGTAATATCACTAACTAACCTATCAGACACTTTAACCATATTACATACTTTATCAAAATTTACAGTATTATTTTCCATTACCGCTATATAAATATTCTCACGTATATCTTCCACTTTTATCCAAAATTTATTTGTCATAAATTTATGGTCAGAAGTGGCAATTATTTTTTTACCAGAAACTAATGTAATTTCATAAACAGGATTTAAATTTTGTATAATAAAATGATTAACAACTTTAGTAGTTGATAATTCAAATGTTTTAGGATTAAAACAAACTACTTCATCACCAATTTTTATATCTTTAATTGATATTTTTGAATTATTACCAAGTAATACTGTTTCATTTATATCTAAACACTGATACGTATTTCTTGGTGATTGATTATGTTCTGGAAATGGTATACATGATGCTAATACACCAAAGATAGTGGAAGGATGAATTTCACAATGAGTATATTTATAAATAAAATCTGTTTTAGGAATAATATCTTTAGGTGTAGTAGCAATTAAAGACCAACTTTGTTCATCTGGGTCAATATATTCTAATATAGAATCTTCAATTTTGGAGCTAGTCAATAAATTATCCCAAACTAAATCGGATTTATTTAATTTATTAAGAATATCATTATTAATTAAAATATTTTTATTTTTTACGCGTAAAAGAGGTCTAGTTAATCTACCACTATCATTACAAATTCTAATTTCACGCATTTTATAATCAAATATAATCGAAGTATAAATATTAATTATTCCCTTATATTTTTTTTCTTTTAATGAATAAAATAATTCTTCTGGATTTTCTGCTATACCAATCCATGCTCCATTAATAAAAACTTTTACTTTAGAAAACATATCGGATGATTTTAAATCTACATTATTAATTTGAATAATACTAGGTAAAACATATTCATAAAGTGGTAATGAATTTGAATAAATGGTAATATGTGTCATATAACTCATATTCTTTACAACACCAACGGATTGTCCTTCAGGAGTATTATGAACTACAAGTCCATCATTGAGACAAAATCTACCACGTTTGTCATAAAGCTGCCATCCAACATAAGGACCAATTCCTACTTCTTCTAAACTAAATTTACTACACATAAATGATTTACTTCTAAGTATAATATTTTTATTTTCTATAGGCATTAATTTTTTACGAGGTAGAAGTGTTGGTATTTCATAAACTTTATATCCTGTAATTGTTAATTCTTTATAAGTACTATATTTTTTATCACCACTTTTATTATCAGTCCATTGACTTCTGCCTTCTTTGACTCCACATGAAAATCCAAGAGACATAGCTAATGTATAAGCATCATCAATTATTCTATAATTTGCAGGTCCTTGGCAAATACGGATTTCATGACCTTTTGCACGAACAGAACCATCCGTATCTATTAATCCAGCTAAAAGTTTTAATCGTGTATCTCTATCATTTGTAAGATATTCATTTGGAATATGTTTATTTTTTAAAAGATTATATTTTCGAAGATATTTTTTTAGTGGTGCCTCCTCTACTCTATTACATAATCCAGATGCATATGCTTCTTTATTTTTTTGGGAAACAACGGAGAAATTATATCTTTTGCCTTTTGTAATGAGTGCTCCATTTTCTTGAGCCCATTTTTCCCAATAAGCTAATATTTCATAGTCTTTTTTATAATTTAAGGCAAAACCACTACCATCGCTTAGACCATCACCTAACCACATACCAAGTAAATATGGGTCCATTTCTGTATCTTGTTTTACCCAATGTATACCTTCTGTTTTGAACAAAACCAAATTTTCTTTTGTTCTATTATTAAGTTTTAAATATCTCTCAATAGTTAAATCTATAGTATCATCATCGTCAAAACTATTTACAAATTCTTCTGCTTCTTTTAAAGAGTTGAAATATTTTTCTTGAAATTTTATTTCTTGACGATTCAAATATTCTACAATATGAGTATATTTTCTATCTTTTCTATTTGAATTTCTAATAGATTTATGACCACGTATTTTAAGAGTTAAAATATGATTATCAGTTACTCTATGTTTCATAAAATTATCTTTATCTGGTATAATATCATACATATTCTTTAATCCAGAACAAGTAGTGCGAACTTTAGTAGAATTTCCAAGGTCATCAATAAGAACATCACCAATTATTATATTTTTAGCACGTTTAATAGTTCCATCCCACATCAAAATCTCTGTTTCTGGGTCAAAACATTCTGCTGG